>JAEIGA010002740.1_pt1 | contig 27931 bp, 26 predicted proteins | sample 9270691 | NCBI WGS metagenome assembly JAEIGA01 (sample SAMN17057246, study PRJNA624740) | gut metagenome | biome: biome; isolation source: fecal sample | host: Bos grunniens | place: China: Xizang | collected 2019
AGAAGTACAAGATCGGGCCCATCGACGCGATAAACCGCATGATGGTCCGGGTCCGGGGCAGCTACGCCCTGGCGCTGATGTTCAAGGATTATCCCGGCGAGCTCTACTGCGCCCGGAAGGACAGCCCCCTCATCATCGGCGTGGGGGAGGGGGAGAGCTTCCTCGCTTCCGACGTGCCCGCCATTTTGAAGCACACCCGGGACGTCTACTACATCGACAACCTGCAGTCCGCCCGGCTCCTGCCGGGGGAGGCCCATTTCTTCGATCTCAACGGCGACGAGATCACCCTGCCCCTTTCCCGCATCACCTGGAACGCCGAGGCGGCGGAGAAGGGCGGCTACGAACACTTCATGATCAAGGAGATCCACGAGCAGCCCCAAGCCGTCCGGGACACCCTGAACAGCATCATCAAGGACGGGCGGATCGACCTGACCGCGGCCGGCCTTGATCGAGAGTTTTTGAGCAGGATCGACCAGGTCCACATCGTGGCATGCGGCTCCGCGTGGCACGTGGGCATGCTGAGCCAGTACGTGCTGGAGGACGTGGCCGAGATCCCCGTGCGGGTGGAGCTGGCCTCCGAATTCCGCTACCGCAAGCTCCTGCTGTCGGATCACGCCCTGGTGATCGTCATTTCCCAATCCGGCGAGACCGCGGACAGCCTGGCGGCCCTCCGGGCGGCCAAGGCGAAGGGCGTGCCCACACTGGCCATCGTCAACGTCATCGGTTCCACCATCGCCCGGGAGGCGGACCACGTGCTGTACACCCTGGCGGGGCCGGAGATCGCCGTGGCCACCACCAAGGCCTACAGCGCCCAGCTGGCGGCCATGTACACGTTGGCCGTCGCCCTGGCGGAAGTCCGGGGCAAGCTCGACGCCCCCCGGTATGACGCGTATATCGCGGAGCTCATCGCCCTGCCGGACAAGATGGCCCGGGCCCTCGAGAACAAGGAGCGCATCCAGTGGTTCGCCAGTAAGCACGCCAATGCCCGGGACATCTTCTTCATCGGGCGGGGCCTCGACTACGCCATCTGCCTCGAAGGGAGCCTGAAGATGAAAGAGATCTCCTACATCCACAGCGAGGCCTATGCCGCCGGAGAGCTCAAGCACGGCACCATCAGCCTGGTGGAGAACGGCACGCTGGTCATCGGTGTGCTGACCCAGTCGGACCGCATCGAGAAGACCGTCAGCAACATGGCGGAGTGCAAGGCCCGGGGCGCGTATCTCATGGGCCTCACCGGCTACGGCAACTACAACGTGGAGGAGGAAGCGAACTTCACGGTCTACGTGCCGAAGACCGACCCCCACTTCATCGGCAGCATCGCCATCATCCCGCTGCAGCTGCTGGCCTATTACACCAGCGTGGCGAAGGGCCTGGACGTGGATAAGCCCCGGAACCTGGCCAAGAGCGTGACCGTGGAATAAAGCAGGAGGACCTATGGAACGAGATACCATCCTCATCCTTGACTTTGGCGGACAGTACAAGCAGCTCATCGCCCGGCGGGTCCGGGAGTGTCAGGTGTACTGCGAGATACTGCCCTATACGACCGCTTTGGAAGAGCTGAAAAGCAGAGACCCCAAGGGCATCATCCTCACCGGCGGTCCCAGCAGCGTGTACGATCCCGCGTCCCCCACCTGCGATAGCGCCCTCTTTTCCCTGGGCGTGCCGGTGCTGGGCATCTGCTACGGGTCCCAGCTCATGGCCCATCTCTTGGGCGGTCGGGTGCAGCCGGCGTCCGTTTCCGAGTACGGCCGGACGGAGCTCACCGTGGACGCGGCCGATTCGGCCCTGTTCACGGACGTCCCTGAAAGCACGGTCTGCTGGATGAGCCATACGGACCGGATCACCGCCCTTCCCGACGGGTTCCGGGCGACGGCCCACACGGCAGACTGCCCCGTGGCCGCCATGGAGGACGCTGACAGGCGGCTCTACGCCACCCAGTTTCATCCCGAGGTGGAGCATACGCCCCAGGGCGCGGACATGCTGCGGCGCTTCGTCCGGGACGTCTGTGGCTGCCGGGGCGACTGGCACATGGCCTCCTTCGTGGAGGAGCAGATCCCCGTCCTGCGGGAGCGGGTGGGGAAGGGCCGGGTCCTGCTGGCCCTGTCCGGCGGCGTGGATTCCTCCGTGACCGCCGCGCTTCTCTCCCGGGCCGTGGGCAAGCAGCTCATCTGTGTGTTCGTGGACCACGGCCTCATGCGCAAGAATGAAGGCGCTCAGGTCAGATCCATCTTCGGTCCCGAAGGCGGATTTGACCTCAACTATGTGCATGTGGACGCCAAAGACCGGTTCTACGCCGCCCTGCAGGGGGTCTCTGAGCCCGAACAGAAGCGGCGCATCATCGGCGAACAGTTCATCCGCGTGTTCGAGGAAACGGCCCGGAGCCTGGGGACCGTGGAGTATCTGGCCCAGGGGACCATCTATCCGGACGTGGTGGAGAGCGGCGCCGGCAGCGGCGGAGCCACCATCAAGTCCCACCACAACGTGGGGGGCCTGCCCAAGGACATGGGGTTCCGGGGCATCGTGGAGCCCCTTCGGATGCTCTTCAAGGATGAGGTGCGGGCCCTTGGCACGGAGCTGGGGCTCCCCCAGGGGCTGCTGTATCGCCAGCCCTTCCCCGGACCGGGCCTTGGCGTGCGGATCATGGGGGCCATCACCCCCGACAAGGTGCGCATCGTCCAGGAGGCGGACGCTATCTTCCAGGAGGAACTTCGGCACTTCGGGATCGACACCGGCCGGGGCCAGTTTTTCGCCGCCCTCACCGATATGCGCTCCGTGGGCGTCATGGGGGACCACCGCACCTACGACTGTGCCGTGGTCCTTAGGGCGGTGCTGACCTCCGACTTCATGACCGCCACGGCGGCGCGTCTCCCTTACGAGCTGCTGGAGACCGCCATGAACCGCATCGTGAACACCGTCCCCGGCGTCAACCGGGTCCTCTATGACCTGACCAGCAAGCCCCCGGCCACCATCGAGCTGGAGTAGCGCGGAACATCCTTCAACGATAGTTGCTTTGATCCGATCAGACAGATATAAAACACCCCGCCACGCGGCGGGGTGTTTGTTTTCGTTTGCACACCGACAATTATGCAAATAGCAGACCATAGTGTACACAATGTCCATAGAAAATACTTGACTTTAGCACGCTAATGTGATAGCGTACTAAATCATAACAGGAGCGGAGGATGATCGGATGACCAGGGACCTTCGGGAAAGCCGGCTCGATCGATTGTACGAGTCGTTCACCAGGATCAACACCAAAGAGGAGGCGGCTTCCTTTTTGAGCGATCTGTGCACCTTTCGGGAGGTGGAAGACATGGCCCAGCGTCTCGCGGCGGCCGGGATGCTGAAGCAAGGAGAGAATTATATGAAGATAGCTTCTGCGGTCGGGATCAGCACCGCCACCATCAGCCGCGTCAGCCGCGCATTGAATTATGGCAGCGGCGGGTATGAGATGATGCTGGAGCGTCTTTCAGAGGAGGAAGCATGAACGATTACGCCGCGATCATGGACTCCACCGAGCGGATCATGTACAGCCTTCGCGCCCTGTACTTCTCGTACGGCTACCGCCGCTACAGGATGGACAAGTTTGAGGACTATGACCTGTATGGCAAAAACCGGGACTTTCTGGTCTCCGACCGGCTGATCACGTTCACCGACGGCAGCGGCCGTCTCAAGGCGTTGAAACCGGACGTGACCCTTTCCGTGCTTCGAAACAGCCACGGTCTGTCGGATGGGATCGAGAAGTATTGCTACAACGAAAGCGTGTACCGCATGGGGCCGGACGGCTCCTTCCATGAGATACCCCAGAGCGGGATCGAGTGCATCGGCAGCGTGGACGAAGCCTGTATCGCTGAGGTCCTGCTTCTTGCGGCAAAGAGCCTTGCCGTCCTCTCCACGGAGTATGTGCTCTCCCTTTCGGAACTGACGGTCCTTTTCGCCCTCATATCCGCTGCGGCAGCGGATGAGAAGGACCGGGCGCTGCTGTTCAAAGCCGCCGCGAAGCGCTCCCTTGGAGAGATCGACGAGATCGCTTTATCAAGCGGGAAAAAAGCTCAGGCCGCGGCGCTGAAGACGCTGCTGACCCTTCCGTCCGATCCGAAGGAGGCCATGGAGCTCCTGCTGCAGCTGCCCCTCGCGGGGGCGGAACGCCAGGCGGCGGAGAGGTTCGCCCGTCTCATCCTCGGGCTTTGTGAAGAGGGGCTTCGCGTTGAACCGGATTTTACGATCTTCAGGGACACGAGCTATTACAACGGCATCGTCTTCAAGGGCTTTTTGAAGGACGTGCCCAACAGCGTGCTCTCCGGCGGGCAATACGGCGGGCTGATGCGGAGCATGGGGCTCCAGGGAGAGGCCGCCGGTTTTGCAGTGTATCTTGACCGTCTGAGCGAGGCAGGAGGTGCATAAATGAAGGAAATGATCAGCATCGCGCTGCCAAAAGGCCGCCTTGGGGACAGGGTGTACCGCATGTTCGCCAAGGCGGGATACCCGAATGATGAGATCGAACAGGACGGACGAAAGCTGGTGTTCGAGAGCCCTCAATCAGGCGTCCGTTACTTTCTGGTCAAGCCGGCCGACGTCCATGTGTACGTGGAACGGGGCGCCGCGGACATCGGGGTCTGCGGGAAGGATATCCTTCTCGAGTACGCGCCGGATGTCTACGAGCTTCTGGATCTGAAGACGGGGATCTGCCGCATGGCGGTGGCGGGACCGGAGGGGTTCAGGGATGATCTTGACCGTCCGCTCCGTGTGGCCACCAAGTTCCCGGAGATCGCCAGAGAGTATTACGGGAAAGTCGGCCGGCAGATCGATGTCATCCGGCTCAACGGCTCCATCGAGTTGGCGGCGGTATTGCGGCTTTCGGATGTCATTGTTGACATTGTGGAGACAGGGAAAACGCTGAGGGAGAACCGCCTGGAGGTGCTGAGCACCATCGCGCCGGTCAGCGCGCGGCTGATCGCCAACCGTTCGGCGTTTCGATTCAAGCGACAGCAGATCGAGAGGATCACCGAAGATCTGCGAAGAGTGGTGGAGGAGAGCATATGATCAGGATCCTGAGGATAGACGAGATCTCGGAAGCTGAGATCTTCGAACGAAACGACAGCGCGGCGGACGTCTCAGACGTCGTCGCGGGGATCGTCGCGGACGTCCGCGCCCGCGGGGACGCGGCGCTGCTCGAATACACGGAGCGCTTCGATCACGCGGTCCTTCGATCGCTTCAGGTCTCAAAAGAGGAATTCGATGAAGCCATGGCCCTGGTGGACCCCAGGATGCAGGCCGTGCTGAAAAAAGCGGCAGCGTCGATCCGGGCGTTCCACAATGAGCAGCGTCGGAGCGGCTTCATCCTGAACGATAGGAAGGGCGTTGTCATGGGCCAGAAGGTCCTGCCGCTGGAGCGCGTGGGCATCTATGTGCCCGGGGGGACCGCCACGTATCCTTCTACGGTGCTGATGGATTCCATCCCCGCCAAGATCGCCGGCGTAAAGGAGCTCATGATCACCACGCCGCCGGGCAGGGACGGAAAGGTGAATCCCGTCATTCTGGCCGCGGCGCGGATCGCCGGGGTCGACCGCGTCTTCAAGGTCGGCGGGGCGCAGGCGGTGGCGGCTTTGGCCTACGGCACCGAAAGCATCCCGAAAGCCGACAAGATCGTGGGTCCGGGGAATGCCTTCGTCACGGAAGCCAAACGCCAGATCTTCGGGGTCGCGGCCATCGATATGATCGCCGGTCCCAGCGAGATCCTGATCGTCGCCGACGCGAAGACCGATCCCGCGTACGCCGCTGCGGACCTTCTCTCCCAGGCGGAGCACGACAAAAACGCCAGCGCCGTGCTCATCACGGACAGCGAAGCGCTGGCCCGGCAGGTCCAGGCAGAGCTGGAGAAGCAGCTCGCGCTCCTGCCCCGGGAAGGGATCGCCCGCGCTTCCATCGAGGCTCGCGGAAAAATCATCATCACCCGAGACATCGAGAGCGCCATCGCTACGGCGAACCGGCTCGCGCCGGAACATCTGGAGCTCTCCCTCGACCAGCCCTTCGACTATCTGGACGCGGTGCAGAACGCCGGCTCCGTTTTCCTGGGGCGCAGCTGCCCGGAAGCCCTCGGCGACTACATGGCCGGCCCCAACCATACGCTGCCCACCGCCGGGACCGCACGTTTTTCCAGCCCCCTTTCGGTGGACGACTTTGTGAAGAAGATCCAGTACACCTATTTTTCGGCGGAAGCCTTCCGGGATGTGGCGCCGGACGTGGCCTTTTTTGCCCGGCAGGAAGGCCTTGAGGCCCACGCCAGAAGCGCGCTCGTCCGCCTTCAGAAGGAGGAGAGGCCATGAGTCGATATTTCTCCCACAGATACGATCGGCTGGAGCCGTATGTCCCCGGCGAACAGCCTCAGGACAGGAAGTACCTGAAGCTGAACACGAACGAATCCCCGTTCCCGCCTTCGCCGAAAGCCATCCAGCGGGCGGCGGAAGCGGCCGGCGGTCTGAACCTGTATTCGGACCCGACATGCAGAAAGATCCGGGAAGCGCTGGCCGATCATTACGGGATCACCATGGACCGGGTCACGGTGACCAACGGCTCGGATGAAGGGCTGTACTTCGCCTTCTCCGCGTGGTGCGACGAGGCGCATCCCGTGATGTTCCCGGACATCACCTACGGGTTCTATCCCGTCTACGCCGAGAAGCTGAACATCCCGTATCGGCAGATCCCCGTAGGGGACGATCTCAGCATCGATCCGGAGCCGTATCTTCACAACGAGGCCATGGTCGTGATCGCGAACCCGAACGCCCCCACCGGCCTTACGATCCCCCAGAACGCCATCGAAGCGCTGGCGGAACGGAACCCGGATCACATCGTGGTGATCGACGAAGCCTATGTGGATTTCGGCGGCGAAAGCGCGGTCAAGCTGACGTGCCGGTATCCGAACCTCGTCGTGATCGGGACCCTGTCCAAATCCCGTTCGCTTGCCGGCGGCAGGCTGGGTTACATGATCGCGGACCCCTCCCTGATCGCGGATATCGAGACGCTGCGCTATTCCACGAACCCCTACAACGTGAACAGCATGACGATCGCGGCGGGCGTCGGCGCCCTGGAGGACGAAGCGTACACGAGGAGGAACTGCGCCTGCATCGCCGACAACCGGGAGGCCCTGAAGGAGACCCTTCGCAAACTGGGCTTCTCGTCCACGGATTCCAAGTCCAATTTCATCTTTGTGAAGCATCCGGCGCTTCCCGGCGCCATGCTGTATGAGAAACTGAAGGCGCGCGGCATTCTCGTCCGGCACTTCAAGACCCCGAGGATCGCCGACTACAGCCGCATCACCATCGGCACGGCGGCACAGATGGAGACCCTCGTTGCCGCGGTACAGGAAATACTGAAGGAGGCCGTATGAGGACCGCAGAAGTCATTCGAAACACAAATGAGACCAGGATCGCCCTGACGCTGAACTTGGACGGCAGCGGCGCTGCCGACATCCGGACCGGCGTCGGGTTCCTCGACCACATGCTGACCCTGTTCTCCCATCACGGGCGGTTCGATCTTGCGCTGTCCTGCGACGGAGATACCTGGGTGGACGATCATCACACCACGGAGGATATCGGCATCGCTCTCGGCGAGGCCTTCGCAAAGGCCCTGGGCGAAAAGCGGGGGATCGCGCGCTACGGCAGCACCATTTTGCCCATGGACGAGGCGCTGATCCTGACGGCGCTGGACCTTTCCGGCCGGGCCCACGTGAGCTACGACCTGGCGATCCTCACGGAGAAGGTGGGGACCTTCGACACGGAGCTGGTGGAGGAATTCTTCCGGGCCTTTGCCCGCAGCGCGGCGGTGACCCTGCATGTGAAACAGCTGGCCGGGACCAATTCTCACCATATCATCGAAGGGGCCTTCAAGTCCTTTGCGAGGAGCCTGAAAGCGGCGGTTCGGATCGACCCCGATCTTGCGGGGGAGATCCCGTCCACCAAGGGGACGCTCTGATGATCGCCATCGTAGACTACGGCGTTGGCAACCTGTTCTCGCTGAAGAGCTCCTTTGCCGCCATCGGACATGAGGCGACGGTCAGCGCGGACACGGCGGTGATCCGGCGTGCGGACAAGCTGATCCTGCCGGGGGTCGGCGCGTTTCGGGACGCGGTGAGGAAGCTGAGGGAGAGCGGCCTCTTCCCGGTGGTGCAGGAGGAAGCGGGGCGAGGCAAGCCCCTGCTCGGGATCTGCCTCGGGATGCAGATGCTGTTCGAGCGCAGCTTCGAGGACGGCGTCCACGAGGGGCTGTCGCTCCTGTCGGGAGAGGTCCGGTCCATCGCCGAAGCGATCCCGCCGGACCTGAAGATCCCCGAGATCGGATGGAACAGCCTGCGCTTCACCAAAGAAAACCCGCTGTTTGGCCGAATCCGGGAGGGGGACTATGTGTATTTCGTGCACTCCTACAGCGCCATGCGCTCGACGGACGTGATCGCGGTGACGGAGTACGGCGCCGAGCTGACCGCCGCTGCCGCCCGGGGGAACGTGTACGGCTGCCAGTTCCATCCGGAAAAAAGCGGGGCGGTCGGCCTTGCGATACTGAAAGCTTTTGCGGAGGATATCGAATGATCCTGTTTCCGGCGATCGATATGTACAAAGGGAACGCGGTGCGGCTGCTTCGCGGCGACTATGAGCAGGTGACGGTCTATCACGACCGGCCGGAGGAGGTCGCCGCCGGATTCCTGCTTGCCGGCGCGGCCAACCTGCATCTGGTGGACCTGGAGGGCGCCCGCGACGGCGGGACGCCGAATTATGATACGGTGCTGCGGATCCTCCGGACCTTGGCGGAGACCTCCCCTCAGCCCGTGTTCACCGAGATCGGCGGCGGCATCCGCAGCGCGGATATCGCGGAAAAATACCTGGACGCCGGGGTTTCCCGGGTCATCCTGGGCACGGCGGCGGTGACGGACGAAGCGCTGCTGAGATCCCTCGTCCGGCGCTGGCCGGACAGGATCGCCGTCTCTGCGGACATTCGGGACGGCTTCGTCGCTGTCAAGGGGTGGAAAGAGACCAGCAGCCTCGGTACCGACGCCTTTTTCGGGAAGATGGAGCAGATCGGCATCAGGACCGTGATCTGCACGGATATATCCAAGGACGGCGCCATGGAGGGGACGGCGGTGCCCCTGTACCGGCATCTCACGTCCCGCTTCGGGGTGGACCTTATCGCCTCCGGCGGGGTATCCTCCGTGGAGGATATCCTGCGGCTGAAGGCCCTGGGGGCCCACGGCGCCATCATCGGGAAGGCGCTCTACACCGGCGCCCTGGACCTTACCGAAGCGCTGGAGGCAGCCAGATGATCACCAAGAGGATAATCCCCTGCCTGGACGTGCGGGATGGGCGCGTGGTGAAGGGCGTGAATTTCGAAGGGCTCCGGGACGTGGCGGACCCGGCGGAGCTGGCGGATTATTACAGCCGCTCCGGGGCGGACGAGCTGGTCTTCTACGACATCACGGCCTCCGCGGAGGGCCGCCGGCTGTTCACGGACGTGCTGCGGCGCACGGCGTCGAAGGTGTTCATCCCGCTGACCGTGGGCGGCGGTATAAATACGCTGGACGACTTTGATCGGGTGCTCAAATGCGGCGCCGACAAGGTGAGCGTCAATTCCGGCGCCATACGGGACCCGGCGCTGATCCGGGAGGCGGCGGGGCGTTATGGCAGCCAGTGCGTGGTGCTTTCGGTGGACGTCAAGCGGGTGGACGGCGCTTTCCGCGTCTTCGCCCGGGGCGGCCGGGACGATACCGGCATCGAGGCCATCGGCTGGATCCGGGAGGGCGTACGAAACGGTGCCGGGGAGATCGTGGTGAATTCCATCGACACCGACGGCGTTCGCGGCGGCTTCGACACAGAGCTTCTTAAGGCGGTGTGCGCCGCGGTCCGGGTCCCCGTCATCGCTTCCGGTGGCGCGGGGAGCGTCCGGGATTTCATAGAACTGTTCCGACAGGTGCCGGAGGCGGATGCGGGGCTGGCGGCTTCGATCTTCCACTTCGGCGATGTTCGGATCGAAGAACTGAAGCGGGAGATGGCCGCGGCCGGGATCCCGGTGCGGCTGTGAACGACAGGCAAAGGAGGCGCGTATGGTCAAACCGGAGGAACTGAAGTTTGACGAAAAGGGGCTGATCCCCGCCATCGTTGTGGATTCCGTAACGAAGCGGGTGCTGATGCTGGCGTATATGAACCGGGAGAGCCTTGAGATCTCCCTGAAAAAGGAGCTCTGCTGCTTCTACAGCCGCTCGCGGCAATGCCTCTGGCTGAAGGGGGAGACCAGCGGCAACTTCCAGCATATCGTCTCGATCACGGCCGACTGCGACCGGGACACGCTCCTTATATCCGTGGAACCGGACGGGCCTGCCTGCCATCTGGGCACGGAGAGCTGCTTCGAGTACCCGGTCTGGGTCTCCGATACCCGAAGCGAGTTCTCCCCCCAGGCGCTGATGGAGCTCATTGAGGGCCGCAAGCGTTGCCCCCAGGAGGGATCCTACACCACGTACCTGTTCAACAAGGGCCTCGACAAGATCCTCAAGAAGGTAGGCGAGGAGAGCACCGAGGTGATCATCGCCGCCAAGGATCGGGACAAGAAGGAGACCATCTACGAGATCGCGGATCTCTGCTACCACGTCATGGTGCTGATGACGGAGGCGGGCATCTCCCTCTCGGACATCGAAAAGGAACTGGCCTCCCGCCACGTCATAGACCACAAAGTCAAGCAGGAGAAGATGACCTCATGAGCACAGGCATCGGGGAAGGAAAGCGGCCCGCTTTTCGGAAGATCGACCTGCACACCCACACCACGTTCTGCGACGGCAAGAACACGCCGGAGGAGATGGTGGAGGAGGCTGTGCGTCGGGGCATGGAGACCATCGGCCTCTGCGTGCACACCCATACGCCCTTCGACGAGCGATACTGCGCCTCGCCGGAAGGCATCCGGGAGTTTCTCGCGGAAACTGGCCGATTGAAGGATGAATATAAAGGACAGATCCGCGTTCTCGCAGGCGCGGAGCAGGATCTGTATTCCGACACGGATGTGAGCGGGTTCGATTATGTGATCGCCTCAGTGCACTATATCCGGCTGGGCCGGGAATACTATGCCGTGGATGAATCGGAGGAGATACTGAAGGAGCTTGCCGCAAAGCTGGACCATGATCTCATCCGCCTTTCGGAGCTCTACTTCGAGGCGGTGGACGAAAGCGTCCGGACCATTCGCCCGAACATCATCGGCCATCTCGATCTTGTCACCAAATTCAATGAGAACGGGAAACTGTTCGACGAAAGCGATCCGCGGTATCAGGCGGCGGCCCGCCGCCTGATCGACAGGCTGCTCCCCTACGGGATCCCCTTCGAGGTGAACACCGGGGCCATCGCCCGAGGATACCGCACCGCGCCGTATCCCTCACAAACGCTGCGACAATATATCCGTGAGCGGGGCGGAACGCTGATCCTGAACAGCGACGCGCACCGGAAGGAGGATTTGATGTACGGTTTTGAAACGATAGCCCCATCCCTGTGTCCGGACGGTGGATCGATATGAAGGAATACTCGTTCGCATATGGAAGCGGGAGCGTCACGATCCCATTGGATGAAAAATGGGTGAAGGAAGAGCTGTTCGGCAACGACATACCGGCCCTTCCCGATCTGCGCGCCGCGATCCGAAAGAGCGTGGAGGAGCCCATCGGCTGTCCCCCTTTGCGGGAGTGCGTTCACGGGGACCAGACGGCCGTTCTGGTGGTGAGCGACATGTCCCGGTTCTGGATGCGGCAGGATCTGGTGATCCCCCACCTGGTGGAATACCTGCTGGCAGACTGCGGCCTGTCGCCTGAGAACGTGACGATCCTGGTGGCCAACGGGACCCATCCCGGCGGCAGCGAAGCAGAGCTCCGCAAACTGGTCACGGACGCCGTCTTTGAGCAGGTCCGGGTGGTGAACCACGACTGCCGGGGCGAGGATCTCATCACGCTGGGCACCACCTCCTTCGGAACGGAGGTGGCGGTCAACGGCCTCGCTGTGCGGGCGGATCTGTGAATCTGCCTGGGCGCCGCCACGTATCACGTGATGGCGGGCTTCGGCGGCGGGCGCAAAAGCATCCTGCCGGGGATCAGCGGCGAGAGGACCATACGGCAGAACCATGCCCTGTCGCTGGACCCGGAACGGCTGCGCACGAATCCCCTGGTGGGAAACGGCCGAACAAAGGACAACCCCCTGAACCTTGACATGATTGAGGCGGCGGGGATGATGAGAAACCTGTTCATGGTGAATCTTGTGGTGAACGCGTGGGAGAAGCACTGCGCCATATTCTCCGGCCACTATCTGAGCTCCTGGGAGCGGGCCTGCCGGGAGGTGGAGCGGGTGTACCAGGTGCCCGTCAGGGAGCGGGCGGACGTGATCGTGGCCGGCTGCGGAGGGTATCCTCGGGACATGTCCCTCTATCAGGGCACGAAAGCCATCGACAACGTGGAATCCGGCCTGAAGCCCGGCGGCACCCTGATCCTCGTGATCGAAGCGCGGGAGGGGGGAGGACCGGCGGAGTACTTCGGCTGGAGCCGTGACCTGATCGACGGCACCATCGAAAAGCGGCTGCGGGAAGCATTCACCGTGGCGGGGTACATCTTTTTCCTCAACTGCGAGCAGGCGAAGCGATACCGCGTGATACTGCTTTCCGGCATAGACCCGGCGGACACCGCGCCCATGGGGATCGAGTGCTACCCGGACGTGGAGACGCTTCTCCAGCATGTGGAGCTGGAAGGAAAAAGCATCATGGTCATCCCGAACGCCGGAACGGTGGTGCCTGTGGTGGTAGAGTAAATCAATCTTACTCACATTTTATACAAAAGAATTTCAAATAATAGTTGACAAATCCGCTTTCGAGTGTATAATTATAGCAAAAACATGAATATATATAATTGCACCGCGGGAGCGGAGAAAGCGAGGAAAGAAAAATGAAGAAGGGTATGAAACAATTGGCATTGATCCTCAGCGTCCTGATGCTGATCGCTGTGTTTGCGGGCATGGCCCCGGTCGCATCGGCCGAGACAGCCGCCGATGGGCCGGTCATGACCAAGATAAAAGCCTCGGGGAAACTGGTCGTCGGCACCGAGGCGCAGTATGCCCCCTATGAGTTCAAGGATCTGAACGCCAACTTCGTGGGCTGCGACATGTTCCTTGCCCAGAAGATCGCCGACGCCCTGGGCGTGGAGCTGGAGATCGTGGACATGAGCTTTGACGGCATCATCCCCGCGGTGCAGGCCGGACAGGTGGATCTGGGCATTGCCGCCTTTACGAACACCCCGGCCCGTGCGGAGGTCATCGACTTCTCGGATCTCTATGAGACGAGTCTGCAGTATCTGATCGTCGCGGCCGATAAGGTCGACACGTATTCCACCAAGGAATCCCTGGCGGGCCTGAAGGTCGGCGCTCAGAGGGGCACGATCCAGTCCCAGCTGATCCTGTCCGCCCTGCCCGACAGCCAGCTCTTCGAGCTCGACAAGTATCCCGAACTGGCGCTCGAGGTCACCAACGGGAATATCGCAGGCCTCGTGGTCGATTCGGCGGTGGGCGATTCCATCGTCGCCACCAGCAAGGGCGCCCTTGCCGTCGCCAAGTTCGAGTTCACCGCGGAGGAAGCTTCCTTCGGCAAGTCCGTGGTCATCCCCAAGGGCAATGAGGATCTGGTGGCCGTCGTCAACGAAGTCATCGCCCAGGTCCTGGCGGACGGCAGCTATCAGGCCGCCTATGACGAGGCTGTGGCGCTGGCTGCCCAGATGGGCGTATGAGGATCCCTGTCTGATCGATGATCGAGCCAAGGCGACAGCCGTCGCCTTGGCTTCCTTCCTTTTTTGTGGATCTGTGAAAGAGGGGTATAATGCAGTTCTTCAACGACATGGTGACGCTGTTCACACGCTATAACAGCTTTTTCCTGGAGGGCATCCGCAACACCCTGATCATCGCCGCCTTCTCGGTGCTGATCGGCACCGTACTGGGCACGCTGATGGCCATGATGCGCATGAGCAAGATCGCGCCGCTGCGGTTTTTTGCGCTGGGGTACATCGAATTCATCCGCGGCACGCCGCTGATGGTCCAGCTGATGTTCATCTTCTACGGCCTGCCGATGATCGGCGTTCGGTTTCCGGACATCTCATTCATCCCGGATTTCAACCGATTTGCGGCCGGCATCGTGGCCATGAGCATCAACAGTTGCGCCTATGTGGCTGAGATCATCCGCTCCGGCATCCAGGCAGTGGACACCGGTCAGATGGAGGCGGCAAGGAGCATCGGCTACAGTCAGGCCCAGGCCATGACCTATGTGGTCCTGCCCCAGGCGATCCGAAACATCCTGCCCGCTCTGGGCAACGAATTCGTGGTGGTGATCAAGGAATCCTCCATCGTATCCGTGATCGGCATCGCCGATCTGATGTTCCGGACCAAGGACGTGATCGCCGTCACCTACCGCACCATGGCGAGCCTCGCCATCGTGGCGATCATATACTTCTGCATGACCTTCCTGGGCAGCCGCCTGATCGCCTGGATGGAAAGGAGGATGGCCCATGGAAAGGGATGAATTCCTTCAGGTGAAGGGGCTCTGCAAGAGCTTTCATAAACTGGATGTGCTCAAGGATATCACCACCAGCTTTGCGCGCAACGAGGTGGTCTCCATCATCGGACCCAGCGGGGGAGGGAAGAGCACCTTTTTGCGCTGCCTGAACCTGCTGGAGACGCCCACCTCCGGAAGCATCCTCTTCGACGGGGTCAACATCTGCGATAAAAAGCAGAACATCAATCTTCACCGGCAGAAGATGGGCATGGTGTTCCAGCAGTTCAACCTCTTCAACAACGCCAACGTCCTGCACAATCTCATCGACGCGCCCATCCGGATCAAGAAGCTGCCCAAGGCGCAAATGGAGGAAAAAGCCATGGATCTTCTCCGCCGGGTGGGCATGGATGACCGTGCGAACAGCTATCCCTATCAGCTCTCCGGCGGGCAGAAGCAGCGGGTCGCCATCGTCCGCGCGCTGATGATGGACCCGGAGGTCATGCTGTTCGATGAACCCACCAGCGCCCTGGACCCCGAGATGATCGGCGAGGTGCTGGACGTGATGAAACGGCTGGCGGAAGCGGGGATGACCATGATCGTGGTCACCCACGAGATGCGGTTCGCCCGGGAAGTCAGCAGCCGCACCATCTTCCTGGACGGAGGCCGGATCGAGGAGGATAAGCCCAGCCACGAGCTGTTCGACCATCCGGAGAGCCCTCGTCTGGTCAGTTTCCTGCAGAAGGTGCTGTAAAGGAGATCCCGGTCAAAGCTCTTGGCAGCCGGATGATTACACAAGGAGGAAAGAGAATGCCGAAACTGAGCGATCGCGTGGAGTCCTTCACCGATTCCGTGATCCGCCGCATGACCCGCATCAGCGACGAATACGGCGCCATAAACCTGTCCCAGGGCTTCCCCGATTTTGACCCGCCGAAGGAGCTCCTGGATGCCCTGGCTAAAGCCGCTTACGCCGGCCCCCATCAGTATTCCGTCACGTTCGGCGCCCAAAACCTCCGGGAGGCGCTGGCCGGGAAGATATCGAAGACCCTGGGCAGGGCCGTCGATCCCGATACGGAGCTGTGCGTCACCTGCGGCAGCACCGAGGCGATGATGGCCGCCATGATGACGATCTGCAATCCCGGCGACAAGGTGATGGTGTTCTCGCCGTTCTACGAGAACTACGGCGCGGACGCCATCCTGTCCGGCGCGGAGCCCATCTATATCCCGCTGGTGCCGCCGGAATACGGCTTCGATCTTCAGCTGATCGAAAACGGGTTCCGGCAGGGGGCGAAAGCCATCATCCTCTGCAATCCGTCCAACCCCTGCGGGAAGGTGTTCACCCGGGAGGAGCTGACCGCCATCGGTGCGCTCGCCCTGCAGTACGACGCGTTCGTGGTGACCGACGAGGTGTATGAGCACATGGTGTACGCGCCCAACGTCCATACGGCCATGGCCTCTCTGCCCGGCATGTTCGATCACACCCTTACCTGCAATTCCCTTTCCAAGACCTTCTCCATCACCGGATGGCGTCTTGGGTACGTGTGCGGCCCGGCCTGGGCCATCGAAGGCGCGAAGAAGGTCCATGACTTTCTGACCGTCGGCGCGGCGGCGCCCCTTCAGGAGGCGGCCGTGGCGGGATTGGGGCTCCCGGAGACCTACTATGAGGAGCTGCTGAAGACCTACACCCAGAAGAGGAACTGTTTTCTGGAAGGCCTCGACAGGATCGGATTGAAGCATAACGTCCCCCAGGGGACCTATTTCGTGATGCTGGATATAGAGGCGTTTCTGGAGCTGCCCCGGTTCAGCGGCTTTACAGACCTGGAATTCTGCGAGTGGATGATCAAAAACATCGGCGTCGCCGCCGTTCCCGGGTCCAGCTTTTTCCGCGAGCCGGTGAACCATCTGATCCGCCTGCATTTCGCGAGACAGCAAAGCACGCTGGAGGAAGCCCTGCGCCGCCTTGAAAAGATGGCGGCCATGCTGACCAGCGTACAGTGATCCGAAAAACCGTATTTATTTCTGCACATGAAAACGCCGGCAGGAGACGCTTCCTGCCGGCGTTCGTTTATTCCTGATACGAGTAACCGATCTGGACCGCCTTCAGATTGATCTCATATAGATCCTCATGTTTGGCGGACACGACCGAATGGACAGCCTCCTCGATGCCGTCATAGGATACGAAGCCGGTCTCCTTCATGACCTTTCCGATCAGGATCATGTTGGCGAGGGTGGAGAACCCGTTCTGCTGGGCCAGCCGGGTGGCGGGGATGTAGACCGCCCTGACGTCGGTCCTCTGGACCTTGCGCTGGATCAGCGTGGAATCCACGAAGATGGTCCCGCCCGGCACCACAGCGCTCTCATATTTGTCCAGGGAGGGCAGGTTCATGACGATCAGCACGTCCGGATGGTTTACGATAGGGGAGCCCACGGGATCGTCCGACAGCACCACGCTGCAGTTGGCGGTGCCGCCCCGCATCTCCGGGCCGTAGGAGGGGAGCCAGCTCAGCTGACGCCCTTCCAGCATTCCCTTCTTGGCCAGGAACTTCCCGGCGAACAGGATCCCCTGTCCGCCAAAGCCAGCGATCAGAATCTGTGTGGTCATACGCCTTGCGCCTCCTTCTGCGCGCTCCTGTCCTTATAGATGCCCAGGGGATAATAGGGGATCATGTTGTCCTCCACCCATTTGAGAGCTTTGGAGGGGGTCATGCCCCAGTTGGTCGGGCAGGCCGATATGACTTCCACAAGGGAGAACCCCTTGTTGTTGACCTGGTTCTCGAAGGCTTTGCGAATGACGGTCTTCGCGTTTTTCACGTTCTTGACGCTGTTGACGGCGACCCTGGCGATGAACTCGGGCCCATCCAGGGAGGACAGCAGCTCTGCGACTTTCACGGGGTATCCCACCGTTTTGACGTCCCTTCCGTAGGGCGTGGTCTGGGTGATCTGCCCCGGCAGGGACGTGGGCGCCATCTGGCCGCCGGTCATGCCGTAGATCGCGTTGTTCACGAAGATCACCGTGATGTTCTCGTTGCGCGCCGCCGCATGGACGGTCTCCGCCATGCCGATGGAAGCGAGATCCCCGTCCCCCTGGTAGGTGAAGACGATGTTTTCCGGCAGGCTGCGCTTGAGCCCCGTGGCCACGGCCGGCGCACGGCCATGGGCGGCTTCCACCATGTCGCAGGCGAAGTAATCGTATGCCATGACCGCACACCCCACGGGCGCGACGCCGATGGCGATCCCTTCGATGCCCAAATCGTCGATGGCTTCCGCGACGAGCCGGTGGATGATGCCGTGGGTGCATCCCGGACAGTAATGGAACGACTTGTCCGTGAGGCTTTTCGGCTTTTCAAATACGATCATTCTGACACACCTCCTTGCAGGGCCCTGATGGTTGCGAGCACTTCCTCGGGGGACATGATCATCCCGCCGCTCCGGTTGCACAGCAGCACCGGGCGGCTGCATCCGATGGAAAGTCGGATGTCCTCGATCATCTGCCCCATGGAAAGCTCCACGGAAACGAACCCTTTCACGTGGCCCGCCGCTTCTTCGAGGGCTTTGGCGGGGAAGGGCCATACGGTGATCGGGCGGATAAGCCCCGCTTTGATGCCCTCCTTCCGCGCGGCAACCACCGCGTTCTTGGAAACGCGGGCCGCGATGCCAAAGGCTACCACGCAGTATTCCGCGTCCTCCATCATAAAGCTCTCGTAGCGAACTTCCTCCTTCTCCACGGTCTTATACCGTTCATACCGCTCGAAGACCGTCTTCTCCAGGACCTCGGGATCGAGATACAGGGAGTTGACGATATGGTGCTTTCGCTGCATCTTCGTCCCGGTGACGGCCCAGTCCTTTTCCGTAAAGACCGGCGCCTGGGCTTCCATCAGCTCCACCGGCTCCATCATCTGCCCCGTGGTCCCGTCCGCGAGGAGCATGGCGGGCATCCGGTACTTGTCCGCGAGATCGAAGGCCAGCATGGTGAGATCCGCCATCTCCTGCACGGAGGACGGGGCGAGCACGATGAGATGATAGTCCCCGTGTCCGCCGCCCTTGGTGGCCTGGAAGTAATCCGCCTGAGAGGGCTGGATCCCGCCGAGCCCGGGGCCCCCGCGCTGGACGTTGACGATCAGGCAGGGAAGATCACTTCCCGCGATATAGGAGATGCCCTCCTGCTTCAGGGAAACGCCCGGAGAGGAGGAGGAGGTCATGACGCGTCTGCCGGTGCCCGCGACGCCGTAGACCATGTTGATGGCCGAGAGCTCGCTTTCCGCCTGCAGGAACGTGCCGCCGACCTTGGGCATCCTTTTGGCCATATAGGCGGCGATCTCCGTCTGCGGGGTGATGGGGTAACCGAAATAATGGCGGCAGCCGGCGCGGATCGCCGCTTCGGCGATGGCTTCGTTTCCCTTCATCAAAACCTTGTTTGCCATGTCGCTCACCTCATTTCTCCACGGTGATCACGCAGTCCGGGCACATCGTCGCGCAGAAGGCGCAGGCGATGCACTTGCTCTGGTCGGTGATCTCGGCGGGATTATGCCCCTTCTTGTTGATCTTGTCCCGTGAGATCACGAGGATCTTCCGGGGACAAACCTCTACGCACAGTCCGCATCCCTTGCAGAAGTCTGTGTTGAACGTTACCTTTGCCATACGATACTCCCTTACTTAGTCAGCATATACTTCTTTTCCTGAAGGTGGATGGGGAAGGGATGCTCCGCATGGACCTTTCCCATGAACCGCTCTTCGAATACGGTCATCACGCAGGGGAGCCCGGAGAGCCTTGAAAGCTCCTTTGCCGGCACAGCGGCCTGCTCGATCACCTGCTCCGTGGTCTCCGGCCCCAGGTTGGAGTTGTTCACGATCCCCGTGAACCGCATCCCAGCCGCATCTTCGATCTCCTTCAGGATCTCGAACGCGCTGGCGGCGTCCGGCGTCAGGGGCCGGAAGAAGTTCACCACGAAGAGCATCTCGTAGTCGTTCTCCTCGAGGATGTACGGAACAAACCGGCCCAGGGCCAGCGCGCCCCTATCGTCCCCGCCCACGTCGAGGACCGCGTGGATGTCCCTGCGCTGCACCAGCCCGTAGACCTCCTGGGGAAGCGCCGGCAGATCCACGTTGGAGTTGGCGAACGGCAGGGCGATCACCTGTACGCCCGCGGCTTCCAGCTCCCTCCGGGAATCGGCGGAGCGGAAGTAGGGGTTGACGATGTCGATGTCCGCCAGCGCAACGGACGCGCCGGTGGACGCGATCCTCTCCGCGTAATTCACGGCGATGTTGCTCTTCCCGCTTCCGTAATGACCGCAGAACAGCGTGACGCGCTTCATTCCTTCACGAACACGTCCAGGGGGTAGGTCCAGCCCATATAGTCCTCGACCTTCCCCGTCTGGATCCCGTAAAGATCGGTATAGATGCGGTTGGCCAGGGGCCCCGCTTCGCCGTCCCCGATGGGATAGTCGTCGCCCTTGATGTTCAGGCAGCCGATGGGGGAGATGACCGCCGCGGTGCCGCTGGCGAAGATCTCCTGCAGCTTCCCGTTCTTCTGGGCCGCGACGACCTCCTCAAGGGCCAGCCGCCTTTCGGTGACCGGGATGCCCCAGTGCTTCAAAAGCTGGATGACGGAGTCGCGAGTGACGCCGGGCAGGATCGTGCCGGAATCCAGGGGGGCCGTGATGACCTCGCCGTTGATATAGAAGAACGCATTGCAGGTGCCGATCTCTTCCACGTACTTATGCTCCGCGGCGTCCAGCCAGAGCACGTCCTTGCAGTTATACTTCTTGGCGTCCTTGCTGGCCCGCATGGCGCCGCCGTAGTTGCCGCCCACCTTGGCAAAGCCGGTGCCGCCCTTCGCGGCGCGGATATAGGTGTCCTGCACATAGATCCGGGAGGTGGAGAGCTTGTCGCTGCTGGTCCCGTAGTAGGAGCCGCAGGGCGCCAGGATGACGATGAAGTTGTAGTGCTTTGCGGGCATGGCGGAGAAGGAGATCTCGTTGCCGAAGATGAACGGACGGATATACAGGGAGGTCCCGTCCGCCTTCGGCATCCAGTCGGCGTCGACCTTGATCAGCTCCTCCACCGCCGACAGCAGGATATCCTCCGGGAGCACGGGGATCACCATCCGCTCCGCTGTCCGGGCCATGCGCTTGGCGTTCATGTCCGGACGGAAGAGCTGGATGCGCCCGTCGGGACGGCGGTAGGCCTTCATCCCTTCGAACATCATCTGCGCGTAATGGAGCACGCAGGAGGCGGGGTCGATGGGGATGGGGCCATAGGGGAGGATGCGTCCGTCGTGCCATCCCTGGCCCTCATCATAGTCCATGATGAACATGTGGTCCGTAAAGTGGTTGCAGAAACCGAGGGTGTTCTCATCCGTAGGCTTCGCCTTGGGGTGCTGGGTCTTCGTGATCGGAAACTGATACTTCATCTTCATTCTCCTTTGCAGTTATATATTGTATACTTCAGGGCGTCTGTCGCGAAACACGTTGATCGAGTCACGGATGCCCCTGACGACGGAAAGGTCGCAGTCTGCGGTGAGGATATCCTCCTCGCTTCCTGCCTGGGCGAGGGTCTCCCCCCATGGATCGTGGATGGAGGAGCTGCCCCCGTACACGGTGCTCCCCGCGGTCCCGCAGGAGTTGCAGCACACGACGAACATCTGGTTCTCGATGGCCCTCGCCTTCGTAAGCGCCAGGAGGTGGGGGATCCTGACGGCGGGCCACTGGGATACGACGAACAGCATGTCGAGCCCTTTCACGGCATAGCTGCGGACCAGCTCGGGGAAGCGGATGTCGTAGCAGATGATGATCCCGCAGCGGACGCCGTCCAGCTCAAAAAAGGTCAGGTGGTCGCCTTTTTGAAAATACTTATCCTCCGCCATGGGGGTGAACAGGTGGGTCTTGTCATACGCCCCGATCTCTTTCCCGTTCCTGTCGAAAACGAAGGCGGTGTTGTAGATGCCATCGGCCTTCCGGTTCACCACGCTGCCGGCGACGATGTTGACGGCATACTTCCTGGCCAGGGCGCCGATCCGTTCTTTGACCCGTTTTCCGTCCTCGTCCGCGAACCGCTCCAGCTCCTCCCGGGGGAAGAACCCGGCGTTCCAGGTCTCCGGAAGGACCAGCACGTCGCTTCCGGCCGCCGCCTGGGCGATCAGCTGCTCCGCCCGGTCAAAGTTCCCGTCCGGGTCGGAAAACCTCATGTTCATTTGGATACAGGTGACCTTCATGCTCGCTTCCTCACAGTCTGTTTCTCTGGATCTTTCCGCTGACCGTCTTGGGGAGGCTGTCGCGGAATTCCACGATCCTCGGGTACTTATACGGCGCGGTATGGGACTTGACGTAGTTCTGGATCTCTTTCTTCAGCTCTTCCGTGCCTTCCCTGCCGGGGATAAGAACGATCACGGCCCGCACCACCTGTCCCCGCACCTCGTCCGGTGCGGCGGTCACGCCGCATTCGAGAACGTAGGGCAGCTCCATGATGACGCTTTCGATCTCGAAGGGCCCGATCCGGTATCCGGAGGACTTGATCACGTCGTCCACCCGGCCCACGTACCAGAAGAACCCGTCCTCATCCCGCCACGCGGTATCGCCGGTGTGGTAGTATCCGTCTCGCCAGGTCTCGGCGGTCTTCTCCTCGTCCCGGTAGTAGCAGACGGCCAACCCGCAGGGGGTTCCCTTGTCGATCTTCACGACGATCTCGCCGACTTCGCCTACCGCGACGCTCTTTCCCTCCTGGTCCACCAGGTCCACGTCGTAGACCGGCGCCGGCTTGCCCATGGAACCGATCTTGTGGGGCGCGCCGATCAGGTTCCCGATGATCATGGTGCTTTCGGACTGGCCGAAGCCCTCCATGATCTGCAGGCCCGTCGCCTTCTCGAACTGGCGGTAGACCTCGGGGTTCAGCGCCTCACCCGCCGTCGTCATATGCTCCACGGAGGAGAAGTCGTACTGGGAGAGGTCCTGCTTGACCATCATCCTAAGGATCGTGGGCGGCGCGCAGAAGGTGGTGATATGATACTTCGCGAACATCGGCAGGATGTCCGACGCGTCGAACCGGTCAAAATCATAGACGAACGTGGCCGCTTCGCACAGCCACTGGCCGTAGAGCTTGCCCCACATGGCCTTGGCCCAGCCGGTATCAGAAACGGTGAAGTGCAGTCCGTCGGGATTCACGGCGTGCCAGTATTTGGCCGTATGGAAGTGCCCCAGGGGGTACCGGTAGTCGTGGGCCGCGATCTTCGGATACCCGGAGGTCCCGGAGGTGAAGTACATCAGCATCAGATCCCTTCCGCAGGGCGACAGGTCCGTGCGCCTGAAGTGGGTGCTGTACATGGTGTACTCCTCGTCAAAGCTGCGCCAGCCTTCCCGGGTCCCGTTCACGATCAGCTTGTGTTTCAGCCCCTCATAGCTCTCGCACGCAAGGTCGATCTGGTTCGCCGTATCGTCCGTATCGGTGCAGATGACCGCCGTGATGCCCGCCGTGCGGAACCGGTATTCGAAATCGTGGGCCTGCAGCTGGCTGGTGGCCGGGATCGCGATGGCGCCCAGCTTGTTGAGGCCCAGCATGGCGAACCAGAACTGGTAATGCCGCCGAAGGGAGAGCATGACGCGGTCGCCCTTTTTGATGCCGAGGCTCTTGAAATAGTTGGCGCACTGGGACGAGGCCCGCTTCATCTCCCGGAAGGTGAACCTTCGCTCCGTCTTGTCCGAAGCAACGTGAAGCATGGCCAGCTTTTCCGGTTCCTTCTTCGCGATCTCGTCCACGATGTCGAAGGCGAAATTGAACTTGTCCGCGTTCTTGAACTGGATCCCCGTCAGGGTCCCGTTCGAATCCTCCTCCACGTCGATCCAGTCCTTCCAGACGCGGTCGGAATCGTCGTGCTGCTTCGTTCTGGCGCCGGAGACCATGGGCTCCGCCGTCAGCTCCGGGATCGGCTCCCCCGTGGGGTTGAGCACGATGGCGTAGAAATAGCAGTCCTCTTTTTCGACGGCGATCATGCCGTGGGGCGTCGAGCTGTCATAGTAGATGCTGTCCCCGGGGCCCAGCACCTCCTTGTGATGCCCGACCTGCACCATCAGGTGGCCGGAGATCACGATGTCGCACTCCTGCCCGGCGTGGCTCGTCAGCTGGATATCCCTGTGCTGGGCTTCCTCGCTGTAGGTGCTGTGCACATAGAGCGGCTCCGCGATGCGGTTCAGGAACGACGATGCCAGGTTGTAGTACTCCATCCCGTGGGCCTGGTCGATCCGCTGGCCCTTGCCGGCTCTCGTCATGGTGTAGGAACGGAGCGTGGGGCTGACGCCCTCGATGATGTCGGTGACGTCTACGCCGAACGCCAGGGCGCAGCGATAGATAAAGGCGAAGTTGAGGTCCTTTTCCCCTCGTTCGCACGCCAGATACTCTTCGACGGAGACGCCGGTCTTCTCCGCCATCTCTGCCGAAGTGAATCGTGTGATTTCTCTGAGCTCCCGGATACGGAGCGCCATTTCCCGGATCTTGAAATCCAGTCCCGAAATACTGTCCACAGCCTTTCCTCTTTCCCTAAGGGGTGAAAAAAATCGCCCCAAAGCATTGAACTTTGAGACGAGTATAGGTCCATACCCGCGGTACCACTCAAATTACAGCGTATCGCTGTCCCTTCAGAATCTGACAATTCCTATGCATTCACGCAGCCGTCACGGGAAGGTTCTACTGAGCTTTTGGGCTGTTCTTCCTTCCGACTCGGGAGTTACATCAGAAAGTGATCTCCGTCGGGCTTGCACCAACCGCCGACTCTCTTCGCGAGATACGTCTCTCTGAACTCTCCGTCATAGTCATTATATATGAAATTAGAGTGATTTTAACACGTCTCGCCGTCCCTGTCAAGAATCAGTTTGAATGATTATACGCCCTCCCGAAGAAGCGATCTCTGGATCTTTCCGCTGATCGTTTTCGGAAGCGAATCCCGGAATTCAACGATCCTCGGATATTTATACGGTGCGGTATGGGTCTTCACATACTCCTGGATCTCCTTCTTGAGCGCGTCCGTCTTCTCTGTGCCGGGGACCAGGACCACGCAGGCTTTGACCACCTGTCCGCGGACCTCGTCGGCGGCGGCGGTCACGCCGCATTCGAGTACGTAGGGCAGCTCCATGATGACGCTCTCGATCTCGAAGGGCCCGATCCGGTATCCGGAGGATTTGATGACGTCGTCCACCCGGCCCACGTACCAGAAGAACCCGTCCTCATCCCGCCACGCGGTGTCTCCCGTATGATAGTATCCGTCGTGCCACGCCTCATCCGTTTTCTCCTGATCCTGGTAGTAGCCCAGGAACAGGCCCGCAGGAACGTGCTCGCTGGTCCGCACGACGATCTCGCCCACTTCGCCGTCCGGCACGGGGTTCCCCTGCTCGTCCAGGATGTCGACGTCGAACTGCGGGGACGGCCGGCCCATGGAACCGAGCTTGTGGGGCCCGCCGATGAAGTTGCCGATCACGAGGGTCGTCTCGGTCTGGCCGAAGCCCTCCATGATCTGAAGGCCGGTGGCCTTCTCGAACTGGCGGTAGACCTCCGGGTTCAGCGCCTCGCCCGCGGTCGTCATATGCACGACCGACGAGAAATCGTAGTGGGACAGGTCCTGCTTGATCATCATGCGCAGGATCGTCGGCGGCGCGCAGAACGTGGTGATCTTGTACTTCGCGAACATGGGCAGGATGTCGGCCGCCTCGAACCGGTCGAAATCGTAGGTGAAGACGGCGCCTTCGCACATCCATTGTCCGTACAGTTTGCCCCAGAGGGCCTTGCCCCACCCGGTCTCGGAGATGGTGAAGTGGAGACCGTCGTCGCTGACCCCGTGCCAGTATTTCGCCGTGAGAAAATGCCCGAGGGGGTACTGATAGCTATGCACGGCGATCTTGGGGTAGCCTGTGGTCCCCGACGTGAAGAACATCAGCATGGGGTCTGTTCCGCAGGCGGTCTCCTCCGTCCGGTAACAGTGGGTGCTGTACAGGGAGTACTCCGCGTCGAGATCCTTCCAGCCCTCCCGCTGGCCGCCTACCAGGATCTTGAGCTTCAGGTCCGGACACTCCAATTGCGCCTGGTCCACCTGAGCGGCCGTATCCCCGTCGGCCGTGCAGAGGATCGCGCTGACGCCGGCCGCCTGGAACCGGTACGTGAAGTCGTGGGCCTGCAGCTGGTTCGTGGCGGGGATGGCGATGGCCCCCAGCTTATGCAGCGCCAGGATCGCGAACCAGAACTGGTAATGCCGCTTGAGGACGAGCATGACCCGATCGCCCTTTTTGACGCCCAGGTGCTTCAGGTAATTGGCGCACTGGTTGGACGCGCGCTTCATATCGCTGAACGTGAATCTCCGTTCCGTTCCGTCCTTCGAGATGTGCAGCATGGCCAGCTTGTCCGGCTCCCGTTTGGCGAGGGCATCCACGATGTCGAAGGCGAAGTTGAAGCTGTCCGCGTTCTTGAAGGCGATCTCGGCGGGATATCCGCTCTTCGTCTCCTTGCAGGCCACGTACTTGGATGCGAGCAGCTTCCGGCGGGAGGTGCGGGCAGGGATCAGCGTGTCCCGGATGAGGTCCACCGCCTGGTCCGCTCCGGGAAGCACGACGGCGAGGAACAGACAGTCCTGGCCGTCCACCGCGATCATGCCGTGGGGGGTGGAGCTGTTGTAATAGATGCTGTCCCCTTCGCCCAGATACTCGATGTTGTCGCCGATCTGGACCTTCAGGTGACCGGAATAGACCAGGTCGAACTCCTGACCGGAGTGCTTGGCAAGGTGGATGGGCTTATGCTGCAGCTCGTCGCTGTATTCGTACCGGACCCAGTAGGGCTCCGCGATCTTCTTCCGGAACATGGGGGCCAGGTCCCGGATCTCGATGCCGTCCTCCTTGGCGGTCTGCAGGCCGTGCCCCTTCCGGGTGACCGTGTACGAGGTCAGGTGCGCGCTCTCGCCCTCCAGAAGGTCGGTGATCCCAATGTGAAAGACCTTTGCGCATTTATGGATGAAGGTGAAGGGGAAGTCCGCCTTTCCGCTCTCATAGCGGATGTAGTCCTCCGGCGACACCTCGACCTGCTGGGCCATCTCCTCCTGAGAGAAGCCGAAGATCTCGCGCATCTCCCGTATACGGAGAGCAACTTCCTGCATTTTTTCCAGTTCGGATTTGTCCATGTCTTCCTCCTATAAAAAACACCCGCTCAAAGCCTTTTTTGCTTTGAGACGGGTGTCATCACACTCGCGGTACCACTCAAATTGCGGCAGGAGCCGCCACTTAGCGGGATCCATCAATCCCTATGCTTTGACGCAGCATGTACGGAAGCGCCTACTGAAGCGGACTCGTTCGGACTTCAGCTCGGAAGGGATGGGTCATTTTGCATTCGCTCTGCCGGCTTACACCAGCCGCCGGCTCTCTGAAAGAACAACTGCAAGACCGTCTTCGTCACAGCTTTTATATATTATTACACGGTTACTTCAAAATGTCAAACCTTTTTTTCACGAAAGGCCCAGCCGCACGACGGCGTCCTCCCGCATCTTGTACTTCAGGATCTTGCCCGCCGCGTTCATCGGGAAGGAATCCACGAATACGATATACCGGGGCACCTTATGCCTTGCCAGGGACGCGGTGATGTACGAGCGCATCTCGGGCTCGGACAGGGAGCAGCCTTCCTTCAGGATGATGCAGGCCAGCGCCTCCTCGCCGTAGCGACGGTCGGGGACGCCGATCACCTGCACGTCCTGCACGTACGGATGGGTATAGATGAACTCCTCGATCTCCTTCGGATAGATGTTCTCTCCGCCGCGGATGATCATATCCTTCAGCCGGCCGGTGATCCGGTAGTTGCCCTGGGCGTCCCGGCAGGCGATGTCTCCGGAGTGCAGCCATCCCTCCGCGTCCACGGTGTCCCGGGTCGCGTCGGGCATCTTGTAGTACCCCTTCATGGTGTTGTAGCCCTTGGAGCAGAACTCCCCGTTCTGCCCATCCGGAAGCTCTTTGCCGGTGTCCGGGTCGATGATCTTGCACTGCACATGGGGGAAATCGTATCCGACGGTATCGCACCGCACGTCCAGCGGGTCCGTCCATGCGGACATGGTGCTGCCGGGGGAGGACTCCGTCTGCCCGTACACGCTGACGATGCCGATCATATGCATCTCGTTGGGATCGGCCGCCCGGCGCATGAGCTCCGGGGGGCAGCCGGACCCCGCCATGATGCCCGTGCGCATGTGGGAGAAATCCGTCTTTTTGTAATCCGGATGGTTGAACATGGCGATGAACATGGTGGGGACGCCGTTGAAACAGGTGATCTTCTCCTGCTGGATGCAGGCGAGGGCGCTCTTGGCGGAAAAGTAGGGGATGGGACAGACCGTCGCCCCGTGGGTGAGGGAGGAGGTCATGGACAGCACCATCCCGAAACAGTGGAACATGGG
>JAEIGA010002741.1_pt1 | contig 27929 bp, 21 predicted proteins | sample 9270691 | NCBI WGS metagenome assembly JAEIGA01 (sample SAMN17057246, study PRJNA624740) | gut metagenome | biome: biome; isolation source: fecal sample | host: Bos grunniens | place: China: Xizang | collected 2019
AAGGCAATACCTATCGATCCCACATCGCCTGCAAAACACTTCGCCTTTCCCTTCGGCCTGAAATTGAAAATGCAGAACACCAGCACACTCAGAATCGTCACGACAATCAGCGCCGGATCCACGAAAAGCCCCTCTGCCATTCCAAGTTCTTTACCTGTCATTCCGAGCGAAGTCGAGGAACCCCCTCCATTATTCACCAACATCATCGGCACCAGCACCGCCAGCGAATACCCCGCCGTAATGCCATTTATACCATCCATGAAATTATACACATTTGTGATACCCACATACACCACCAACGCAAGAATCACCATCCACCACATATCCAGATGCAGGATATCCAGCTGATAGAACGCCATCGCAGCGGCTGCGAACTGTACGACAAGCCTCACCGAATCCGGCAGACTCCTTATATCATCCACAAAGCTGACGCCCGCAACCAAGGTCAGTCCCGCAAGGAACCACGGATACTGAAACCCATAAAAAGCAGCATACAGCCACGCCCCTAAAAGAAAAATGACACCTCCTCCTCGAAGTGTCAATGTCTTGTGAGAGCTCCTCTCATTCGGCTTGTCAATAATGTTGAACCGGTCCGCGACCTTGAAGTACACCAACTCCAGAAACAAGAGTAATGCGGTGATGATCAGTAGTTTTATCATCTTTTTCTTTTTTTTGCTTGCGAGTTAGGATTCTTTCGCTACAGTTGTAGTAGAAATTATTGTTTTGTTGGTTGAGGGGATGATTGTTAACACTTTCGTTTAAAAGAGTAGTCGCCCCTATCGGCTACTCTTTATTTTTATACAACCGGGTGGTCTAGAATATCCGACCCAAGTTTTACTTAACAAGACAAAACAATAATTATGAAGAAAGTATTAACAATTCGCTTTGAGATCATCTCTGACAATGAGAAGCCCAAGCCTACCAAAGTAGCTCCGTATACACGGATGCGAAACGGTAAAAAGGAATTTGTTAAAGGGTATATAAGAAAGAAATAGGGAGCTTTCTTTGTACCGTTGACTAGCTCCGGCTAGTGTCTGATCAGCATCCGGTTGCCAAGAGGAGGCGTCTTTCAGCAGAAAGATGCCTCCTTGCGGGGAATGGAGGTTTAGGAAACCTTAGATGATTCCTTAAAACTATTTATCGTTCTACGTAAACCCTCTCTGGCATCCACAGGCAATTGGTCAACGCCGAGTGCCTTCTTAATCTTCTCATTGGAAGATACATAATTCTCCGTGAGTTTCTGCAAACGATCAGGATTGAGAGGAAGATGAAGCCATCCTCCAACCTTGGCACATCCAGTCATGAATCCTTTAGAAATCTTCCAGATATGAGCCTTCTTTCCAAGAGTCTTACAGATTACTTCTATCAACTCATTCGTAGATAGAGCCTCATCATCACCCATATTATATATTCCTGAAGCAACATCTTTTGTAAGGAGGCCATTAACCGCAAAGCAGATGTTCTCAATTGAAGTAAATGTTCTGCGATTCTCAAAAGCTCCCAAAGGCCATGGAATACCCTTGCTTACAACACTATAAAGCAGATTCAGATTTCCCTTATTTCCAGGACCATGGATCATGCACGGCCTTAGAATATAGACCTGTTTATCAGAAGATAATTCCTTTGACAAGATATACTCCTCCGCCTTAATCTTGCTCTCCCCATAAGGCCCCACCGGCGCAGGAACAACATCCTCAGTAAGCACTTCCTCAACCCTGTTTGCAGCAGCCTTAGCGGTACTGAAGAACACAAACTTCTTCGCTGAAGAAGTCAAGAAATAATCAAAAATCTTCTGCGTCAGCCCCGTATTCACCTTGAAATACACATCCGCGGCAGACTTGTTCTTTGTGTCATGGGCTTTTCCGGCAAGATGGATGATTGCATCAAATTCCGGCAAAAGCCTATCGTCATGCCCGACCTGATCGGGCATCTCCAAGTCCTCCCACGAAATAGTCTTGACAACGCCGTCTTTCGCCGGAGCGACGATGTCAAGCCCGTATATTTCATTATCCTTTTTCAGATATTCTACTAGATTTGAGCCCACGAAACCGTGGATTCCGGTGAGAAGGATTTTCATATGAAATTTATTTCAATAATGATTCACATAACTCCACATATTGTGCAGTCACAATCTCCTTGGTATATCGTGCCTTAATTACATCTTCACCTTTTGTACCCATCTCACGAAGTTGCTCACGAGTCATAGAACGTAACCACGCGGCCATATCCTCCGCCTTTTCTTCCAAATCATGAGTAGTCACCAACTTAGCACAACCCACCGGATCAAGGAAATTCACTATAGGCGTATTCTTACCCGAGCAAACCACCAACGGACGGCCACACGCCATAATGGTATATACCTTAGACGGGAATCCCATGCCCTCCATCTCAGGAGTCATAAAGATATATTGAGCATCACTATACGCCAGAATAGCCGGCATCAAGTGTCTTGGCTGATAAGGCAACACATGCAACTTGTCAAGGCCAAGCTCTCTCTTTTTCTCCTCCACATAACCCTTGCGAACGCCCTCACCAATCAAGAAATACTCCACATCCAAGTCCTTGGTCTTCTCTGCCAAACGCACAAGAGGTTCCCAATCCTGAGCAAAACCGATGTTGCCTGCATACAACAGCTTGATACTATCTGTCTCAGGGAAAAGACTCTCATCCAGCTCTGCCGTACTCACACCAGAGCGATACAAATCTGTATCCACAAAATTAGGAATGATATGCAAATGCTCAGGATCATTGAAACGGCCGACTATGGTATCATAGAATACCTGGTCGATGGTAGTAACCGCATCACTGCTGTTATATACCTTATGTTCCAGCCAACTAAGAACCTTGAACACCACCCCCTCCTTCTTTCCTAAAATATCTGGATAAATCTCTTGGACATTATACACCACCTTACAACCCTTAAACTTTGCCAACCAAAGGTTAAGCAGACCGATGGTAAGAGGAGGAGACGGACTAAGTATCACATCCACGTTCTTTATGCCCAATCCTACAAAGAAGCTCACAATGTGCCAGTATATGAAACCGATCAATCGGAGCAAAGTACTCTTGAACTTCTTCTGTGGCACGTGAAAAACCTCTATGCCCTTGTAGCAACTCTTCTTGAACAAGCCCCACAAGCCCCACTTCATTGGCTGCTCAGCAAGCTGCTCATGCACCACATTAAAGTGAGGAGTAGTACTCAGTACCACCACCTCAAAGCCCTGCTTCTGAAAAGCCAAGGCAATATCATTGTATAGATAGGCTGTGCTCACCCCATCTGGGCTGAAAATCAAACTGTGGATTAGTATTTTCTTTTTCCCGTTTTGCATAGCATTTGGAAATTACTTGCGAATACGTTTTTCAACACCCAAAAGTGTAAAAAACTTAATACCCATTGAATAAAGCCACTCCTGACTCTTATATTTAATGTTGGGAACTTCCATCTCATGATACTTCATGAGCTCATCTTCGGAAATCTCTAGCTTATCGGCAATCTGCTTAAATAATTCCTTACTTCCATCTTCTGAAAGAGGAGGATTTTTAAGTACTTCCAAAGCTTCGTCACGAGTCATTTGGCCTGTGGTTACAAGAGAAGACAACTGTGCCTTACGGATGTCATATCCGAAACGAGTTGGTAACCAATATCCCTCCAAGAACTTTGTCAACTGATCTTCGAAATGCTTCTGCCCATATGGTATATAACCATATTCTGTTGCAAGAGTATCTACCATCTGTTTCTTTGTTACAGGCACCAAATTGAGCGGCTTCAACGTTTTCACGCCTAGCACATATGGGATCCAGACCTTATGTTTGAAACCAGAAGTAAAGGTATATTTTTTAATAGGGATATCGCACCAATGACGAAGTACATCCTTAATATACGTACCATCCCCAGAGTAACCTGCACCTTTATCCCATGACTTCGGATTACTTACAACCTCTGTTGAAATATTATACCCATTTAATATGTACTTTACACCTAATTTGCATGCAAGTTTATCAATCAATGCTATGAAAGCATGATCCTGAGGTGCATCTAGTCCAGCATGTCCAGCCCGAAAGAATGCAAGCTGCATATGTCTCATTTCTTCCCAATCCATTTTTTCCACATGGAGTTCTAGATTCAGTTTATTACAAATCTTCAGGATATTCTCCATTGCTACAGGAAGATTCCAACCAGCATCAATATGAAACACATACGGACGCAATCCCCACTCTGTCACCGCCAAATGAAGCATATAAGAGCTATCAAGTCCTCCACTTAAACCTAGTATACAGTCATATGACTTGCCTTCTCCCTTACGTTTTATATTATCAATAAGAACTTTTAGTTCTTCCTCTTTTTCCTTTCCATAGTTCCAAGAAGGGAGTATTATATTTTCGTATTCACGACATCTTTCACAAACTCCATTCTCATCGAAAGAGATGTTTTCATCTGTTGTATCCATGACACAACGTGTACATACTTGATGTGTGTTTGACATATATAACTAATCTGTTATCAATGTATTATACAATACACGATACTCTTCAAAACGTTCATTCTTATTAAAGTATTTAATAGCGCGGTTTCTGCAATCTATAGTATGGGTCTCCTTAAAGGACTGATCCTTAAATAAACGAATAGATTTTAGCAGCGTTTGATAATCTCCTTGTTCAACTATTAAACCTGTTGTTTCATCAACAGCCTCCGGAGATCCTCCAGTTTTGTAAGTAATGACCGGAGTACCACATGCTAAGGATTCAATATTTACAGTTGGAAAACTATCGTTATAGGTGGGATTTATGAATATATCCGCTGCAGAATAGAACTCTGCCAATTCTTCCTGATTTTCAGTTCGCCTAACCGCGATAATCTCCTTTGGAAGTGTTTTTTGTATATCTTCAGCCACTCCTACCAGAATTACCTTAATGTATCTCTCTTGACTGAGCTTTATAAACTCATTTAATCCTTTCTCTGGCCCCCATGCAGTTGCTACACCTAGTACCACAGCGTCTCTATCTGCAATATTGAGTCTCTGGCGAACATCATTATTAGTAGGTTTAAAAATGGATAAATCAACTCCATTATATATTACCTTAATAGGATATTTATTAAAGAAAGATTGCTTTGCCAAATTAGCTATCCATTCTGACACAGCAACAACATGCATGTCAGAGACAGAAGTGAAACTCTTCTTCTTTTGTAACCAATTACTCTTTGAACTATCTAATAAAAATGATTTAGGATAATCTTTCAACAAAGGACAATCATAGCACCTATCCATCCATTTATCACATCCAGCAAATGCAAAATGGGCACAATGACCAGTAAATGCCCAACAATCATGGAATGTCCAAACTATAGGAATTTGAATCTCCTTTAAATATTCAAATAGGAGTTTATAATTGATGTAATATCCGTGAACGCAATGAAGATGAATTATATCAGGCTTAATTTCACGCAGTTTACTAATAAGTTCCTTAGTCTCTTTTGAAGAAAAAAGTCCATGTTTGTCAAACAGCAGGCTGCCAAATGCATGTAGATACTCCTGAAACTTAGAAACCACTTGCAATGACTGCTGATGAGATTTACCCGCATATCTTGCCCCATGCACGACATAGCAATTCCATCCTTGTCGTTTCATGATGTCACCTATTGCTTCTGTAATACGTCCCGTCGATCCTTTACCCAAGCAGGAGTCTATTTGAACAAGTGTCGGCATAATTATCTTTAGTATCGGATCTCCTCTGTTCTACTCAATATATTTGCATCTTCATCCTCAAATGCGCCATATGATGTAAGAAGAATTTTCCTGTTTTCCCTATCAACTGTCATAATGTTGAACGAATTGATCGTGGTAGTGTCTCGATAGCGATCTAATGAAGAGCCTTTTCTTGTCATCTCGCTAAGATCTGCCTGATATAGAGCAGGGGCCGTGATAACAAGTTGGTCATCGAAATATGATTGAGCCATTTTTCTATAATGAATATGCCCCGCTAAGTAGCATATGAAGTCTCCTTTGCCATGTCGACTAAAATCGAATTTATATGAGGTTGATATGCTTGCATCTTCTGAATATCTCCAATCATGCTCATATATAGAACCTTCTTTAAATGCGTTGATTATATTGGGAATCAAATCAACCCCTTGGGCATATTTTGCCCTTTCAAAACCAGGAATAAAAGGTCCATGACATACGACAATAACCCCGTAATCATCCGGAGTAGAAATAAGTGTATCGTAAAACCACTCCAACTGTCTTTGATTGAAGAATAAGCCAGGTATATGTTTTATATATCCATTCTCGAATATCAAAGGACAATCCATTGCATCTAAAAAAACCATACGAATATTATAGGCATCAAAATCGACTTTATAGTAACACACCTCGGGATCTGCTTCTTGGGGATTGAACTTTTCAAGATATCGTCCAATGATCCACCTATATTGGTCTGATTTATCAAGGTGATATAATTCTGCGTTCTTTGGATTGATGCCTGTGTCTACTGCAGGATATCCAGTTGTAAGATTTATATTGTCATCATGATTACCGACTAATGGGTATAATGGCAAGACCGATTTGTCCATAATCGGCAACACACATTCAAATTCTTCGGTTGTCCACCAAACAAGCCTACCCTGCACACCATTGGAGAAATCACCTGTAATGAGCAATGCATCTAAAAGATTAATGTTTGCATTGCAAAAATTCACACACTCATCTAAATTTCTCTTATAGTTCACTCCTCTTGGATGGATATCGGAAGTATGTGCAAATGTCAATAATTTATTTCCATCAGAATCAAAAGCATGCTTTTTCAAACTATCAGAAATATCCTTTAGCATACGAGCGTACAAATCCTTGTTATTTAATGGCTTTGGAGTCATGTCCATATTTGGCATGTTGACGAGTGTCTTACGTGCGATAGTATTAGATTTAGATGTTTCTTTTACACTTAGAACCTCATTATTCTCATTTAAGAGCTCCAATTTGAATCCATTATATACCCCAACAGGAAGAGGGATGTATACACTGATATCAGTGATTTCTGTTACTGGAGGTATCTTAATAGTAATCCTATTCGATTTTGAAAGTGAAGTAGCATAAATGATAGGTCTGGTGTCTGTAATCTTCACCGGAAAGTTTCCTGTAATTGTCTTATCGGTGGCCTCAAGTGCTATTTGATTTGTTCCTACTGGAACATTTTTCAAATTAAAAGAGACCAATCCAGCCAAATGGGTGAAAACTATTGCATTTTCTACATCTAAATGAGCAAACATAGGCATCTTTACTGACGCTATATCATTTGTAAGGTCGTATTCAGAAGGAAGATGAACGATGACTGTTTCTCCATCAAAAGTGTGCGATCCTGCCGGATATATTGCGCAAGTTGCTAATGAAGCATTTTCACCATTTAGAGTACCCTTAAACTGTGCACTTGCGGAACCAGCCCCATCGGTTAGTGAGAGGACTTGAAAATAACCTGCTGTTGTCCATACACTGATCTGATCAGATTCAGACCAGTTAAAAGATCCTTCATAAATATGAGCCTTAGTGCTATTATGCTCGACGGTTGCACCTATAGATACCTCAGAAAATGATTGTTCATTTATTAGGTTATTTTTATTACATGCTGACAAAGTAATCAATAATAAAATTATAATCTTAGATTTCATCTTTCCAATGTGCTGCAATATTATGATGTGGTACTCTTTGATCACGAGGTGGCATCTTCATATAGTTACCATGCCTAGCTGATAAATAATTATCCCATCCGCGCATAACTTTAAAATAACTTCCTTCAAACATCATCATATCATAACCACTAAATGATTCAGCGTTATAAATGACTGTTTGAGCAGAACGGGTTTCAAAAACTTGAGAAGAGGTTGTCCTATCAGCTGCCAGACATACCTGTCGAATTAAACGATTTACATGCGAGAAGCAAAACGGTAGACAAATAATCTTTAAACTTGCCAATAAAATATTCTTCAGAAAATGGCGGTGTTTTGAAAGCTTTATTATCTTTATATTATGTATCCACCCCAATAAGAATAATTTAAATCTTAGAATTGCTGCTGCAAATCTGCTATCCGGATAATGATAAATAGGGAAAATATCGATATTTACTCCGAAATGATATGAAATATGCGCATCTTCATATGCGATTGTTCTATTGTCATATACTTTGCCATATGGGAAAGGGCAGCAAGTATCATTTTCAATACATAGTGCTTTTAGATATGGATGGGAGAAGGATTTCATAAAAAGCTCATAATCCTTTTCCAAAAGGCAGATATCAATATCATCATCCCATGGAATAAATCCTTTATGTCGGACAGCTCCAAGCAAAGTCCCATGAGCAAGAGAATATTGAATGTCATTCTCTATACAAAAGTTATGAATCTCTTTCAAGATAGAAAGCTGGAGATTCTTAATTTCTTTTAAATCAAGCATATTGTTAAATGAGTGTTGACTCGACATCTGGGAGTCAACACTCATAATTAATTAAATGGTTTTATTTAACCTGCTTTATACAGCGAATAGACCATCCTGCCGCTTTGTGGCAACTCCAGTTGCGATTACCGTTTTCGTATGAACCGTCATCCATAGGGCAGAGGTCACCCTCACCTCTACCATCAACAGACGCCGCCTCGTAAGTAGTTACATACACATAAGGACTATTTTCTGAAACTACTTCCGAGCTATGGATACCAGATCTGTATAATACTCCAGATACATCATGAAGATCCTTATGAGTCGGTGATATGTATCCGTTAGTCGTCTGAAGGAGATATCCCGAGTATGGAAGCCAGATCTTATCACCCTGCTTGTTAGGTTGAGTATACATATAATAACCGTAGTTATTGTCACCTAACGCAAAACAATTTGTATTCTCAACATTCCACTCCGCAGTATTATATGATTTCTTACCAGTAAAAGTAAGAGCCTTGAATACGTCAGCTGGCGCTACAGTGTATCCAGCTGGGCATGGATCATAGATCGTCTTACCTTTAGGAGTCCATCTTTCGTTATGGCTGATCTCAGAAGAAGACCAATCTCCATTTGCACGTGGGTAGAGGCATTTGGTTGGATTCTGGATTGATTCCTTGATATCAGCATACTTTGGTACTACCTGATGCATTCCTGGCCTTGTAAGGATACGAAGTGGATCCTTGCGTCCCCATTGATAATGAAGACCTTCAGAACCGCTACCTGGTTTGGCTGTAGTTGCTCCAATATTTCTATCCATTACAAGATAGGTCTTTTCTCCGTTATTTACTTCAACTACTTCAGGTGCATCAGTACACCAAATGTGCCAAGACCAAAGAATGTCTCCCGTACAGTTTTCGCCAGAGTATGCAGCGATAAGTGCATTACCCTTAAGTTTAGATGCCTCGAAAGAGATAAGTCCATTAGGGAGAAGTTTTACGTCTTTGAGCAAGCCCTGGCTTTCTTCCCAAACAATACCTGCACTCTTTGGATCGATCTGAGTCTGTGATTTTAATACATGATAACCACTTTTTTCATAAGACCCATTGTCGGCAATAAATGATTCAATCTCTGCATCAGATTTGAGGATACCATCAGAACCATTACCAATTGTTGTTCCGTCAAACTGATAAAGGCCCGGCTCAGAGATAATATAGCAATTAGCCTTTTCTTCTCCGCTCAATGTAACAGCTTCAGTGAAACCACCGTCAACTGATACAAATGTCATCTTAGGCATTTTCACCAGACCTTTACGGGTAATAGTATTCACAGCATAGGACTCCAGTTCTTCTAGAACATTTCCGGCAGAATCAAGGAAACGAACAGTCATACCATTGTATTCTCCTGTAGGAAGCGGCACATACAATTTCATGTCACGGGCAATTTCTGATGCCGGTAGATTGAAAGTAATTGTATTCGCGGCCATTGAGAATGTCTTGGCCTGCAACTCAGGAACTTCAGAATCTTCTAGTACAAATGTAAAATTACCTACAATAGACTTATCTGATGAAACAAACTGAAACTTAGTTGCATCTGCTGGAACATTAACAAAGTTTAATTCTAACAGACCGCAGAGATGCTTGAAAGTGACTTCTTCATTGTCAATTGTTGCAAATAAAGGAGAAAAGACTGCACTCAAATTATCCTCTGTCAAAGTATATTCTGATGGAAGATTGATTGAAATCGTGTGAGTTCCCTGTGCCCCAACTGAGAACAATGAGATAGAAGCTGGTTCATCGGGGTCTTCCGGTTCAACGACAGGTTCATTATATACTACACCATGCGATCCTGCTGGATATATCGCACACAGCTGAAGTTCGACAGGGTCATTATCAATAATTACTCCCTTAAATGTTGCTCTGTCGGTACCATGACCAGAAGCAAGCGTTAATGTGTTGAATTGATCATTGGAACCATAAACACTGATTTTATCTCCTTCTGTCCAAATAAAAGTTCCATTATTGACAGATGCTTTAGTATTGTTATCCTCTACCCCTGCACATAAGATATATTCATTGGCATTCTGGGATATCATATTCTCTTCTATATGTAACGCACATGCGGATAAAGCCAGTACAGAACTGGCAAATGCGAATAATTTTTTTTTCATAATTTTAGTAATTAGTTGAATCTTTTATACAACGAACAGAGCGTGCAAAGGCTCTGTTTTCTTCTGTAGAGAAACGCGCTGGTTTCACCTCTCCCTCAGCAATCTTTAAATAATACCCCCCTCGAATACTCTGATCATCATTAACGTAAGCATCAGCATTCCAGTAATAACCTGTATATGCTTGATCGTCATTATATGCGGTTGGGTTTCCTCTAACTGATCCAGTAGGAATTATATATCCACCAGCAGGCAACCAAATACCTGTGTTTGAAGTAGAGAAATAGTATCCTTTATCAAATGTATCAGCATCTGCTAAATCAAAGCCTGTAAGAGCATCTTTAGACGCTACCTTATATCCCGAAGGGCATGGGTCGTAAATTGTTTTTACATAATGTGTTATATTGCCACTTACAATGGCTCCCCATAATAGGTCATTAGGCTCGTTCGTCCAATCATTACCTTTAAGGAAAATATCAGGCTTTTGCACTGACAGTAATATAGTAGAGTAAGGCAAAGAAACACTGGCATCTCTTTTATCAACAAGTCGGAACGGATCTTTACGGCCCCACTGATATACAAGACCGAAAGTCTTATCTCCATCAGATGGATTGGCGGAAATTGCCCCAAGGTTTCTATCCATTAGCTCGAACATCTCCCCGTCAGCATTTTCTACCATAAGTACCTCTGGTGTATCGGTACACCAAATGTGCCAAGACCACACTATATTTGCCTCTGCAGCATCTGGGTTGACATTGTCATATGCTGCAATAATTGCATTTCCTTCTGTGCCATCTGTAGCAAACGATATGTAGCCATCAGAGAATTCTATATTTGAAAGAAGATCCTTACCACTAACATCATCCCATAGCAATTTGGCACTCTTGGCTTTAAGAGTAAGTGACTTAGTGTGGAAACCATCAAATATAGCACCAGAAAGTTTGGTTCTGAAATTATAATAACCAGCTTCAGAAACAATATAACTATTAGCAGTGCCGTTAGATGATATATTTTGGGGAACACCATATTCCGGATGAAACCTAACAGACGGCATAATGATTTGCTTTTTACGAGCAACTGTATTTGTGGCATTTGAACTACTCTCAGTAACTACGTTTCCATCTTTGTCCAACAGTTGATAATTCATGCCGTTGTAAGTACCAATCGGCATAGGTACATTGATGGTAATATCCTGTTCCTGGGTAAGTGGGGTAAAATTCACTGTAACAGTGTTGTTCGTCGTAAGAGGAGTCGCTTTAATCATAGCAAGACCACCCTCAAGATCGACTTCAAAGCTACCGGTAATATCTTTATCTGCAGAAGTTAAAACAAACGATGAAACTCCAACCGGAACATTTTTAAAAGTAAATGTCATAAGACCTGCCATATGCCCGAAAGATATTGTCTCGCCATAGCCAAGCATCGCAATCATCGGAGCATTGGTATTTGCAAAACTATTGCCGATATTATAAACTTTCGGTAGGTTTACTGAGAGTAAGCTTCCTTCTAGTTTGTGAGCTCCGGCAGGGTAAATTGCACAAGTGCTAAGTTCCATACCTTCTCCTACGACAATACCTCTGAATGTTGCAGATGATGTACCTGCACCAGAGTTTAAAGTAAAGGTTTGAAAAGCACCTCTGATTTCATTCTCTGCCCAAACGCTGATTTTATCACCCTTCGCCCATAGGAAAGTACCATTCCCATCTACTGTACTTTTAGAGTCGTCATTAATGACTTCAGCAGATAATACAACTTCACGACTGTACTCTTGATCTACAATCGTCGTTTCTTCAGTACAGCTGACTATGAGCAGCAGTACCAAAAATAAGTAATAATTTTTCACATTCCTAAATTTTAAAAATTTACCAATTACCATCTGTTTGATCATAATCTTCTGCTCCCCAGGTGGTATCAGAAACGGTGAGGATCGCACTCTCTACTACAATTGTCAACTCCTCTATCTGAGGGGTGACATAATTGAAATGGTTTTTTGTCATAATAAAACTGTTTTAATGATTAATAAAAATAATTTGGTTGTTATAGATATTATATGAACTTGATACGTAATTACGATTGGACGAAATCTATTACTTTCTTCAATTGAATCTTTGCTGTCTTGTTAGTCATAACAAAATCAAAGGCTAAATCAGCTTTTGTGTTTAAATCAGATATTGGGAGAGCTAATACATATTCTAACGTTTTAATCAGCTCTTCCTCTGATAAATCATCAATAGTATAATAATAATTATAGTATTCCGATGGTATCCCTTCCAACTTATAGCCTATCATAGGAGTTCCGGAAGACATATATTCCATTGTTTTAGAAGGGAACGAATATCTCGTGATGTCTCCGTCTGGTCTTCTGGGGTTAATCAGCAGGGTAGCTTCTTTTTGAAGTGTAAGCGCCTCTTCCCTTGACACCTTTCCTTTATAAATTATTCTTTTATCAATTTCGGCAGATTCTTTAATTTTATCATTTAAATAACCAGTACCACAGATAATGAGTCTAGCATGCTCGTTATCTATTTTCATGAATGCATCAAGTAGCTGCCTCACTCCAGAAAATTCTTGCAATGTACCCGTATATAATATGCTTAAAAGATTAGTTGCCTTCTTTGTTTTAAAAGATTTTCTCTGTGTAGAAATGCCTTCAATTATAATATATTTGCCTATTGCTTCAGGTATTTTCTCAATCATAGGTTGAGCTAATAATATATACTTATCAATATATTTATAGCATGATTTTGTTTCTATAATATCTATTTGACATTGTATGCGCTTCAGTATCGAGCGATTAGACGCGAAATCCAAAGAGTTGTCAACTAAATCGGTAACAATTGATGCAACTATTATATTAGGGTATTTCTTTTTGATTGATCTTATTGCCTTAAGAAACGGAACATAGGGAGTATATGTCAAAATAACGAGTTTATCCTCACAATATTTGTTTTTATCCAACCATCTTTTTATACCTCTTTCACATGCCATACGTATTGAGTATGCTTTGTAAACTAATAGATCACAATATGAGAGCATTTCTCCAATTCTTTGTTCATTATAGTAAATGTTGTCAGAAGGAGTATATAGATGCATATAATTAAGAGGATAAGATGGCAAAAATGGCAATGATATAACTTCATAATCAATATGGTTATCATTTAATCCTTCTATGAATCCCCATTGAAATACATTTGGAGCATTTTGTATTCGCCCACGGGACTGAGCCGTAAGATTTTCTATTTGTTGTGGTGGATATAAACCGGTTATAAACAACAATTTCATCTTTTATTTTTCTTTAATAAAGCGTTTGATGTTCCCCAAAGCATACAATAAAGCATAAAGTGAGTGCCACCATATATTGGTTCAACAAAACATGAGGCAAAAAAGCAAATATTCAATCCTAGAATCATATAAGATAATGTAGACTCAGACCTTTTAATTAATCGAAATGCCTTTCTGAAAGAATCAAAAGCAATATAAGCTAACAATATAAACGGTACAATTCCAGAGATTCGTGCAACATCAAGCCACATATTGTGCACATAGTAAGTCTGCCCATATTTTGCCCATCCTAAAGGATAAATAATAAGATTCTTTAGTGCCTCGACCCATCTTTCTGTACGTGTTCCAAGCGTTGAGAGATCTTCATTTCTGGCATTATAATAATCTAAAAGCTCAGTATTAATTATTCCTGAATAAATTAATAGTCCTATTATTAAACTGATACTTAGAAGAGTCAGTACTAATAGCCTAAAATCTTTACGAGCTTTGTAACCAATTACTAAGGCGCAACATAGAATTGCTACCACTATTCCTGTTCTATTTAATAACGAAAATGTAGTAGTTAGGGAAAATAGAAAAAGAAGAAGAAAGCTAAAGCGCAAAGTGTTTTGCTTGCATAATATAGCCATCGGTAACCCTATCATTCCTATATCCATAGGGAGTCCTACCAACGTGGCACTTAGTTGAAAAGAACTATTATCTGAGAAATAAAAATCTCTTCCGATATTAATGATCTGTCTAGTTTCTATTATATTATTAAATATAGTGGCGTATATGTCTAAACAATAGCAGAAGATAATAATAAGCCATGCTGTGATTATATCATTTTCTGACCTATATTGGGTTACAATATGATGACTATATTGATAAAAAATGCAGGGCGCAACTGCATATAAGACCAATGTAGATGTGGAATACGAGACTCTGTTTAATGATGATAACAATATATATAATATCACATAAGCCAATAATATTATTGCACTGTTATCAAATCTCGCCTTTTTTATGAATCTTGTGGTTACTATTATTGAAAAAACACCGATAATAGTTATATAACCCAAGCGATTATTAAGTATTAGAGCAACAGCTAAGCAGATAAAACTTAGCCCTCCTTTTTTTAGATAGGAAATAATACTATTCATCGAATGTAGCTAAATATCTTTTTAAGTATAGATTTCACAAAATCTTTTTCATTAATATTGAACGTAATCAAATAGGCTGTAAATAGAAATACTGGTATAGATCCTAAATACGTATAAATAAAACGTAGATCTGTATGTACATAGTGATAAATTAAAGAACAAGCTAGTATGCTTATGATCACAGGTGGAACTGACCTTAAAATAACTGACTTGCAATAGCCCCATGCGTTAAACCAAGATTCTTTCCTAAACAAACATATTCTTAATAGCATGCAAAATGCCTCAACGCCAAATACAAGAATAGTAACCAAAAGTAAAGATTGATTTAACTTTAAAACAATCCAGCACAGAGGGAAAACTAATAATTTAGGTGTATTAGTAAGCAGTGTATATTTTCCAATATTACCCATGGCCTTATTTGCGAGTCCTAGACCGGTAGATAGCATATCAACAATTTGGCAAGCAAGAAACATACATCCAAATAAAGCTGAGTACTCGGGCGCCTGACCTAACCATAGTTTCAACAAATACTGCATTTCAAACATTGTTGGAACTCCAATCATGGCTAAGAGAAGGAAGGAAATTTTACTCTGAGCTTCAGCAAGCACCATCATTTTATTTCTATCGCCAGCTCCTTCAGCAGCCATCAATTGAGGAGCAATGGCATTATTAAAAGAAGTACTAATAAATGCAACCATTCCAGAAATCTGGGAACCAATCCCATAGGCGGCATTCATAGCGGCACCATAAATCTTATTCAGGACAACTGCCAACCCTTGAGTCCTAAAAGTTATACATATGGAAGAATAAACAACCCAACCGGTAAATGTAGCTAAATCCTTAACATAAGCGAGACTGAACATTCTTATTTTAGGGAAGATGCATTCTTCGTATTTAGCATGAGAATAGATCATAAATGCCAGTAGATTAAACATCTGAATCCCTAACATTAAGAATCCGTATGATAATAGTTTATCTAAGGGGGAGTATTGCAACAATAAAACTAAAATAACCTTTAATAAGCCATCGAACACATCTACGATAGATATATATACAATATTCTCATGCGCCACTAACAGGGCTCTATAGGGCGAAGCAATGAACGAGCAATAAACCATCAAGATTACCAAAATATATAGACTTTTAGCAACTTCAATACGTTCATATGGTATATTTAAAAATCCATTAAATATGAAAGATGTCAGTACAGCCAATATGACAGCAACCATAAGGCCTAAGCCAATATGTAATAGCATACTATTGCTGAAAACTTCCTTTAGTTTTTCAATATTTCCTTTTCCTTGACTAACTGATAAAAACCTCTGAGTGCTTCCGACAAGAGAGTTTGTCAAGAATGACAACATGCTTACTACGCCAGCTACCAATGAATAAATTCCATAGTCTTCAATTCCAAGTATATGCAGTACAAGACGTGAAGAATATAAAGATAGCACCATATTGATTATGGTGCGGATATATTGTGCTAAAGTATTTATAATAATCCTATTAGTCCCTTGCATAATATTTAGCCTATTATGGATTCATAAATAATGTATAACTTACTGCCATTAGTATTTGGATTGTGACGTTGGTGGGCTGTTTCAATCATACTTTTCTGATTTTCCATATCAGAAAAAATACGGCACACTTTTTCTGCAAGCATTTCTATTTCCTCAAAACGATAAAGGTTTTCCTCATTTCCCTCCATCATATCTGCAATTCCTCCTACATAGCTTGCAATACATGGCACACCTAGGATTTGAGCTTCTCCCAAGGAATTCGGACTATTCTCAATCGTCGAAGGGCAAATGAAAACATTGGATTTAAGATATTCCATTTTCATTTCTTCTGCATTAAGATTGCCGATGAAAATAACTTTGTCATCTAATTTGAGTTTTCTTATCAATCTTTTTATATATAAACCGTAACCTGTCATCTTCAGCTTATCATATAAGGTATCAGTTTTTGTAATATCATTACCAGCGATTCTTACATTAGTGTCAGGAAAATGACGAAGAATCAAAGGCATTGCCTTCAAAAACTGGTGCAATCCTTTTATAGGATAACTAGCTTGACTTAAGAAAATAGAATGCTTACTACACTGTTGATAATCCCATACAGAACCATCATAAAATTCATTACGCAATGTTTCGTTACAAAAATGATATTTTGCAATAGGGTTAATAGTCCAAGTGCGTGCTCTATCCCATGACGTTCGTCCGATAATATGCTCGCACTTACGAAGCATTGCTTTCTCAATTTCGCCTCGACGTTTAAAAGATCTCTGTCCGTCTAAGATGCTTCCCTTTAGCAAGTCTCTGAGTGTTAAGTTGTTATAAATATCCCATTTTGTCATGCCATGGTAGTAATAGTGACAGCATGCAGAAGTTAACCCTTGTATAGATATTACTACATTTTTACTTCCACATGCTTCCATATATGCATGGCCATGGGAATATTCTGTGCCATGAATATGAATCACATCTGGAGTAACCTCTTCTTGTACTATTTTCCAATAAATTATATAATCTGGATTAATCTTTAAATTTCCTTTTCCAAATGGTAAAATATAATAGGATATCTGTTTGCCCATCAAACGTGTGAGCTTGGATACTTTATTTGATACAGATGCAACAGTCAGCTTAACCTCTTTTTTACTAAGTAGAGCATTTGCAGCTCCAAGCATCCATCCACCAGAAGCTTTCAATTCTCCGTCTCCAGCAAGTAGCTGAGTTGCTTCTGGGAAAGGTATGTTAGTGATCCAAAGAATGTTCATTGATTATCTTATTACTTCCTTCAATAAATTAATTTGATATTCAGAATTGAATTTGCTATTGATTACAGCATAGCAACTTTTACGGACTTCTTCTCTATTAGGATTGCAAGTCAACCAATTCTCTATCTTGTTGCAAAAGTCTTCAAAGCTTCCATATTTATATAAGTCTCCTGTTTTTCCGGGGATGATTGTTTCATATTCTGGCATCTGAGTTTCAAAATCATCATTTGAAATAACTGGAGTGCCAAAAGACATGGCATGGAGTGCGGTCAATCCTACATTACCCGGAGAAATGCACAAATCTGAATTATAAATCAATGTAGACAATTCTTCGTCATTGTAGCATTCACCATAAAACCACACGTTATTATTGGGAGCATCACGATTAGCTAATTCCTCAAGAGTTTGTCTTTCAGTTCCATCCCCAATTAATAACACATTATAATTGATACCTTTTGCTTTATGATAAGAATGAGCATTTATTATCCAATCTAGTTTTTTCACTTTGGTGAGTCTGCCGATAAAAAGAAGAGTTGGATAATCATTCTTAAAATGCTCAGCCAATTGGGGTGCTTTATAGCTTATTTGACTATCTCCTTCAACCCCTTCATTCAAAGAATTATATATTACTTCTAATCGTTCCTCTGGTACCCCTAATTCCATCAATCGTTTTTTACCTCTTTCTCCATAAGTGAAGAATACATCACAATAATGATGGAACCATTTAATAAACCACTTTAGTCTCCCAGTGAAAACTTTTGTTCCATGCCCCCATGCATACACTTTCTTCCCAAACAAATGGCATAGAAGAATAAAAGGTAAATAGGATAATGAATAGTCACCAATGATAAGAAAGTGTTTGTAATCTTTGAATGGCAATGATAAAATATCCTTTCTCCATATGATTTTACCCAATATTTTTCTATCCCTTACAGTAATAGGATATCTTTTAAAATCGTTATAATCCATCTTAGCAATATCAGAAACCATATCGCTAAAACAGAATTGTGCGTCAAATTCTTCATCTATTTTTTTATAGATAGAAGAACGGTATAATGGTGCATAATTAAATATACAGCATAGCTTTTCCATCTAGAATCATACCTTTAGATGTTGTATCAAAAATTTTTGTTTGCCTCTTTCAGTCTTGGGAATTGATTGAACGTATTTTATTTCTGCAGTAAAGTCATAATTACTAAAGAAGTCTAATATTTCTGTTTCCATAAATTCTGTAAATCCCTTGTCTGGTACTATCGTAACAAGCACTCGTCCAACTTCTTTTTGCTCAAGTTGCCATTGGGATATAAAGTTGAAAACTTTCAGGTGCCCACCAAAGATTAAACCAACAAGATTCCACTTTTTATGATTATGATCAATTAGAAAATCCGACGATCTTCCCATCAACTTCTTCAGAACAACAGTACCATCGGAAAGTGTGCCTCCATAAATCGCCCTGTCACCCGTTTCATATCTTATGAATGGGAGTGCTTTGTTTAAGAAACCAGTTACTATGATATTACCCTCTTCACCTACAGATACAGGATTATTGAAATCATCTAAGACTTCAGTATATCCATAAAGGGGGAAACAATAATATTCTTCCGATTTAGGTTTTTTGTATGCGAAAATGGAGATCTCGGAATGACCATATTGTCCCCAAATAGGACAATGGAAAACATCTTCAATATCATTGCATATGTTCCCGTCAAAATTTTCACTAGTCAGATAAATACCCTTAAGTTTGAAGTTAAATTGATAATTCAACTTTTGAGCATATTTACAAAGAGAATGAATGCCGGAAGGATAGCCTCTTAGAAAAGAGGGTTTAATTTCATTAAGTTTATCCAAATAATACGAAATAGTATCATCACTCATGTAAATAGTTGAAAAATGTTCGATTCCATAAGGAATGTTGACGGGATTATAGTCCCAATAGATATTATCGACAATATATTTGTTATCAACTCTACGGCCATCGACACTACAGATATGATCGCCAATTGAATATCCCATCATTCTATATAATAAGATTTGATGTATGGTTTCTACACTACCCCTTATCTTATCAGCGATATTGCCCCCGCCTAATGGAAATTTTAGAGGTTCTCCTGTACTGCCGCCTGTATTATGCCAAAATTTCCACTCATTATTTACAAAAGAGGCATATACATCATTGCCTTCTCTCCTGATTATTTCTTTTGTCAAAATTGGTAATTTATGAAGAATTTCAAGTGCATTTTGAGGTTTAATAGAACTACCTTTCAATAAGGAACGATAATATGGTACTTCTCTTTGTGCAAACATTAAAATAGAAGCCATCTTATTTATTGAAGCCTTTTTTGAAATAGTTGTTCTCATTAAAAAATCATAATACAATGCTAATAGATACCATTGTATACAATGAACATAATACTTAATTTTAAACATATCTATCAAGTTGAAATTTGTAGCAGGTAGCAAATTTGATTTGCAGTATCACGATTGTTCACCTGTTTGTTCATGTCCCCAGCTTATTCTTTCCTCCAAACCATCTTATTAACAACTCCAGTATAGCTCTGAATGAGCTTCACGATCTTAGTCGATACGTTTTCGTCAGTATAGTTAGGAACAGGAATACCATTATCCTCATTCTTTACCATCTCTACGGCTACGTCAACTGCCTGAAGAAGGTCGTGTTCGTTGATACCAGCAAGGATGAAACATCCCTTGTCAAGTGCCTCAGGACGCTCTGTTGATGTGCGGATGCAGACTGCCGGGAACGAGTGGCCGACACTTGTGAAGAATGAGCTTTCCTCCGGGAGTGTACCTGAGTCTGATACTACTGCGAATGCGTTCATCTGAAGGCAGTTGTAGTCGTGGAAACCGAGAGGTTCCTGACGGATTACGCGTGGGTCGAGGACAAAGCCGCTCTTCTCTAGACGGTTGCGGCTGCGTGGATGACAGCTATATAGGATAGGCATGTCATATTTCTCTGCCATCTTGTTGATAGCTGTGAAGAGAGACATGAAGTTCTTCTCTGTATCGATGTTTTCTTCGCGGTGTGCCGAGAGAAGAATGTACTTTCCTTTCTCAAGGCCAAGACGAGCATGCACATCAGAGTTCTTGATCTCCTCAAGGTTCTCATGAAGAACCTCTGCCATTGGAGATCCACTCACATAAGTTCTTTGAGGGGCTACGCTGCTTGCGTTGAGGTAACGACGGGCATGCTCTGAGTAACAGATATTAACGTCTGAGATTATGTCAACGATTCTTCTGTTCGTTTCCTCAGGAAGGCACTCGTCAAAGCAACGGTTACCGGCTTCCATATGGAAGATCGGGATATGAAGTCTCTTTGCTCCTATGACCGAAAGACATGAGTTTGTGTCTCCAAGAACGAGTACAGCATCAGGCTTGATCTGAACCATAAGCTTGTATGATGCATTGATGATGTTACCCATAGTCGAACCAAGGTCATCACCTACGGCATCCATATAGACCTCAGGATCTGCAAGCTTGAGGTCCTTGAAGAATACGCCGTTGAGGTTGTAGTCGTAGTTCTGGCCTGTGTGTGCCAGTATGCAGTCGAAGTATTTGCGGCACTTGTTGATTACTGCTGCAAGACGGATGATCTCCGGCCTTGTGCCTACGATTATCAGGAGTTTGAGACGGCCGTCGTTCTTGAACTGCACGTCGCTATAGTTTGTTTTCAGTTCCATGGTTGCTGGTTTAAGGATTTCTCGCTCGAAATGATAGTGGAACGCATTGATCGACAATGTCTTATTCTACAGGTAAAAAGTAAGTGTCAGGTTTGTTCGGGTCGAAGATTTCGTTGCAGTACATTACTGTGACGAGGTTTTCGGTGTCCGAGAGGTTGATGATGTTGTGGGTGTAACCTGGAAGCATGTGCACTGCTTCGATCTTGTCACCGCTTACTTCGAAGTTCAGGACTTCATCTGAGTCTATTCTTCTCTGCTGGATGAGTCCGTGGCCGCTGACGACGATGAAGAATTCCCACTTCGTGTTGTGCCAGTGCTGTCCCTTGGTGATGCCAGGTTTGCTGATATTGATGCTTACCTGACCGCAGTTGAGGGTGTGGACAAGCTCGGTGAAAGAGCCCCTGTCGTCAACGTTCATCTTGAGAGGGAATGAGACCTTCTCTTTTGGAAGATAGCTCAGGTATGTACTGTAGAGCTTCTTGGCAAGAGAGTTCTCCGGAATCTCCGGTATCATCAGGGTCTTAGGCTGGTCTGCGAAGCTGTAGATCATGTCGACGATTTCGCCGAGGGTGGTCTTGTGAGTGATAGGGCAATAACAGTATCTTCCGTCTTCAGCAGGAACTGTCTCTACCCCGTCAAACTCACATCTGTGAGCTTCGCCCTTAAGTGCCGCAATCATCTCATCAACGAGGTCGTCGATATAGAGAAGCTCCATCTCCACGCTTCTGTCGTTGACCTGGATAGGAAGGTCGTTGGCTATGTTGTTGCAGAATGTGGCAATTGCGGAGTTGTAGTTAGGCCTGCACCACTTACCGAAAAGGTTAGGAAAGCGGTAGACGAGAACCTTTGCTCCTGTCTCCTGACCGTATTCGAACATCAGTTCTTCTCCTGCCTTCTTGCTCTTTCCGTATTCGCTTGTGCCGAAACGGCCTGCAAGTGTCGCCTGAATCGAGCTGGAGATCATCACAGGGCAGTTGTTGCCGTATTTCTTGAGGGTATCAAGAAGAACTGACGCAAATCCGAAATTGCCCTTCATGAAGTCCTCCTGGTTCTGAGGGCGGTTCACTCCTGCGAGGTTGAACACGAAGTCGCATTCTTTGCAATAGCGGTCAAGCTCTTCTGCTGTAGAGTCGATATCGTATTCGAAGACTTCAGAAACTGTCACGCCTCCGTAGCATTTTGCCTTGCCTTCCTTTATGTTGTTGAGCTGGGCGCAGAGATTACGGCCTACGAAACCTTTGGCGCCGGTGACCAATATTTTCATTTATCTGAATTTAGATTCCTCGACAAGCTCGGAATGACAATGTTATTTCGCTACGTTTGCGATGCCGTTAAGCTCGTTCTGGATGTATTCGAGAGCAGCGATCTTTGCCTTGGTCTCTTCAACGTTGAGCAGACGTGTGTTGTTCGAGTTGAACTCGGTAAGGATATTACGCTCAGTCTCTCCTTCCTTGAAATACTTGTCGTAGTTGAGTCCGCGGTTGTCAGCTGGGACGCGGTAGAAGTCACCCATGTCCTCAGCCTTTGCGCATTCCTCATTTGTAAGGAGGGTCTCATACATCTTCTCTCCGTGACGGATACCGATGACCTTGATGTCTTCCTTCTTTCCGCCAAAGAGCTCGCATACTGCCTCAGCCTGAGTCTGGATTGTACATGCCGGAGCCTTCTGGACGAGGATATCTCCATTTTCTCCATGCTCGAATGCGAAGAGGACAAGGTCTACAGCCTCTTCAAGCGACATGATGAAACGGGTCATGCTAGGCTCTGTGAGCGTGATAGGATTGCCCTTACGGATCTGCTCGATCCACAATGGAATCACCGATCCACGTGAACACATCACGTTGCCATATCTTGTACAACAGATCTTTGTGTCGCCTGAATAGCGTGACTTTGCAACGGCAATTTTCTCTTCGATAGCCTTGGTGATTCCCATCGCGTTGATAGGGTATGCAGCCTTGTCGGTCGAGAGGCAGATCACCGACTTCACCTTGTACTCGATAGCTGCTGTAAGGATGTTGTCTGTACCGATCACGTTTGTCTTCACAGCTTCCATAGGGAAGAACTCGCACGAGGGTACCTGCTTGAGAGCGGCTGCATGGAAGATGTAATCAACTCCAGGCATCGCGTTACGGCATGACTGAAGGCTTCTTACATCTCCGATGAAAAACTTGATCTTATGAGCTACGTCAGGATACTTCGCCTGATACTCGTGACGCATGTCATCCTGTTTCTTCTCATCGCGGGAAAAGATTCTGATTTCCTTGATGTCTGTCCTGAGGAAACGGTTCAACACTGCGTTTCCGAATGATCCTGTTCCACCTGTAATCATCAGGACCTTGTCTTTGAAAATGCTCATAGTCTTATATGTATCTTAGTTAATTTGCTGTTCTTCAAGCCCAGTCCGAAATCTCTTATGGGCGCCATTAAGGATTGTGGAACAGTGTGGAACAATTTGTTCTGTTTTTATAAAAAATTGAACAAATTTCAGTGCGCAGATCGCCCTTGTAAGTGCGTAGAAGGCCTGTTTTAAAAAATAGCCGTATACTTTTTGTGTATACGGCTAAGTCTCCGGAACTTTGTGAGACTAAAACTACAGACATGATAGATAATCAAAAGAACGAGATGCTGAAATCCTTGAGAGGTTTTGCAAAGATGTCGCTTGATTTTTCCTTCAAGCGTGTTTTCGGGAATGAGAGTAATAAAGGGGCGCTGATCGCTTTTCTTAATAGAGTGATTGATGGTGTTGACATTGAGGATGTGCAGTTGCTGCCAACTGAGAGACTTGGTCTGACTTCATCTGATAGAAAAGCCGTTTTTGATGTTTTCTGTCGGGGTAAGGATGGTACGGAATTTATTGTTGAAATGCAATGCGCCAAGCAGAAGTATTTTAAGGAAAGAGCTTTGTATTATGCGGGCTATCCTCTTGTGGAGCAGGGACGGTTGGCATTTGAACGATATGTGGAAATGTGCAGTTCCGATATGGTAGGATGTGAAAAGAGAAGTTCAGAGAATTTTAAATGGGACTTCAATCTCAAGCCTATAATTTTCATAGCTGTCCTTGATTTCAGTATGCCTCATTTGGAGGGATGGCCGGATGACCGTTATTTTTCGTCGTATAGATTGTGCGAGGATACCATGAATGAGGCTATGACAGATAAATTGAGGTTTATTTTTCTGGAATTGGGGCGTTTCAATAAGTGTGATAATGAGTTGCATGATATGACTGACAAGTGGATGTATGCATTGAAACATATGCATGAATTCAGCCGACGCCCTGATGAATTGAAAGAAAATGAACTTGATACATTGTTTAATCTCGCGAAAATCGCTAATTTTACGCCAGAAGATATTAATTCATATTTAGACGAGCTGATTATGGAACGTGATTATTGGAATATCATTGATACAGCTAAAGAAGAAGCGATGGAAGAGGGACGGGCAGAAGGTAGAGCAAAAGGATTGGCAGAGGGATTGGCAGAAGGTAGAGCAAAAGGATTGGCAGAGGGATTGGCAGAAGGACGAGCAGAAGGACGGGCAGAAGGAAGAGCAGAAGGAAGAGCAGAAGGAGAAAGAGCCAAGGCGTTGGAGATTGCCAGGCAGCTGATTCAGAAAGGGATGCCGGTAGCGGAGGTGGCGGAGATCACGGGAATTCCTGTTACTGATTTCTGAAATTCCCCAGCACCCCGCATAAAGTAGCCAGATAATTGCCAAGAAGCTCGCTGTTAGCTTTCTTGGCATTTTCTGAATAGACTGTGTCGTGAGGGAAGCCGTTGAAGCCTTCGAAGGTGAGGCTGAGGAAGTTCTGCTGGGCGGCGTAGGTGGAAAGGTAGCCGGTTCGTGAGAAATGGTCGGTGCCGTCCATGTAGCCGCAGATGGTCTCTTCGCTGCCGATTTCGGAAGGATACATCGCTTCGAATGCGGAGCTTATGCTGCAGAGGTGGTAGTTGCCTACGGTGATCAGAAGGTTACGGTAATAGTCGTCCGGAAGGGTCATCGAGATCCAGTTGAGGGACTTCTTTTCCACCTTTCCGCTGCCGTTGGTGTGGAAGTCCAGAACGAGCAGGGCATCCTTGTTTTCCTTCAGGACCTTGACGATGTTCTTCACCTCAGGCTGGTCTCCTCCGTCCTCTCCGCCATATTCGCTCTGACCTGGTTTGGCATCTCTTACCTTTGTCCATTTTTCGACCGGCCAGTTCCTGTTGAGGTTCGCTCCATGGGCGTTTACATATCCTTGATTGTCAATTCCATACGGATTTGCACACGGGATGATGAGGAAGTCGGCATACTGGCGGAAATATTTCAGGACCTCGTGCTCCATGTACTTTTCCTTGAGGTCCTTGATGAAGTAATATGTACCGTAGATGCTTGATTTCTCGAAGCCGTGCTGGGCGCAGATTATGATGATCTTCAGTTTGTTTCCGGTCGGTCTCTTAGATGCGGATCCGCTGAAGGAAGGGGTGGGGGAGGTGAGCCTGTACATGTACATATCACTGCCGTCACTGGCCTTTCCGATGTTCTCTCGCGAGATGTATGATCCGTCTGCAAGAAGGTCGAACTGCTCATAGATGTCCGCAGTCCTGGTCGATGCTTTTCCGAAGCTGTAATCATCCTGCTGACCAACATAGTATGTCGCAGGAACGAATCCGAAGTCGACATTCTTGTCGTATGGGGAGACCGTGTTTTCTTCATCTGAATACAGGATTGCGTCCTGTATATTGCAGGAAACGGCTGCAAGAATAGCTGCAGCCATGCAAATCAAGTATGTTCCTGCCTTCATCATCGTCACAAATATAATCCATTTTTCGCAGATTTATCGTATATTTGCTTGTTATATATGCGCGTTAGGGAGACAGGATGATTCTGTCTCTCAGTAACTGCATGATTATAAGTAAGTTATAGATTGATATGATAAAGAGTATTTCAAAATTGTTTGTTCTGGTCGCTGCCATGACGGCCTTCTCCCTTTCTGCAAGCGCGCAGATGAAGGATGAGGATGTGCTGAAATACATGGAGGAGGCCATGACTGCCGGAAAGTCTCAGATCGAGATGGCTAAGGAACTTGCCACTAAGGGTATTACCATGGAGCAGTACGAGCGTCTCAAGGCAAAGTATGAGAACGTCGGAGTCAAGAAGACTGCAACAATGTCTTCTTCTGCCACTGCCGACCGTCTCAGAAAGATGGATGCCAGACTTATGGAGCTTGAGCTTGATGCCGCCTTGGATTCATTGGAGAATCTTGAGCCGGAGGTGAAGGATGTGTTCGGACGCAATATATTTGCCAACAAGAACCTGACATTCGCTCCGAATCTCAACATTCCGACTCCGGCCGACTATAAGCTGGGTGCAGGTGATGAGGTGATCATCGACATCTGGGGATCAAACCAGACCACCATCCGTCAGACCATTTCTCCTGACGGTTTCATAAATATTCCTGATGTGGGTCTTGTCAGTCTTTCAGGTATGACGGTCAAGGAGGCGGATTCGTATCTTCGTAGGAAGATGGGTGCAAGCTATCCGGTCGACGGCGAGAATGCTGATGCTGACATCAAGCTGACCCTTGGAAACATCAGGACTATCCAGGTTAATGTACTTGGCGAGGTAGTGAATCCGGGTACATATGCTCTTTCTTCTCTTTCAAGCATGTTCAATGCGCTTTATGCTGCCGGAGGAATCGGCGATGTGGGATCGCTTCGCGAGATCTCCCTTGTGCGCAACAATAAGAAGATAGCCACAGTCGATATTTATGATTTCATTCTGAACGGAAATGCTGCAGGCGACATCAGACTTCAGGACGGTGACGTGATCACTGTGCCGACTTACCGCAACCTTGTGGATGTGGCAGGAAAGGTGAAGCGTCCGATGTGCTACGAGATGAAGGATGGCGAGAATGTCGGTACAGTCGTGGACTATGCAGGTGGCTTTACCGGCGATGCGTATAAGTCGAATATCCGCCTTATCCGCAGAAATGGAGTCGAATACCAGCTGTATACTGTTGATTCTGAGGATTTTGATTCATTCATGCTCATGGACGGAGACTCCCTTACAGTGGAACCTATGATCGACCGTTATGAGAACAGGGTGGATGTGCAGGGAGCCGTATATCGTCCGGGTGCATACCAGCTCAGCGACAACATCCGCACTGTCTCGCAGCTCCTGAGAAAGGCAGAGGGACTGAAGGGTGATGCCTTTGTCAACCGTGCTCTTCTTTACCGTGAGCGCGAGGATCTGACCAGAGAGGTTCTGTCTCTTGACCTGAAGGCCATTCTCAGCGGCACCGCTGAGGAGGTTCTGCTTCAGAAGAACGACAGCCTTCATGTGTCCAGCATTCATGACATCAAGGACATCGGTACTGTGACTGTCGAGGGTGAGGTTACCGCTCCGGGTACATTCGCTTTCATCGAGAACATGACCATCGAGGATCTCATCATCCAGGCAGGCGGTCTTCTTGAG
>JAEIGA010002742.1_pt1 | contig 27925 bp, 27 predicted proteins | sample 9270691 | NCBI WGS metagenome assembly JAEIGA01 (sample SAMN17057246, study PRJNA624740) | gut metagenome | biome: biome; isolation source: fecal sample | host: Bos grunniens | place: China: Xizang | collected 2019
AGAATAATCTTTCATTACACAAAGAAGATTATATTTTTTTATCGTACTATATTGAGGAGTTAGAATATATATACAAACATTAAAACATAAGTTTTTATACATTCCTACAGCAAATTTATCTCTATCTATTGTATCATAAGTAGAACCAACTGCTACATTTTCTGAAATACTTTTAGAAAATACAAATGACCCAAACTTTCTTCGCTTTGCAAAATTAGCATCTAATCTAGCCGAAGTTTCATCCTCTTCTTTATTTATTAAACTTTCATATGTTGAAATTTCAGCAACCCGATCAAAATAAGTTCTAAATGATTTAAAAGAATCATCTGAAAATGTTAATCTTAATTCATTAGAATTTTCCATTGCAATAGGATAACTAATTTCTCCAGCATATAATGCTAATGTTTTATTAACTAATCTTTTGTCTTGAAGTTCAAATGAAGTAATAGGTAACCATTTGTCATAAATTGTTCTTACTCCATGTGTTCGATAATTATATCGATTTATTTCTTGGAAGAAAGGTAACCATGTTCTATAACCATTAAACTTAGAAATATAAGGCTCAATGGTAATTTCCCAAGTGTGATTTGATGATAGTGTCATACCGTTCATTACACCTTCTTGAGTTCTTGCATGAACTGTTGTTTTTTCAGAAGATTTTAAAACATCATATAGATCTTCAACACTAGAGATAGTACTTATATCAGTATCACAGAGATCTTTTAATGTCTGCTGTATACCTGTAGACATTAAATAATTTTTCTTAAAATTATATTCTTTATTATTTGAAAGAGCTCTACTGACCCAACCCAGACTTTCATCTTCTTGTGTAATCTCCATTGGAGTTGCATAAGGAGTTCCAGCAAAACCTGTAGTATGAGTCTTCTTTTCATAAAAGCTTGTAACATTAGGAACATTTCTTACTGTAGTATCCGTAGTGTAATCTTGTCCTGGCAAATTAGCCTTAGTTGTTAACAGACTTCCTGCAGCACCCCATAGACTTCCATTCAATGTAGAAGTTACCCAGCTTTTTATATTATCCCAAGTTTTATCAATTAATTCTGACTTAATATTTTTCCAAGCACTCGATAATGATGCATCTTTCGAGTATTTTTGTTCACCTATCGAAAGTGCATACATTCCATTTCCCATATGATTGGCTAAGTCATTATTATTAATAATTTTTTCAACATTTCCTATCCTATGTGTAGTTAATTTTTTTAATAATGCAAAAGTTTCCTTTATTAAGGTTTCTTTAGTAACATAATCAGGGTCCGTTAGGTATTTTACATAACTGTTTGCCTTAAGGGTAGAAGTAACTATATTTTTAAAATTTATTATTTCTTCTTTTGGAAGATACATTTTAAAATTTTTATACTTACCTATCAGTGCTGATAAATAAGCAGCTACCTTTTTCCCCCAACCTCCATTAGATCTGATAAGTTCATTTAGAGTCTTTTTAAGATCTTCTGCTGTCATTGCATTATCTATTCCATAATTATCCTTCATTAGTTTATAAAACTCTGATGAATCTCCATAAGGCTCTGGAATTTTTTCAATGCCTAAATTTAGCATTAATTCTTTTAATTCTCCTGGAATATATATAGAGAACTCAGAACTTGCAATTTGAGAAAGTTCTGTGTATAAGTCATCTAAGTAATTTCCAGCGCTTTCATTTTTCCCTAAGGTTATATATTTACTATTAAGTTCAATTATATTTTTTAAATTCTTATTTAACTTACTAATAAAATTACTTAGGGCAATATCTAACTCTTTACCATAAAGTTCTTCTGATTCTAAAACAAGCTGTAAATCTTTTTCATTTGAAATTGTTTCTTTTAAATGATCAATCAAAATTGCTTTTTTTAATTCTCCAGGTAAATAGTCTTTTTGTTGTTCCAATTCAGTAATTCTTCCATCAAGAAGATCACTTACAAATTTTGAAAGAAAAACTTCCCGTTCATCTAAAGAGAGATTATCTAAGAAATCAGATAAAGTCACTTTAAATGTATCATCGTCTAATTTTTCTTTTATATTAGATAAAGAAATCTCTCCATTTTCATTTTTAAGAATTTCAGCAATAGAAGAAAGTTTTATTTCTTCTTTACTCTTTTCAAGATTTTCTTTATCTTTTTCTAGTTCAATTTCTTGTGGCTTTCCTAAAAAATCTTCTCTATCTTTTGGAAGTTCTTTGAGTTCTTGTCCGAATTTTTCTAATTCTTCAAACTCTTTATTTAACTTAATTTTCTTTTTTCCTAAAAGATCCTCAATATAATTTGGTAAATCTTTAACTTCCTCATTATCATTAGCTAATTGATCTACCGAATCATTTACTAAAGGAGTCTCTTTAGTATTAAGAGTTTCTGGTTTTACAAAAATAATATCAGAAGATCCATCACTTGCTGCATTAACTGCATCTTTTGTTGGAGTAGAACTTCTTGATAAGGTTTCAGATGAATACTTATCATAGTGAATACCACCAAGTAAGGTGTCAAGTGTTCTAAATTTTGGATCTATATTTTCAGAATCAGGTAATGCTCTCTTATCTTTTCTTGGATCGCTTGAATAAATTTTTTCATATAGTCTTACATCAACTGGATTAATTTCATCTCCACTATCACTATGATGAATAAATTCTTTTTCATTTCCTAATGAAAGATTTTTCTTTTCTACAGATAACTTAGTATAATCAGTTTCAAGTTTCTCTTGTTTTTCTAGATTTTGAAGTTTTTCTAAATTTACCTCTAAGTCTAAATCTTCTTTCTGTTGAACAAGTTTTTCGAACTCATTATCTAACTCTAATTTATTTTGTAATGTTTTTAATTCTTCAAGGGAAGAATTTAACTGGTTTATTTTTTCATTCTCATTACCTATTCCAGTTAATGTTTCTTCACCTGGAAGATTTTTTATACTTTTAATTTCAGCATTGGATGAAATACCTTTGTCAGCATCAGAAACAAGTGACAGATTATCACTAAATTCTTTTATGCCTGTTCTTAGATATTTCCCCATAATAGCAATTTCTTCAGGATGAGTATACTCCTCTGACCCCGGAATGAAATTACCTGTCTTAATATTTCTATTTAATGAGGCCATTATATATACTTTTATTCTTGATCGAAATTATCACCATTATCTTTTGTTTCAATCATACTAGATAATGTATATACAAATACATTTTTAGCTACCTCAGAATAACTAAGTTTCTGAATAACTTTAAATCGATATGTTCTATTTTCTCTAGTATATTGTAATTCGTCCCCGACATTGAGATCATCTTTGTCGGAGTATACTTCTAAGTTATCTCTATTTCTAGCCCATACATCACGAAGTTCATTCATACTAATGATTAATCGTGTCGTGAACTTATCATAGTCATTCTCTAAAGTACTGTCACTCATATATGACCCACCAAATACATTTTTCCATTTAGAATTTTCTTTTGGTCTTAATACGACTAGATCTGTTCCTAAAATTTTTAATTGAAGTTTTATATTTTTCATTCCAACTTCATAAATTCGATTGGCCTTATCTAGGTATTTGGAGGCCATATTTTCTTGTGACATAATAAATTAATTTACGTATTCAGGACTCTTAATGATAATAAATCCTTCTTCCTCAATAATATATTTAACTAATTTTAGATATTGATCTTTTCTCACTTTTCCTCTTACTTTTAAAATGATAACTTTTCTTTCAATTGTCTCATTTATTGATGAATATGGAAGCATGTCAGAAATGAAATCCTCAATATCATACTTAATATAATCTAAATCCTTTGGAATATATATTTCAAGGTTATCTAGATCTGTATTAATTGAAATTTCTACATCAGATATATACTCTCTAACTTCAAAATCTTCAATTCTTTCTTTTTCTAATTTTTCTACTATCTCTCTCACGTTATTTTTATTCATATTGGAATATGATCTCTCTTCAAATGACATAATTTCATTCATGTAGATGTTTGGAATTACTCCAAGTTTAAAGATTTTTAACAAAAGATTTTCAAGTTCTAACTTTGATTGTACTTTATATACAAGAATTCTTACACTGTTATTGTAACTAGAATCTGCCAATCCTTTTATCTTTTTTAGAGATTCATATTCTTTTGATTTTTCATGTACAGTTATAAATAAGACACCATCTTGAAGTCTCATATTCATTTTTCCTTTACTTCCTGTGGTATAGTGAAGATTTTCTATTAATTTTAATTTGTTTTTTAGAACAAATATTAAATATTCATTGTCTAAATCTTTTTCCTTTTTTATCATTAATTCAGACTCACTATGTGACGCCATACCCTCAAGTAAAGACTGCATTACTTCTACTAAAACATTCTTAAAGCCACTACCAGCTGCTTTTACTATTCTACCGCCATTTTTTCCAAGAATTCTTAGTAAATCAAATTTATCTATCTTTTTTGAAGAAAATAATCTAGGTGTAGATATTTTAATTTCAGACGTATTAATACAACCATCTGGATCCATCTCTGTTAATGAACTTTCAATTTTAGACTTATTATCTAAAATATTTATTCTAGTCTTTAATACGTCAGCCACTTCAATAAAAAAGTCTGCAATAATACTATAATTAGTAAAAGTAATCGATACGCTATATGAATTATTACGAGAAGAAATTAATTTAGAATTATAATCCATCCCATAATATTTTTTACAATAATAATCAAGGGTCTCTGATAACCTTTTTAACTCAAAGTCACTTAGATTTTGCGTATACATTGTAACTTGATTATTTTGAATAGCTACAATTATCTTAAAATCAGATATATATCTATTATTAAATGCAAAAGATTCATCAAGTTTTGCTCTATTTTCTCTGCTATCTCCAAAAGTAAGACCAGATACTCTAGTAATTCCAAAATTAGATCTAATTTGTTTATCTACTTCTTGATATTTTACAGAGCTCATTGGATTGTGAAGAGAATTTAATAACAATTTTATTAAAATTCCTGCAATAAATCCAGCCTTACCTCCTAATTTTGCCCCTTTCTTGAAATTGTCTTCAATAATTTTTCCAGCTACACCACCAATTCCAACACCTGCTAATGTTGTTTTAGTAATGGTACCAAATGCTCCAGGCACTCCATCTTCTAGATCTTTCGGACCTGTATAATGTCCTTCCTGAATAGTGAATAATTTTCTCTTATTATCGTTGCTCATTTTATTATCTTTTTTAATTATACTAATAATTCACCTCTCCATCCACTTTGTAAATATCTATTATCAAGAGAGGATTTTAATTCTTGATAAAGTGAGTCGACTGCAGCAAAAATATCAATTGGAAAGTTAGGTAATTGGAAGTTTGCTTTTAATGATCTAACATAATTTAGCAATTCAATCATACATTGGTCTAAAAACATTTGACCTCTTACTCCAGAATTAATATCTAAGTAATAAATGTATGATTTTGGACCTAATTTTTTATCTACAGTCCAGTCTGCATGCATTGGACGATTGTATGTGCTTCTCATCCAAAGAGAATCAGTCGAAATAAGGTTGCTCAAATAGAGATATGGCTTTTCATAATTATTTGGCAACATATAATTCATAGGTACTCCAGCAAAAGAACCATAATAAGAGTTGTATCCTTCAAAACTATTTCCTATTCTAAGTTTTGGTGTAGAATTTGGAACCAGTCTAATTTGTGTTTCTGGAATAATACAGTCTAAGTATTGCTGAAAATTATCTGTGATTTTAATAGCCCCAGGAGGACATGTACAATCATGAAGAGCACATGGATATATTAAGAATTCTGTGATTAATGGTTCATAGAACTCAAACTCCTGTTTAGCCTTTGCAATAAGTTCATAAAAAACCTCATCTCCACTAAAATAGTCATTTAATGATAAAAGCTCATCAAGATTATCAATAGGAATAAGAGCGCTTCTCAAGAACATTTTCTTTTTTAATTCTAGTAAAGATGTTTTGTCCATTTTGATTTTTAATTTTATTTCTACTTATAAGTCCCTGGGGAATAGAAAAAATAGACATGGGTTAATAAAATGAAAAAAAATCTAAGGATAGCTAAAAATGCTATCCTTAGTTTATTTTTACTCAAATTCAATATCAAGTGGTAAAGCTTCATTATAAACTTCAACATACTTAATAGAGTTGAGGAATTTAACCTGAATCTTCACTGTCATTGTATTAGTAGAGAAATCTGTTACATCTGCAACCTGTACCTTCCAATCAGAACACTTATAGCGCATAGGAACAATAGTGGTTCTAAACCAAGAGTGAATAATACTTTCAGCTTCTTGTGCAGTCTTTACATTATTCTGGCGACCGATAAATTGCTTCAAGATCAAAGGCATTGCCTTTGAGATACGAATTTGAAGACGAACATTATTTTCTTCGCTCATTACATTATCTTCATCTTGTCTTGTCTTGTTATCATTGATGTACAATGAATCAAGATACATATCACGGAAGATTGTATTTACCTTTTTAGTTAAAAGTAATTGACGTTCTGTCTTTGTAAATTCTTTAGCCAGATTTATAACACTACATACACCGCCTTCTGGACCAAATGTTCCACGGAATTCATGATTATTACGACGATTCTTTGATACAGTTTCCCAATATAATACACTAGGAGAAGCATGGAACATGAATCCTACTGTCGCGTCATCGAAATCCCATGGGCTTAACATATAGATCTTACTATAGTTCTTATTGATCTTAGATGCCTTTGATGCAATAGTCATATAGTTTGTACTATCTGCTGTTGATACTGGATAGAAATAGTTTGAATTAACTGCAATATTTGCAATGTAATTCTGAATATTAATATAAGTACAGCCCAAATCTGTCAAACCTTCTACAACATAGCGCTCATCATTTTCTAACTTATCAAAAGCTGCCATGATATCAGAATCAGATACATTCAAGAGTGATGTCTGACTTGGATCGATAGAAAGATTAATATTAATTTCATCTGGATTTCCTGATACATAACCAACAGAACCTGAATATTCATGATAATTCAATCCAAGATCTTCAAGATTATCCGGAAGAACTAATTGCATCATCTTCAATGCATTATTCAATTCATTGATTGTAATATCACCACGTCCAGGGATCTTACCTACATTGAATAACAATGGGTTTTCTCCAAGACCTGGATCTGTAATTGCAAATTCATAGAAATCATACTCTTTAGTTGCCTTTTCACCTGCAGTAGATAAAAGATTTCCAAGAACAACAGGAAGAGTTGTATAAGGTGAAATACCTGCTTCTTCATCAAGAGCTGTTAATGTCTTAGTACTTACTGCATTATGATTATATCTACGAATTCTAATCTTAAGATCTGAGTTTGTATTATATGGGTTAGTAGCATAATAAGAAACTGGAGTATAATCCATATTTAACTTATCAGCATTAGTTACTTGATAATATCCATATGTTGCAGACTTAGTCTTTTCTGGAACAAGAAAATCTTCATCCAAAAGATTAGCAGCTAAGTAAACTTCTACTAATTCGATTTTATCAACTAGTGCTTGATCTGCTTCTGAAATTACAGAAATTTCAACACCATCCTTATCATAACACTTGAATTCAGGGCAGTGAAATTTTGAAGTTTCATTCAAACGACTAACTAATTCATATACATTACCTGCATAGTAATCATATTCTGCTCCATTATCACTAATATAGTTACCAATAACCCCAACTTCATCAATTGCTACTGCAAAAGATGAATTAGTTGCAGAACCTACTTGTAAGTTGATTGTATCTCCTTCATATTTCTTCAAGATTTCAGAATCTTTCAAAATAAAGCTGCTGCCTTCATTTGCAATTGCTTTTGCAAATACAACGTCAGATGACTTAGATGCTCTACAAATCAACATATTTGTAGATCCAGCTAAACGAAATGCATTTAACCACATTTGTGCAGCTAAATTAGAATTCTTATCTGAAGTATATAAATTATTTAATGACTTTACATAATCTTCTGTAAGATCTGTAGATGCAAAGTTCGCTAAGAATTCTTGCTGACTAGTAATCAAGGTAGGAGTACCCGGGCCTGAATCAGAAATAAGAACTGCACCGATAATCAAATCTTCACCAGCAGTAGTAGATAAAGTCGATTTTCTAACTGATTCCGTAACTTTAATGTACGGCTCCAGTGTTTGTTTCCACGGTTGTGCCATATATAATATAATTCTTTATTTTAATTAATTTGATACCTCTAATAAGTAAACAGGAAATCCTGCTCTAATAAATTTCTCAGCAATTGTTGAAATAAATACAGCATCTCCATTATTACATGAAGTTGATGTAATGGTAATTTCATTAAATCTGTCTGTCTCTTTCTGAGAAACTGTTTCTGTAGGTAATCTCTTTACAATCTCTTTATTAACACTATTTAACTTAGGATCATTCTTAGAGTTAACCAAGACAACAAGATCTCCACTAGACTTTACAATAGCAATAGTTACTTTTGTTTTAAGACTATCAGCAAATTTTCTATCCTTTGTAAAATGCTGTTCTTCTTTGAAGCCCATCTTTTTAAGATATGTAATAACTTGATTGAGACATTGATTTACAATTGCTTTTCTCTCTCCTTTTCTAAATCCCCATTTACCTAATGAATAAAGAGCGCCTAGACCAGCCCCAATAATCATACCACTCAATGATACATAAGTATGGTCAGCTAATCTTAATCTATCAATTTTATTATTGAGTTTTTGGAATTTATCACCATTAAATCCCTGTTCTCTTAACATTTCTTCTTTTTGACGCTCTACATCAAACATATCAGCTCGTACCTTCTTTCGTTGTTTTTCAAACAGAGAGAAGGGAACTTTTTTATCCAGTTTACTTGCTATTGCATTAGCACCTCCAGCAAAAGCTCCACCATAAAGAGCCCCTTTTACCATATCATCTACTAATTCAATACTAAACTTTTTTTCTTTAAACTTGATCATAATTTTAATAAGTATAACCCTCTCTATTTAAGGTGTTGTTTAACCAATCTGATTTTTCTCTTCTTCTAGCATTTTTCTTTGCTTGACGAAGACGTTTGTTATAAAACTCTACTTCTTCGCCATATTTATGTTTTCTATACAAATCCTTGGCAATTGAATACAATCCACCGAGTATTGCACCCTTTTTGCCAGCTTCGCGCCAATCTGTACTAGATAACCCTAAGCGATTTCCAGACAATTCATTGACCTTACCAATCAAACTTCCGACAATTGCTCCAGTAGCTAGATCTTTTGTTGCCTCCTTTAATCCAACTTTTGGAGTTTCACGATATTCTTCTGCAAGAATATCAGAATCTTTCATTTTCTTGATTCGATCTGTCTCGTCATATTTTGAAAATGTTTTATATCTTATTATCTTCATAATTATTAATCTTCATTATCTAAATAATCATAATAACTTTCTTGAGAAAATGCAGTAGGATCCACCCTTTTTACACCCTCATAAGCTTTATTTTTTACTTTTCGAATACCTTTTCTTATTCCTCCCGCTACTAAACCTCCAACAATTAATGAAGTCTTTGGATGATTTTTTAAAGTATTAACTACAGCTTTAGTAATCTTAGATCCACTTCCGCCTTCTTCAAGGTCTCCTGCTACTTTATTAATTTCACCTCGTCTTATAGGACTAACGGCTCTTAAAAAAGTTCTTACTGGATCCTCTTTTACAGTTCTATATTTTTTAATTACACCTGCCTTAACATTTCTAAAACCTTTTACGAACATATTTTTTTTATCAAATTTAAAAGAATATTCTCTTTCTTCTAAATCATCATCGTCATATTCCGTATTTTTAGCCATTTGTCTTTTAGTATATTCACTAATAGCGAAAGGAGCAGCGGCCGCTAGTGCAGTACCTGCAAAAGTAAGTCCAAGTCTTCCCTTATTGTTCCATGCTACTCGACCAACATCTTTTACTGTCTTTTTAAGAGCATTTTTGACGGAGTCTTTTATAGAATAATCTCTTTCTTCCTCTTCCCACTCTTTCATTCTCTCTTTAAATTTCTTATCTTTATATAATTTTACTGCTTTATTACCTACATAAGAGCCAGCCATAGCCGCTCCAGTAATTAAAGCACCTTTTATCATAATATCTTTATTTTTTGACAGAGAATGTTTTATGTCTTTCCCAAAACCAGTAACATCACTTATACCAACTCCCTTTAAATCAGTTCTTAAATCACCGATTAAATTTTTAGCTTGGTCTTTATATTTTTTACCAAGATTTCCAATATAAGAAAATTGATTTTGTTGAGGTTGAGTAGTAGGTTGTTGCTGCGATTGAGAGTGTTGTTGTTGAATAGTGGATGCAACGGCTCCAGGGTTTTTATTTACTGCTTTATTAAGAATTTTATTTTGCTCTTTTTGTAACTTTTCTTGCTTTTCCAGAGCCTCTTTTTGGAGATTTGCATTCTGTTTAATTTCAAATGCATGAGCTCCAGCGCCTATTAGATCAGGTGCCATTGACACAGCAGCTTTGCCTGCCATACCGACAAGTGGGGCTATGAAATTTTTTTGTTTAAACTTTTTCATTTCGCCAAATTATTACTTACATTTTCTAAACCGTCACCAACCTTCTCAACACCTTGACCTATAGCAGATACAGCCTTACCTGCAGTATTAACTGCAGCCTTTCCAACAGCTTTGCCCGTTTTTCCACCCGCTGCTCCTCCGACTGCTAGACCTATGGCAGTTCCTACAGGTCCCGCTGCGAGAGTTCCTATAGCGGCACCAAGCCCAGCACCACCTACAGTACCTGCAGCTCCACCAGCCACTCCGCCAACATCTTTCATCTCTGAAATACCTTCACCAATAGTATCAGCAGTTTGTCCTACAGCTTGAGCAGCACCACCTGCCGCACCTGTTGCAGCAGATCCAACAGTCTTTGCTGCATTTATTCCAGTATTAACTGCACCTAATGCAGTATTTCCAATATCTCCTACGATACCGTATAATTTTCTTCTTATTATAAATGTTGCCATATTACAATTTTAATTTTTTTAAATTATTAAGCTCGGATTTTATTTTTCTTATCTCTACTTCTTTATTTAATTCTAAAGCATCAGAGGAATTAGATTCCATTTCCAGTTTTCTCAACTCTTTATTATAAATATTAGGAGAATTTAATTCTTTTTGTACCTTTCCCTTCTGTATTCGAGTCAGGTCTTGGTCATAATTTCGACCATCTGCCCCTTTTGCATTTAGAATAGTAGAAAACCGTTTCACTTTGAATATCATACATCAAGTAAGTAAAGTTTATAATTTAAACCGAGCGGTAATATGTTAAGAGATCTAATTGCATCATCTATACTCTTAAATTCAAGTACTGCAATACGGCTTTTTTTATCATAAAAGACGGCTTCTCCTAAAGATACTTTTACATCTCTACTAAGAGAGAATCCAAGTCCACTAATTTTTGGATCAATGAATGCAAATTGTTTTTGACTATGAAGTCTTTGGTAAGGCTTTTTTCCATTAAAATTCTTGCCACCATTATTACCTTTATTATTACCCCCGCCCTGATTATTATTGTTATTTTTATTCTTTTTATTATTGTTATTGTTATTGTTGTTCTGCTGATTTCCGTAGTTATTTAAAGAAAGATCAACATCAATTTTAGAGCCGCCTAAGAGACTTTGATTTTCATATTTAAAATCAGAGAGTTTAAATGAATCTGGTAATTTAACTTTATTACCAAATCTTAAATACATCTTAAACGTATCTTTTCCTAAAAATTTATCTACTAATACAAATTTTTCAATAATAACATTATTTCCAGAAAGAATAGGAATCATTTCACTTTTTCCAATTACTTGAACAAAAGGCGCTCTTCTTTCTTTTACTTCTTTTTGCAATTTCACATAAAAAGGGCGCATTGCATCAGATTCTGAAAACTCTTTTTGTTTAAACTTTATCATAGTGTTATTTTATTTTACGATTGATAAATTATACTTTAAACCAAGAACTTCAATTACGTCCAAAACATGTCCCTCATGTTCTGAAACTGCTGTAATAATTCTAGCTTCTTCGTCTATTTCTGTAATGTCCATTCTGAAAATATCAGAAATCATTTTTTCCGTCCAAGAGTATAATTTTTTATCTTGAATTTTTATTTGATATAAACCAATTTCATTTTGAATAAATTGTCTAAGAACAATTGATTTTGAGCTTTTTTGTGAAAAGATATCAGCATCCTTTTCTTTAATTACCGTAAAAGGTACATCTCTTTTCTCAAGATAATTCAATGCATCTTGAATCAAATTTATTGGTTTTTGTTTTTTATATCTAAATGTGATCATTTTATTATTCCATTAATACTTGCACCTATATTTCCAGCCATGTCAGATAGTTCTAATTCATATTTTACTTCTTTAATAAATTCTATTGATTTATCATAAACTTCATAAAAATATAATTCACATCTAAATTGACATTGAAAGGAAAAATTTGAATTATCATCACCAGAGTACATTTGATTAAAATCCTCTGTTATCTGTCCCCATTTTATTGCAGCAGACCATCGACTTCCATATTTATCTGTTGTTCTGAATTCACAGAAATTAGTCAATAAATCTACATTATTATATCTATTTTTAAAGTCATAGTACATTACCATATCAGCACATCGAAATGTAAAATCTACTGGTAATTTATGATATAAAATTTTAGATTCTGGATCTGCATAATGTGGATGATTGTAGTTTATTGGTGTTTGTGAAAATTGATAAGAAATATATGAAGATTTAGTTAAAGTTTTTTCTCTATTTACTCTAGCTAACTCTATTCCATACCTATCTAAGATTTTTGCTAATTCAGTGATAAATTGATCTTGATAATCAATAGATCTAATAAGGTACTGATCATATGTCTTTCTAAGGAAATATACGGTTTCAGAATCACTTACTAAATCCAATGATTTTTCTTTTATTGAAATTCTTGGAAAATTTCTTAAAATAAAAGAAGTATCTTCTATTTTTGGCCCACCTTTAGATGGACTGATATAATGTAAATTTCCAGAAAAAAGTAAGAAATAAATAAATTCTTTATCTTTATAGTCATTCTTATTTACGATTATGGTTGTTTTTTCATAATCTTGAATAACTCTAGATTCATTATCACCGACAATAACAATCCTTACTACATGTGGATCATATGTTAATTTATCAAAACATAACCCATTTAAAGTTAATGTTGTTTTAACAAACTTTTTAGGATAACCCATCCCTTTATTATCAAAAGTTATTTCACCTCCTATTGTTGGGATTCCTAGTAAAGATGATAATTGATATGATGTATCTCCAGGAATATAAGTCAATTCATAAAGATCTTTATCCTTATGTTGAATTAAACTTCTATTATTGCCTGGATGTATGTGAAAATACTTACAAGAAGTTTCTATTATTAGACCTTTATAAATTAATCTATTCATTGTTTATTTTATTTCTGACCAACATTAGCTGGTTGGGCTGTTTTTCTCTTTATAGTAACAGTCTTTCCCGGTTGTTTTCCTTGCTGTCCCCCTTGAGCAGCTGCTTGTCGTCTTTGATCCTTTAGTTGCTGTTTTTGTTGCTTCTTCGCAGCATTTTCCTGTTGAATTCTAGCTTGTGCTTCAGGAGACAGATCTTTATAATTCTTGTAACCAGTTGAAGTTGGCTTACCTGTCTTAGGGTCAAAATTACCTGCAGGATTTACTTGCTGAACTGGTTGCGCAGGTTGATTAACTGGTTGTTGATTCTGAGCGGCAGCTTTTTGAGGAATTGCCTTTACTCGATCTACTAGACTTTTACCATAACCAATCACTCTATTTGTTAAATTTTGAGCACCAGTACCAAGATACCCCTTATGTGCTGCATAACCTAATCCAGCAGTCAAAGCACCTCCAAGTAATGTTGCTTTAGTACCTTTTGATGCCCCAGAAAAAGCATTAACTGCTCCAGTAATTGCCATTGGGGCTAATGTTGAAATGGCAGCAGATCTAAGCTCTTGTCCTGTACCAGACATCGGTTGATATTCTTCCTGCTGTACAACTTCATTATACAGTTTTCGTTGTATTTTAAACTTAGCCATAATATTTATTTCATCTTTAAAAAAGTAAGAGGATCCCTAACCAAAGGGATCCTCTTTTAATATTTTCTACTTACTTCTTTTTCTTTAGGTAAAAGCCCTGGGATTTCCTATAAGGGCTTTTACAAAAAGTAAGTTTTGCTCTCTATTTAAATTAGATACCGCACTTGAAAGTAACCTTCTGCATCAATTCAGGAGCCATGATCTTAGTACCTTCTTGATAGTAGATACCAGCAGCCATCTGAGTTGGGTTGTTATAGTTACCGATAGTCGGAGTGTCTGTCAATGGCATGTAGATACCACGTGCCAAAGGAGCCATCTGACCATCCATAGTCTTGTGGATAGCATAGAATGTACCTTCACCAGCTGCTTCATTGATATCAGCAGAACGCAATACAGGAATACCATCATACCAACCGAGCAAGTCAGAGATATAAGACATCTTAGTATTTCTTTCGAACTTACCAAGCATACCACCCTTCTGGAATTGGTTAGCAGCGTTAACACCAGCTACATAAGCAGTAGTAGTTACACCCTTAACAGCCTTAGCTGCCAATGCAGTTTCAACGTTGATCAAGTATGCATCGAACATATCAACGCGAGAACGATAATCATAGAACTGGTTAGGAGCACCTGCACCAATACCTGCAACTGACAAGTCCAAGTCATTCAATACATTACCCAAGTAACCTTCTTCCATTGTAGAGATCAACTTGTAGTTAATCATCTTAGTATACAATTCACGCAACTTAGTGAACAAGAATGTTGCCATATCAGAACCTGTAGCCTTCTTCAATGCGCCCAAAGAAGCGATATTGTATTCAGCAACCAACATATCAGGTACTGTAGACAAACCAATCTGTTGCATCTTACCCAAGAAACGCTTGTCATTAGCATGAGCATTAGAAGCACCTACTGTATTACATGGAGTACCAGTAACATCTTCCTTACCTACGATAACGATCTTTTCCTTAGTTGCATCACCTTCCAATGCATTTGTCAACTGGAATTCCATCTTACCATTCAAGTAGTTGATCTTAGAAGTATTCAACTTACCTGCAGTAGCCATGAATTCACCCATACCATTATCGATCAATTCATACTTAGAACCGTCAGCTGCCTGAATCTTAATACGTACTGTACCAGCGATGATCTTACGACCTACCAATGCAGAATAGTCAGCACCGTTTGGAGCGATTTCCAAAGTGAAAGTACCCATTGATTGGATATCTTGATAGTTATCTGGACCCAAGTTAGGGATAACTGTACGCATATCAGTTACACCCAAAACGTCGAACCAATAGAACAAACCATTCGGCTGATCGAAATCGCGTTCGATAGACATGAAACCAGCAAATGAGCTAACGAAAGATGCTACAGAAGCATTGAAATACTGAGTTGACAACAACGGAGTTTCTGCATAACCAGAGAAAGTCTTTTGCAACAAGTTAGGCATACCTGCAACCATCTCTGCCAATTCTGCATTACGAGCAAACATCTTTGCATATTCACGAGAACGCAAATTAGCGTCTTCAGCTGATACTGAGCTATTAATCAAAGCGTCCATCATTGCAGGTTCCTGCATAAGACGCAAATATTGTGTATTCATATATTATGTAAAATTATTTTAAAAGTTTATATTATTTTTTTTTGTTTTAGATCTCCCAGAATAATCTGGGAGATTATTTTTCCTGAAAAAGGAATATTTATCGAATATTATTATTCAACCAAGTTGCAATAGTTTCAGTTTCACTGTAGAAACGTTCTTCTGCTTCACCTTCTTCATCACAGTTTGAGAACTGTGCTTCTTGAAGATCTTCTTCTTGTCCAGGTACTGGAGCTTCCTTAGCTTGTTGAATCATATTAGCAGCATCTTGAGCAGCAGCATGAATTGCTTCAACAGCAGCAAGTGCCTTATCTTCAATTGCTTCAACACTAGGAATTTCAGCTGGCATAGCTGCCATTGCTGGATCTTCCACTACAGGTTGTTCTACTGGAACTTGTTCTACAGGAACTTGTTGTGGTGCAGCTACTGGAGCTTGTTGTGCCACCATTGCATCTGCAAAGAACTTGCTGAGGATTGGATTAACTTCAGAGAACTTCTTTTCTTCTTCAGGTTTAGGTTCAGCAGATGGTTGTTCTTCTTTCTTTTCATCTTCTTCACTTTCACCTTCACCTTCATTTCCATACTCTTCCATCAAATCTTGTGCCTTTTCTTCAGAGATACCTTCAGCATCAAGTTCACCATCTTCTTCTAATTCAATCTTAGTAAATTCACCAGATTTCTTATCTTCAACTACTACTTCATTTTCAGAAATAGGGATGATAATTTCATCATTTGTTTCAACTTCTTCACCAGATTCCAAAGCAGCCTTGATATCATCCTTCATATCTTCAGCATCTTCTGTATCTGAGAACAAACGTACCATATAAGATGTAATTTCAGAGAACTTCTTTTCTTCTGATTCTTCTACTGCAATATCTTCCATTAGATCTTCAGCTTGACTTTCAGAGATCTTCTCTACATCCATGTCGCCTTCGTTAACGACAATCTTAGTAAATTCGCCAGATTTCTTATCTTCAACTACTACTTCATTTTCAGAAATAGGAGTAATAATTTCTTCATCGGTTTCAATTTCTTCACCAGATTCCAATGCATCTTCTACCATTTCCTGCTTTGGAGCATCATCTTCTGTTTCAGAGAACATCTTCCACATGAATTCTGTACATTCTTCTTCATCAATTTCAGAGAACATACGTTCCATTTCTTCAACTTCTGCCAATTCATCATAAGAGAAGAAACGAGTCATATATACATCATAGTCAGAGAATTCTGCCTGTTCTGGTTCACAAACTTGACATTCATCTTCAACACCAAGTTCATTCAAAAGCAATTCTGCATGTTCTCTAGCATCTTCAGGAGATTCAAATACATCAATGCCTTGAACGCCAGCTTCAGATAACTTACTAACTAAGTCTTGTGCACTTTCAATGTCATATACAGGAGCGTCTACGATTACGTGATTGTCAACGTCAACGCCAACAACGAACATTGGTTCATATTGTTCTGAACTACCTGGAGAAGAAATACCTCCCTCTTCCATCATATCTTCAGACATTTCCTTCTGTTCAAGTTCAGTCACTTCCATATCTTCGCCATTAAGTTCAACTTTAGCTTGATCGCCTGTAGCCTCACTTGTAACAAGTACAGTATCATCATCGATCTTTTCGATCTTAATATCACCTACCTTAGCAGTTTCTTCAGATTCGATAACTTCACTGAAGAGTCTTTCCAAAAATTCTTGATCTGAGAAAATTCGCTGAACAGCAGCATTATCAGTATAAACTGAAAAACCACGTTCTTCTTCTAATTCTTCCAAACCTGCATGTTCCTGTGCAAGATCTTCAACACTCTGTTCACCTTGCATGTAATATTCAGCACCTACGTGATCATGGAAATCTTCTGTCTCACCTGCATTCATTTCTACATGAGAAACACCATCTTCCAATGGATGCAAATAAGATTCCAACATATCATCTGGAACTGCAATAAGATCATAAGATTCTGGATCTTCTTCTGACTGTTGAGCTAAAGTAAGTTCATTATTTACTTTATCGTGTACCATTACATTGCCATCGCCAATGTGACGGAAATCTAACTCATCAGTTTCTACGTTACCGTTTTCCTTAGCTGCTTCAATATCTTCAGCAACTTGATTAGCAAGTTCTTGATCTTCCTTTTCAGTAGCGGAGAACATTACTTGCATAAATTTTGTAATAGCCATATTTAAATTTAATTCTTTTTTAATTTATAAAATATTTACTTTGGCACCGGAGATTCTGATAGATCCCGAATTAACGAGTTGATCTATGATGTTCTCAGGAGCGTCACTATAACGGGTATTTAGATGATTTATAAAATCTCTTAATGGAAGTTCAGAACGTCCAAGTTCGATTCCAAGATCATTTTTAATACCACTGTCTTTGATATAATTATCTTCTTGATCATTACATTTAGGACAATCTTCAGAAGGACAAATACCATGAACCTTCTTTATAATCATAATTCCCTTTTGTGGAATATTTCCACCTTGAACAAGACGATTAATTAAATCTTCCTTCGTATTCTGAACGGGATCTGGAAGATCTAATTCTTTGGTGATTGATATCACAAGTTTAGAGAACATCTTTCTAATAGCATCTGAATTCTCGGAAAAACAGATCTGTCCTTCTTCAGTTTCTGTAGCGTATCCAGAATTAAGAACATCTTCTTCAATTCCACGCTCACTAAAAATCTTTTCTACAACAGAAGTTTCCACAGTTTGCCCTGAATATTCTCTCAGGAACTCATCAATCTTAGAAAATTCCTTCTCTTTTCCTTCACAAGAACAAGGATAAGACTTTTTAACTCTCCCTCCACCACAGTTAGGGCAATGAGTACCTGACTCTATTTCAGCACGATTTACAAAAGAATGTCCACAGTCTTCACATGTAAACATACTTGGTGCTTTAATTTTAGAGTCTTCTGTTAGAGAAGAAAATAGCAATCTTCTCTTTATACTAAAAGCTTTGTCTTCTTCTTTAAAATCACCTACTTGATGAGTTGCAATCTTCTTTAAATTATTAAAACGATGTCCTCCACAATTAGGACAAACTACCATCGTAGTTGTACCAAGAGAATGCAATTCATAACCACAATCCTGGCAGATCAAAATATTTTTAACTTCTTCCTGTTGTTCAGGTGCAGCCTCTATTTGATCTACTGGTTCAGCAGGGAGTGGTGAAGAAAATAAGCTTCTTCTTTCTTTTAAAAATAAATTTCTTCTAGCCATCTTCTTACTTTAATTTAATTAATTATTTTCATCTTCTTCAGACAAATCTTCTGGTAAAGTAGAAGATGTACCAAATACTTCTGAACAGATTGAATTTACGAATTCAAGATATGCATCTTGAATCTTCTGATATCTCATCTTGCTTGGATATCCATTCTTCTTAATTTCTGTCATACTCATTCGGAATGGAAGTTGAAGCTTTTGGGCTGCAACGCGTACATTCTTACCAAGAGTACTTGCACCAAGAAGAGTATTAATCTGTTTACCTTTTTCAATTTCCGGAGCAATTGTTTTTACAATATCTAAAAGGTCTGTAATGAAGAGTGACTTTAATACTTTTTCATCTTCTTCTTTTAAGTTTCCTGGACCTCCCAGCTGCTTAATCACTTGCTTATAACTAATAATTGTACGTCTAAAACGTAATCTTGGAGACATTTTTCCTTCACGAAGTCTCTCTTTTACTGTTGCAGCTGTAAATTCTTTTTGTTGTTCTACTGGAATAAAATCTTCAGTAGTTTCTTTCAATTCGATGCAGCATGAAAACTCTTTTGCAATCAATTTAGTAAATTGTCCATTAATCTTTGAGGACTTTGGCACGCTTGCATCTACCATGTCTGCGACATTTGAGAATGTCTTTACTTTTGCAACTCCGGTAATTGGTGTTTCTGAGAAAGTTTTTTCTTCATCTCTCTCAATTATCTTAACAATTTTGCTTCCTGCGAATGAAGCATTGGCTGTAAAATCCCAGCCTGAAATCTTCTGAATTTTAGCTGCATAATCATTTCCACCTTGAGAATTCCAATATGCGATAATTACAGCTGAGCCATTCAGATTAATTCCATTTTCAATTAGTCCTTTTACTCGTCTAATATTTTCACGGGCTTCAGTGTCCATTACGTCTTCATTTAAGAAAGTAATCTCACCCATAGCCCACTCACCTTCAATCCACATTTTAGAGATATAGTGAGTAAAACATCCACCTTTTTCTCCTTGAGGAGTAATCATAAGATTACGGTCATCTTTACCAATAACACCTTTCTCGTCTGAATGAGGCTTTCTGTTATAATGAGTAATCGCACCAAGAGCAGTATGATCTTCCATAGTCTCCTTGTACATCGGACTACTTAAGTACTCTTCAAAAACACGTGTAGGAATAATACTTCCATCACATGCAGGAGTATTCAATGAAAATAATTTTGCTATTGCTTTCACGATTCTTTTCTTTTTATTTTAATTCGTTCTTCTATATTAAATCAATTATATAGAAGAAAAAGTATTTTTATAAATTTCCTAGGATTATATCAAAAATATCTGATACAGGAATTACGGTTTTAGTATTATCACTATTAAGAATAGTATTATTAATCTTATTTGTAAGTCGTCCTAAAACATTAATTCTTCCAGGTTCTCTTGTAATCTTTAATACATTTTGTTCTGGATAGTATGCAAGTATTTCAAAAGTCATTCCATCACTATCACCTTCAATCCAACCAAGAATTACTCTTTTTTCTTTAATACTTCTAAATTTAGAAGGAGTTTTTCCATTCTCAAATTGTTCTATAACTTCTCTATAAGAGGAAAGATACATTGGTCTACTCCCAACTGCAATTTTCTCCTCTGGAGCATTTTCATAAAGGAATGTAATATATGACTTAAAATCTTTTGAAATATTCTTAAGAAGTAGATTATTTTCTATCTTAGGATCTATTTTATTTCTATTCCAATAATAAAGTGCTTCACCAACTTTTGGGTTTCCTTTTAATTTATGTAAGGAAACTGTTCTTCTCATTAAAAATATTGCCATAATATCTTCTTTAGATCTATGAGACCGAACCAACGATCTCATAGAAAATATTTTTTATTGATTTTCTTTCTTTTCATTATCAACATTCTGACCTTGCAACTTCAAGGCAGTGCGTTTTTCAAGACGTTCTTCAGCAGTCTTAACACTTCCTAAGTAAGGCTTAAGTTCTTCAAGTCTTTCAGAATAACTACGAGCTTTTAATGCTCTCTTTTCAAATTTCTTAGCACTCTTAGATACATTCTTAGCGCCCTTAGAGATCTTACCTGCAACAGAAGCTGCGCTTTCAAGAGCTGTATTTTTAATACTCTTACCAGTATCTTTCACCTTCTTTTCTACAGAATTATAAGCTCCTCTAACCTTCTTTTCTGCAGATTCATAAGCACCCTTTACTTTCTTTTCTGCAGATTTATAGGCATCTCTACCTCTTTTAACAAGATCATTCTTAGCATCAACTGCTTTATTCTTAGCATTTTCAGCTTTCTTTCGAACATCCTTTACTTTAGCCTTTACAGCATCTTCAGCTTCATTAATCTTATTACCTGCTCTTTCCATACCACGTGCAATAGCGGCAGTACCCTCAGCAGCAGAAACATTAGCATGACCTTTTGCAGTATCAACTAAAACACGACCGCCATATTTGCCTTTAGTAGAATCTACTTGTTTTCTACCTTTTGAGTCTCTCTTAGCTGCTTTATCAGTCAACTTATCTGCCCAACCCTTTAGCTTGTCACCAAACCAACCGAATTCTTTCTGAGCATATTCATAACCCATGTCGTATGCTTCATCAAGATATTCAGAGAAGTTCTTTTCTTTAGATTCTTCTGACTTAGCAGCTTCCTTTCTCTTTTTATTCTTCAAATACTTAGCCAATGCGATACCACCACCAATTGTAGCCAAAGCAGTACCACCAATAGCAGCAGATTTACCTGGATTTTCTTGAATGTACTTATAAAAACGCTTCAACATGGCTCCTTTTGCTGGAGATACATTATCACCTGCAACTTCTTCATAATCCTTAGCATCATCTGCTACTTTTTGTAAGTATTGAGTAATACCTTCTGAAAATGACTTTTCAAGTAACTCACCTTCAAGAGCAGTGATAGAATATACTTTTCTTCTTATGTACATAATTTTCTATATTATATATAATTTATTTATAAAGTTATAGCTTACTTTATTAAAATATTTGGGTTTTTATTGCAAATCTTCTGGATTTATACCCATATTCTGAAGAGATGCATTATATTTCAATTCAGTCAATTTCGAATATTTTTCTAATGTATCTTCTGTAATAAATGGTTCTGTATTTGGGTCAATATCTCTAACTAAGTTCTGGATATATGATAGAAATGGTTTTGGATCTATCAAAGAACCAATTTGATCAAGTGTTTGAATTGACGTAGTAAGTACATTTGAAATCTGTTGAACAAGATTATTAACAGACTCTGCTTGATTAATCTGATTATTATATGTTACTGTAGATTTCTCTAATAAATGTAACTTTACTAAAGAAGTATCTAATTCTTCCCCATATATAATTTTATAAAGAGTACAAATTAATGAGGTTACAGATCCAGATACACCATTCATTACTGAATTGATTCTAGAATTCAAACGTTCTGATTGTTGTAATATAGTCCACTTCGAACCAGCAGAATTATCTAAAGCTCCACTGGGGATACCTACTGTAGATAAAATATTTGATTTAGTTTGTTCAAGTGACTGAAGAATTTCAATTAATTTATCTGATAATTTATCTGTATTGATTAATCCCTTACTTGTTATTGTTGAATTATAATCAGGAATACAAACTACAGAACCAGAACCCAATATATTTTCAATAAGAGATTCTGCTGAAAAAGAAGATGACATAAAAGATGCAAGTTCATTCGTTGTATTAAAAAGTTTCTGCACTCTTCCACACAATTCACTAGACACTTCTTGCGGTACTCCTTTATCCATACTTAAGGAAAGAATAGATTTAGAAGTCAATTCGCGGAGGGTTAATAGGTTAACGAGAAGATCTTTTACAACAAATTCTTTAATTTTCAATAAGCTAGAATAAAAAATTGGCTGGCCCGCTGAATAATATTCTTTTTTTATAACCTTTTCTCTATTACTTTCTGATTTTTCAATCAAAGATGTAGGAGATGCTGATTTTTCTTTCTGCTTATTAAATAAACTAAATTCATCTTTACCTTTCTTTCTTCCTTTCCATTCATCTTCCATATCATTAGTCAAACGGAAACTAGGATTTCCAAGATAGAAAGCATCTTCTCTTGGGATAACATATGCATGATTATCTTCACCAAGTACTACATATTCATCTTCTTTGTACCCATCTTCATTAATCTTAGATTTCATTACAACAGAGACGGGATCATGTAAGTCTAGTACAATAAACTTAATATGCCCTTTTTCATCTCTAGTTTTATGAAGCATAGAATAATAACACCCATAATAAACAGTTTCATTAATATGATCTTGAATATACTGAAATATGTCAATTTGGTGTGTTAAAATTTCATTAATTCTGTCAGTCTTTTGAGTATCTACTTCCCCTTCTGGAGTAATAATAGTACAAACCTGAGTTGATGTTTTATTTAAAAAGTTAATTACATAGTCAGATATCATAGAAACACAAAGATTTGTAATATCTAGATTATAGTAATTTTTTAATTCAGCGACTCTTGAATACCAACCAGAAATCAAAGAAGTTGGTTGAGCATTTCCAAGAAGCGGTGAAACTTTATCAACTCCAGACCCAAATAGTTTAGAATTGCCTGTTTGACCTATTGGAGAATATGATCCTTTTCCGCCTTTACCAAATACATTTGTTCTTAAAGGTATTCGTGTACCGATCCCCCAAGAGGAAAACATTTTTTGAAATATATTAGACATATTAATTATTGTTTAATTTTAAATTATGTTCTACTTTTTCTTTGCATATACATAGCAGGAGAGTGATTTCCAATGGAAGTAAGACCTTCCCCAGCGGCTTTTAATGCATCACCCCACTGAAAGTTTTTTATTCTTTTAGCAACAGGACTTTGAACGAATTCTCTTGATTTATTTTTTAACCATCTTTTTGCAGGTGCAGGAAGAGGGGTAATATTATCGAGAACTTTAAACTGAACTGTATCAGGTATTGCATTATCTACGGCTACTATAGGTGCAGCAAGTGATGCAGGTAATGCAAAAGGTGCTGCATAAGTAGATGCAGTAATTCCAGCTGCAATTGGATTTTTAATAATATCTTCAGCAGCACCTACCGCAAGTCTTCCTGGGGTTAAAGCTGCCCTAACAGGAACTTTAAGTGCAGTATCAGCCAGATTTACTCCCCCTTTTAAAACAGAACCTACAACTCCTTTAGATTTTCTAATAAGTCTTCTTCCTACTGCTGCAGGATCTATTTTACCTGTTTTTGCAATTTTAGTAGGTTTAGCATCATTAACAGTAACTTGTTTTGTGCCAGCTGCACTCAATCGTCTTTTTACTGCTTCATTAGTAATGGTATTTCCATTTTCATCAATATATCTAGGAAGATTAAATCTTTCATCAATTTTATTTAATAAATCTCTTTTTCTTCTTTCAATACTTGCTGCTAATGCTAATGGACGTGATACAAAAATTTTTTGTCCAAATTTATTATATTGTCTATCAACTTTTTTCTTTAGTTTTAGACTTTTGTCACCTACCTGTGCATTAATATATTTTTTACCGTCTAAACTTTGATAAGAATAGTATTTAATTTTTTTCTTCATCTTATTTATTATTTACAGATTTAGTTCCAGGAATTGGTGTAAGTCTACTCACTAAATGAGCTGGCATAACTTTCCCCAGATCAGGTCTAATTTCTTTTAGATCTGTTTGTACTTTACTAAGATCCCTTTTTTCTTTTTGTGATAACTCCTGAGATTTTACATTAACCTCATTACTTTTATCTTGCTTTTTTGCTTCTATTTCAGCAAGTTTTCTTTGGTTAATTTTATCCTGTCTCTCATTTCTCATTGTAGCTAATTTTACTTGATTATTGAGTTGTTTATTTTTAAGTAAATTAGTTTGTTGAGAATTTGAATTATTTTTTAGACCGTTATTAGGCACTACTCCTGGTTTACTAGAGCTATTTTGTACAGTAGAGGTAGATGGCGTTATTGTAGGATCAGAAAATATTTTTCTACGAACTCTAAAAGTTGCCATATTACTTAATTACTCTTACGCTATTTCTACCTAAATTAAGAACATTATTTCCTTTCAAGAAACTTTCATATTCTCTCTTTGCATTCTTTTGATTGCGGAACTTTTCTTCATTCAGAATTTCTAAATCATCTTCACGTCCCTGTTCTCTCATAATTTTATCAAGATGTCTTGCAAGTTTTCTTGTAACTTTACGATTGTTAAATTCATCAGCATCCTTTACATATTCTTCTGCATTAGTTTTTCCTTTATTACTACCAATGCCATATCCTACAAGAGCACCAGAAATACCAGACAGAACCGAGTTACTAATAGATCTTTTCTTATCCTCATCTCCAAATGCATATTTATTTCCATAATATCCAGCTAATGCACCAACACCAGCACCTAGGATACTACCAATAATTCCAGAATTTCTAGTTTTTCTCTTTATATATTTTTTTCTATCTTTATCAACTTGTTTATCACGCTTATCAAGAACTCTAAGTACTTGAAATCTTGTCATTTCCTTAATTCTATCATCATCAGGAACAACATAGTCTTCTTCATCAGAGGAGAAATATTTTTCTGTTTCATTAAAATTATCTTGCTTCATTCCAAGAAATGCAATAGATCTTAAGTCTATTCTATTATCTACTTCTTTTGCCATATTTTAATCCGTGTTTATATAAAGATTTATTAGAAACAAATCCTTTTGTATTTTCTTCATTAACTAGTTTATTTAAACTAGATTCTCTTTCTTTTATTCTTTTTGTTTTGAATTTTTTAAAACCACCTTTGTTGGTTTTGTTAAACATAGATCCAGATTCTTCTTTTAATCTTTCTTTATGTTTTTCTAATTCTTTTGAACTTTCATCGATAATTCGATTTCTCTTTTTCTGTTTTGCAGATTGAAATTCATCACCTACTATTCCATCTGCAAAATCTTTTTGTACAAAACGAATCATATTATTTTCCTTGATTGGGATTGTATACTTGATCGTCTTCTTGTGAATTAACTCCTTCACAACATAACTTTTCCTTTAATACTCCCAAATTAACGCAATTGTCGCTCATAAATTCTCCTTTCTTGTTTTAATCGACGCAGCTGGCGATGTTGTTCTAAACGATTCTCTACATCATCCATTGCATTATCTACAGTCTTTCCTACTTTATTTGCAGCTAATAGAGTAGCCCCTAATGCTGCACCCCCTAATACAGCAGCACCTACTCGAATAGGTTTAGACTTTCTCCATGCAGCCTTTCCAAGAGCCATCCAATCTACATTACCTGTAGTTCCTTGTTGTCCAGTAGGGAATGGACCAACTTTCCAATCTTTTCCATTATTTCCTCCAGGATTTATATTTTCTTTCTTTTGTTCTCCTGCTGGAGTTACTACAGGTACATTCGTATTACTAGCTTGTTCACCTTTCGCCTCTTCTTGCTTATTATTAATAATAACTGGTAAATTTTTTTGACCCACCTCTTCTCTATTACCCTGATTATTTTGTTGTTTTTTATCATTAGTAGTCACTGGCATGTTTGCAGCACTGCTATTATCTACTTTAACAGGAAGATTATTAGAATTAACAATAGATGAATTCCCTTTTTGATTATTTTTTGATTGATCTTGATTAACTACTGTATTATTTTTTACAGGAACAATTGCAGCAGTACTACTACCATTATTAGCAGGCAATTTAGCGGAGGTTGAATTTGCCTGTTGATTTTGTTGAGCAAGTCTTTGCTGTTTTAATTCATAGGCCTTTCTCTTATCTTTTCGTCTCTTTCCTCCTATAGAAAAGTTTTTCTCATTTAGAAGACCTCTTTTTAATATAAAAATTGCCATTTTAATAAATAGTTTTCAATAATACAAATATAAGTAGGTAATCTAATATAAAAATGAATTTGGGGAAAATAAACCTAAATATGTAAAAATAAATCTCAATTACTTTATTTATAGTATTGAAATAGATAAAAAGATATGAAGAAATATAAAATAAAAAGATTTTCCCTCTGGGAAAAAACAAAAACGGGATTAAAAGGTTTTGGTAAGGGGGCATTAGCTGGTGGATTAGTTGGTGGTGGACTTGGCACAATTGGAGCAAAATGTACAGCAGAAACAGACAAACAGGGTGGAAAGATTATTCTAACCAGTACAGGTATTGGTGCTATTATTGGCGGCGCTCTAGGAGCAAAAAGTTCTATTGATAATTATAACTATCTTGAACATTTAAAAAATGATCCAATTGCAGCTGCCGCTGAAAAAGAAAAGATCAAAAAAATTATAAAAAATGAAATATCTTCTACACGAAGCATTGATGTATCTAAAACAATAAACTCTTTAAGAAGATTTGAATTAGAATTCTTAGAAAAATTTAGACCTGATCTATTTTCTTATGTTAAATTTTATGACAAATTTTTTAAGAAAAATTGCGATAGATGGTATAATGCTTATGAAAATCTTATCAAACTAGAAAATTTTAATTCATTCTCTTATATTTTCCCTAACCCAGACTTTAATTTTAAATTTGATCGTGATAGAATAGATGAATATGAAAGTGGTAGTGAATGGGGTGATAAATTCTTTATGGTAGCTGGTAATTACTTAAACTCAGATCATTCTTATCTTTATTATAATTTTAATGATAAAATATATTCATTCGAGTTGGGTTGTGGATGTGATTCTGAGAGATTGTCAGATACTTTAATAAGATATGTTTCTCGTTGGATAGAAAATATAAATAGTATAGATAAAAATAGACCGGATTTAGCTGAAGTTGCAGTAATTCATAATCAAATAATTAATGAATTTATAAGAGGGCTTAAATCATTATAAAAATGAAAACTTTTAAACTAAAATATTTTTCTTCTAAAGAAAAAGAAGAAGAAAAAAGAAAAGAAGATAAGAAAACCAAAATAAGTTTAACAAACCAGGGAGTCCTATTAGGAACTATAGGGTTAACTCAATTACATACTCTTAATGGCATTAATAAAGAAGTTGGTAGTGAGTTGTCATCTATAACTCGTAGAATCCAA
>JAEIGA010002743.1_pt1 | contig 27922 bp, 21 predicted proteins | sample 9270691 | NCBI WGS metagenome assembly JAEIGA01 (sample SAMN17057246, study PRJNA624740) | gut metagenome | biome: biome; isolation source: fecal sample | host: Bos grunniens | place: China: Xizang | collected 2019
AAGGGGAGCAGGTTTATCGCCCGCATCTTTTTTAGCCTTTAAAAGATGAGGTAAAGGTTCGTTTACGCAGGAGTCGGGCATATCGCCGAAGGAGTTATCAATACTTAATATATTAAGATTTTCAGCAGACTGCACCTTGCCTTCTTCGGTAATACGGGTAATAGCCATTGGCAGATAAATATCGATAGGCTCTCCGCCGTAACGGTCATACCAAGGAGAATTAAGCCACCATGGGTCGTGAATATAATAACGGAAAAGAAAATCGTTACCGGGAAGTTCGCATATTCTGGTCATATGTCCCATAATTTCAAGGCCGTAATTATCGTTAAGCGCAGCCCATGGAGAGTTTGGCGGAGGATCAATATCAACACCGCTTTTGTATATTTCGTAAATCGGCACAGCGTCGGTTGCGTAATCTACGCCTACGGTATTATTGGTGCCTCTGACCCTTACGGGATAAGAACATTCCTTCTTAAAGAGGTTCCAGAAGTTCATTACCTTTCTTCTTGTTTCCTTAAGCTTTTCGGGGTGGAAGGTTTCGCCGTCGTAAACTCTGCCCTGAAGACTCCACGGGTCAGCGGAAAAACCGAAGCCGTTGGAAAGCCAAATAAAGTCCATACCCATATCTTTAAGAAATACTTCGCTTTGCTTCGCAAGGAAGGTAGCAAGAGGTTCACCCTCGGGAATACCGCCTTTATATGCAGCGTAAGACTTATCATCTGCGTGGAGTGTAGCGGTACAGTCAACAAAGCCGAAACGGTCAAGGGTCTGTCCGGTACAAATTTCGGTATGATTTTTATATTTAAAATCAGATACGGCAAATTCGGGGCCTATATCAAAGGTATCGCCCACTAAAATTTTAGCATTTGGCAAAATCTTTTTGCCTTCCTCTTTAAAGAGTTCAACTATACGCTTCATGGTGCCGTAGGTAATAACGGGAGGATTTTTCATATAATCGTATTTATACTTATGGGTAGAAACAGCATCGTCGCCCGTAGGATTATAGGTAAGGTTAGCAGTACCGATATACTGTCCCCATTCCATTTTTTCATCCATATTACCGGTATATTCTAAAATCTCGCTTCCGTCACTTGCCCAGAACATAATAGAAACGGTTTCACAATTTTTAATAAGCGCATACCACTGTGTATAAACTTCTTTACACACGTTTCTGATATACTCGTCGTCTGTCTTCTTAAAGGGTTTAAAACTTACTTCGAGAGTTACTTGCTTATACATATACGTTACCTCACAATTACGGCTTCAATTCCTAATACGTCAGCAATCTTCTTGATGGTGTCGGCATGGTGACCTACGCCGAGAGCATAGTGATGTGTGGGGCCTTCCATAACCCATTTTTTAACAAATTCCTTGGTGGTAGGTTCAAAGAAACCTCTTGTATTGGTATTGCCTGTGGGAGGAATAGGACCTTTTTTAGAAATGCCTTCACCGATAACAAACTTGAATTTGCCGTCAAAGGTCTGAGTGATGCCAAGCATTGTTATGGGGCCTTCCTTAATCTTAAATTCTACGCTGGCGCCGCTTCCGGGTTTGCCGTGGAATTTGGTAAGACTTCTGAGTACGGGCTTACCTTCCGCTATTGCAATATGGTGAGGACCGTCGTGACCTACCAAAATAAAGTCTTCAACAAAATCAAAGGGATGGAATTCAGCAAAGCTTCCACCTATACCAAGTTTATCCATAATAAACATTGCGATAAGGGTTTTAATATCAAATTCGCCACACATAGGAGTTCCCTGAGCATTAAGAATGGAGTTACCTGCTATAAAGGAGGTTGCAACCTCACGCTGAATGGAGCCTTCTTCACCCTCGTAATAGTAAGCAAGACCGTCAAGCTTATACTTTTCAACAAATCTGTCAAGAGAAGCCGCGCCCTTTGAAGCGTGAATAAGGTCTTTCTCGGTAAGCTTCATTGTAACGGGGTCGCTCTTGGGGTCGGGCATATCAAATTCTTCGCAGATAAGTTTTTTCTTAACCTCGATTTCTTCGTCGGTAAGATTTACGTATTCTCTTACAATATCCTCGATTTCCAAAAGCGGTACGTGAACACCGAAAGCGGAAGAAATGGCGGTGGGGTCAGCGTGCATATCGTACATGGATTCAAGCACGTGTCCCATAAGAGCAAATCTTGCGCCCTTCAGACCGTTAAGAACCTTTGCAATATCGCACCACTCTTTAATCTGAGCCTCGGCCTCTGCATCATCATAAAGGCAACCGATAACTACGTCCTTTACGGGTCTTCCCATTCTTATAGCAACACCGGTAAATTCGGGAACGGAGCAGATATTATCATTTTCAAGCTGCATAAAGGTTGAAGCCTTTGTGTAGTCCATAGCCATTCGTGGCTGAAGCGCAATAAGAACAATAGGCGCAGAGGTATTCTGCACAACGGGAGCAAACACGCTTGAAGTCGCATAGGTAATCATATTGGTAAAAATAACGTCGATTTTATCTCCGCCTATAAGGTCTGCAACCTCGAAAGCGCGGGCGTTACTTCCTACGATACCGTAGTCAACCACCTCAATACCCTCGTTTTTCTCAATAAGCTGAATAGTTTCGCGATGGTAGTTATTAAGAGAATCTTCAAGTCCTTCAAACTGTTTAAAATAAACTTCGTGAACAACCGAGAAAAAAGCAATTCTGCCATTTCTCTCCTTTTTGCGTTGTATCATTTAAAATCATTCCTTTCTGACTTGATTTTATCAAAATTTAAGTGTATAATCAATTTATAAAATAAAGGTAAATTAGCACAAAATAAAGGTGAACGCTATGGATTTTTCCGAAATTAAGCCCTTTTGCAGATACGTGAGAACTTTAAAAATAACAAAAACAAGTTCCTTTACCACTACCCTTCCCCTTGACTGCAGACTTTTTTACGTCAAAAAAGGAGAAGGAATAATAACGGTAGGCAATAATAAATTGACCTTACCAATGGGAAGTCTGCTGTTTATAAACGCCTTTGAACCTTATAAAATCAACAAATGCGACGTTGAATATCTTGCGGTTAATTTTGACTTTTCATTCCGTTTTTCTTTTCTGAAAAATCCTATACCGCCAATACCTGCAGAAAAGAAAGAAACGGTAAATCCTGTTGAAAAGGTGATTTTATCATCTGCCCCCTGTTTTAAAGAATATTGCTTTATAAAAAACGCGTTAGGCTTTTCAGCGTTACTTTTCGAGCTTGAAAAGGAATTTACCGAAAAACCACCCTATTACGCCCAGAAAAACAGCGCGCAATTAACAGAAATACTTATAGAAATTTACAAAAAAGATGCTTTTTCTCAAAAAAATGAGGATTCCTTTAACGCCGAGGAAATCGCAGGATATATCCGCGAACACTTAAGCGAAGACATTAATAACGTTACCCTTGCAGAACGTTTTCACTTTCACAAAAACTATTTAAGCAGTCAGTTCGCCCGTTGCTACGGAAAGCCTATACATCAGTATATACTTGAAATGCGAATTATAAGGGCGGTATCCCTTCTTGAATCGGGTAGAAAAAGCATTAGCGAAATAAGCGAAAGCGTTGGCTTTAAGGATTCAAACTATTTTGCCCGATACTTCAAAAAAATTACGGGCGTTTCGCCTACTGCTTACGTTAATAAAAGCAAAAAATCCTGATTTTATACATTTTTCGATTACAAAATGTAATAAAAAGGTTACATTTTTTAATTTTTGTGCATTATTTCCATTGAAAAACTCCTTAATTTATGTTACCATATCTCTTGTGTTAACAAAATTCAAGGAGTTTTTATGTTGAAAAAGAAATTATCAGCGTTATTTATTTCAGTTTTACTTATAATATCAGTTTTTTCGATTCCTGCTAACGCTTGGGTGCAATATACAAAACCAAGTCAGGTAAAGGGCAGCGACTATACCGACAACGCCGCTTTTGCAAAAGCGCTTGACGATTTGTTTGCAGGCGATATCGACCTTTATAAAGATTCTAAGCGCACAAAGGAAGTTTCTATGCCGCTTGGTTTCAGAGTTTCCATGAACGACCCTTATTATATGTATAGCACTTCAAAAGGCACACAGACTTACGGCTGGACCTGTTTTATTTACTCTAACGGCGCCTTTAATAAGCTTTTCGGCGAATACGTTCACAGAGGAACAGGACTTAAAAACTGTTACATAGCCGTAGGCAAGGGCGCTTCCAAAATGACCTACGACCTTCTAAAAAATGCCGACATTAAAGCAGGCGCATATATCCGTACCTCTCCTAAATCGGATGGCTCCTACTACGGTGATGACGGCCACTCAATGATAATTTTAGGTTATGATAAAACCTACATTACATATCTTGAGGGTAACGGCGACGGCAAAGGTTTAGTCAGAGTAACAAAACGTACCTACGCTGAATTTAACGACGCACAGCTTACCGGCAGAGGCAGAAAAATAACCCATATCGTTCAGCCTACCGAAGAATGGTTCAACACCCTTTATCCCGACGGTCCCGAGGTTTACAGTTACACCGTTTCCTATAATTTGGGCGGCGGAACAGGTAATGCAGACAGTTTTACCGTACCCTTTAACAGCGAATTTTCATTTAACGGAGAGAATTTTGACCACTATTCCTATAATTTCGGCGGCTTTAACCTTAAGCGCGATAACGACGGAAAATGGCTTTGCAAAAACGGTTGGTGTGACGAAAGCGAAATTTCAGAAGAAAATCACCGTGTAACTATTGAAAACGGAGAAAAACTCACCTTAGACGAGACATTTTTAACCGAAAAACTCGAAGACATTTCCTTTACTGCCTATGCCGTATGGAAAGAGGTTCCTTTAGATAAATTCGTTTCTGCAAGTCTTATCAGTACTGTGTCAGACAGAGAAAGCTACCCATTAAACAGTACCGTTTCATTTGAAGGCAGTGTAATTGAATTTACCTTTGAATCGGGCAATAAAACTCAGGTAACGGTACTAAGAAGCTGTAACGCCGAAACAGCGCAAACCTTCCGCTTTAATAAACACGACTACAGTTTTTGTATTGACGGCTTAGTTAAAAACGAGGGCGATAATATATGCCATATTCTTGTTGACGGCGTAGAAACCGAACTGACTACCGTTAAAGGTGGCAAGGAAATCGAATCTATCAGCGTTTCGGGACAGCCTACGGCAGTATGGGGAGAAAACACTTCCTTTACGCTTGACTATAACGGCGAAAGCGAAACGGTTAAAGCTATCGGTTTTAATTTAATCAGCGCCAACGATTTTGTTGTCGGACAAATTCTGACCGATGCGGGCTTTTACATCGACTGGAAATACAGCGTAACGACAGGAGAAAATCCTTCGGTTACCTATCCATGCGGCAAAAACTACTCCCTTACCTACGGAGATACAAATATGGACGGCAGTATAACTACTATAGATTTAGCCACTTTAAAACTAATGCTTATCGAATGTAACGACGATACCTTTAAAGCATATATAACGGGTGACGTAAATAACGACGGTCAGGTAAACTCCGTTGACCTTGCCGAAATCAAACTTACATTAGCAGGTCTTTAACCTTTAAACCATAACCGCAGAGGATTTTCTCCTCTGCGGTTTTTATTTATATACAAACCTGTAATTTTTCGTTTTTAAATTGTAACTAAAAAATACAAAATCGTAACTTGACAAATTTGTTCCTCTGTGATATAATATTTGCACGGCATTGTTTGCCTTAAAATAATTCGTTTTTTCAGCGCTTTTGCGCTTCTATATTTCGGAGGTTATTATGAAAAAAATCTTATCCGCGGTCTTGAGCATTGCAATTATGGTTGCTCTTATACCCCTTTCGTCAATGCAAGTTCACGCCGCTGACCAAAAAGTCGAATGGGCAATCGAATGGGCTATTGAAACCGCTAACGACGATTCTCACGGTTACAGTATGTCAAGCAGAAACGGTCCCAACTACGACTGTTCATCATTTGTAAGCTATGCTTTTAAAAGCGCAGGCTTTGCCATTAAAGGCGTTCCTAATTCAAGTTCTATGATTTCCACCTTCTCTAAGGTTGGCTTTAAAGCCTATAAAAAAGGCGAAACAACCCCTCGCCGCGGTGACATTTACGTTCAGCCCGGCAGTCACGTTGAGCTTTATCTTGGCGACGGATACTGCGCAGGCGCTCACGAGAACACCGACGGCAAAAGCGGTGACTCCAAGGGTGATGAAATCGACGTAAGACCCCTTAGCAAGTGTTCTTGGTGCCGTAACAAAAAATACACCTACATATTAAGATATGAAGGTCACGAAACCTACACCTACACCTTTACCTACAACGCCTTAAACGGCAGCACTCCCGAAGGCAACTTTACCGCTCATTTCGGAAAAGAATTCACAATTTATAATTCCGCCATAAAAATGGGTTACACCCTTGCAGGTTGGAATATTCAGCGCGGTCGCGACAACAAGTGGCTTACGGTTGACGGTTGGCTTACCGAAGAAGAAATCTTAAAAAAGAATATTTCCAAAAATGCTTATCTTAACGGAACTACTCTTACCTTTGGCGAAGACTGGACCTCTTCCTTCGGCGCAGATACCCTTTTCACCCTTTACGCCGTATGGGTTCCTGATAAATATTCCGTTAAATTCGATGCCAACGGCGGACTTAATGCTCCCGAAAGCGCGTTAAAGGTACACGGCAACGATTTAATTTTAAGTGAAATTTCTCCCACACGTTCGGGCTATACCTTTTTAGGATGGGCAGAATCGCCAAGCGCAACAGTTCCCACCTATCTTCCCGGCGCTTCTTACTATTCCAATGAAGAAACCACTCTCTATGCCGTTTGGCAACAGAACGTTATCGACAGCGTTATCTTCCACAAAGATTCAGTTAATACAACAACCCTGGCCGCGTTTAAGCTGGTGTTATCCGGCAGCGCATGTACTTCTGACGAAGGCGCGTCGATTGACTATAATCAAGACGGAATCGTAAGCACACTCGACCTTGCAAAATTAAAACTTCATTTAGCAGGTATCGAAGAATTAGGATAAAAAAATAAGCGATGAACGTTCGTTCATCGCTATTTTATTTGCCTATATAATCTCTGTCAACGGTAATCACACACACAAAGGTAGGATTAATTTCCCGCGCCAAAGAATTTATTTTATCTTTAAATTCCTTTTCATCTATTTGCGCACCATCAGGAAGCACCGCATCAAAAATAAGATTTGTTCTTTCGTTTGCAATGGGAGTCATACGAAAATCGTGAATTGTAACCGCTTCGTGAATTGCTTTAACCTTTTCACTTAAAGCGGTTCTTATTTTGCCGACCTCTTCGTTATCAACATCGATAGGGTCGCTGTGAATGGTCAGCAAAATCCCGAGTTTTTCGCCCACAAGTTTTTCACATAAATCAACCTGTTCGTGACAGTGAACAACGTCGATATTCTGAGATACCTCTACGTGAACCGAAGCAAGACATCTGCCCGGACCGTAGTTATGCACGATAAGGTCGTGAATTGCTGAAAAATCCGAAAAAGAAAGAACAATTTTTTCAAGTTCGTCTATAAGTTCTTGTTCGGGAGGCTGACCCAAAAGTTTATCTACCGTTTCCTTTGCGGCGCCAATACCCGAATAAATTATAAAGAGTCCCACCAAAAGACCCATTATTGCGTCAAGGTTTATGAAAGACGGCATAAAACGTGAACAAATTGCCGACAAAATAATCACTACGGTGGCAATAGCATCGTTTCTGCTTTCCTGTGCCGTCGCAAGTAAAGCGTCGGAGGAAAGTTTTTTGCCCAGTTTCCGATTAAATAAAAACAGCCAGAATTTAACCGTTACCGAAATCAAGAGAACTATGTAAACCAAAAGAGGATACTTTGGCGCAGCTTCTCTTGCGATTAAGGCTTCTACCGAACTTTTTATAAGTTCAAAGCCCACAAGCAAAATAAGCATCGCTACAATAAACGCCGAAAGATATTCCATTCTGCCGTGACCGAAGGGGTGGTCTTTATCGGCAGGCTTTGCAGCCATTTTAAAGCCAACCATGGTAATAACGCCCGAGCCCATATCCGAAAGGTTGTTAAGACCGTCTGCCATTACCGAAATACTGCCGATTATTACGCCTACGGCTATTTTTGAAAGGCTGAGGAGAAAATTACAGATAATCCCCACAACACCCGAAAGAGTACCGTATTTGCTTCTTACCTTAACGTCGTTTACGTTATCTTTATCCTTTATAAAAAGTTTAAGCAGAAGATTTGTCATATTTTACTTCCCTTGCTTCCCTTTGTACCGCCGAGCTTTACCCCTGCAAGTATATTGGTATCAATGGTGAAGGTTAAATCTTCCTTCTTTCTCTGTCTTCTGAAGGCAAGAGAAATCATACGGTCGAGAAGTTCTTTATAAGGAACCCCTGCAGGCTCCCACAAATAGAAAGAAAGAGAGCCGGGAATTGTATTTATTTCGTTTGCGTAAACGGTATCGGTAGCGGTATCAATCATAAAGTCGATTCTTACAACACCACAACAACCGAGCGCTTTAAATATCTTACAGGCAAGAGTTCTGATTTCCTCGGTACGATTTTCATCAAGGTCGGCAGGTACCTTTCGTGAAAGAGAAGCCATACCCTTACTTCCGCCCGTCTTTTTACCGCCCGAAGTATATTTATCCTCGTAAGAAAGAATTTCATCGGTCATAAAGGGTTCTTCACAAACAGAGGCAATACATTCATCGCTATCTCCAAGCACCGAGCAGTTAATTTCGCGAAGAGAGGTAACCGCCTTTTCAACAAGCACCTTATCGGCAAAAGAAACCGCCAAATCAATAGCGTCAATAAGTCCGTTTTTATCGTTTGCCTTTTTAATGCCTACGCTGGAGCCAAGGTTAACAGGCTTTACGATAGCGGGAAGTCCGATTTTTTTGATAATCTCATCGGCCATTTTTTCTTTATCTATAGCATATTCTCTTGCATAGAAGGTTACACAGTCAAGCACGGGAAGACCGAAACGCTTAAGCACGTCTTTAAACACAGCCTTATCCATACCCACGGCGCTTGATACTATATCACAGCCAACGTAAGGAAGACCGAGAAATTCAAAATAACCCTGCATGGTGCCGTCCTCGCAGTTGGTACCGTGAACTATGGGGAAGGCAACGTCTATTATAGCTTCCTTTGCTTTTGCAAAAACGCCCTTTTTAGCAAAGCTCATTACCACCTTGCCGTCCTGTCTTCTGAGCGTAACGCTTGTGGTTTTTTCAAGAAGTTTCGGAATATCCTTGAAGTTTTCAATATCAAAAAGTTCTTCTCCCGTCACCATTTCGCCGTCCTTGGTTACGTAAACGGGATAAACGTCGTATTTTTCTCTGTCCATACTGTGCATAGCCTGAACTGCCGAGATAATAGATACCTCGTGTTCAACGCTTTGACAACCGAAAAATACTGCAACATTTATTTTCATAAAACTGCCCCCCTATTTAAGATAGTTATCAGGTAAATCGTTTTCAATTAAAACCGCCGTATTGCTGTCGGCAAGTTCCAAATATATATTATAAGCCGCGCCAAAGTTTTCTGCAACAAAAAGGTTTTCTTCATTAAAACCGCTTTTTAAAATGCCTTCCCTTATCGGCTTACTTCTTTCAACACCTACGAGGATTATATAATCGGCACATTCTCCCGCAACCTCGCCAAGACGGAAATTATGCTTATATTCTTCGCTTCCCAGTTCAACAAGACCGGGAGTGATAAGCACCCTCTTCATAGGAGCAAAACGTGAAAGCACTCTGCAAGCCTCAAGACATCCTACGGGGTTAGAATTATATGCGTCGTCAATAAGGGTAGAGCCCTTTGCGTAGCGCTTGATTTCAAGTCGGTGTTCGGGAGCCGTCAGTCTTGACACGGCAAATCTGATTTGCTCAGCGCTGACGCCAAAACTATGAGCCACAGCGGCGGCGCCGACAATATTCATAACGTTATGACTGCCAAGTAATTTCGTGGTGATTTTAACCGTTTCTCCCGCAAGATGCAAATCAAAACTTTCGCCCTGCGCGGTATATTCAACGTTATCGGCATAATAAGAAAAGGAATCGTCACTTCCGTAAAGGATTACGTCTTTTCCGCCGATTCTTGATTTTATCTCTTCACTTTCGCCACAGGTAAACACCTTGCCGTCTTTTTGTTTTACGCTGTCGTAAAGTTCAAATTTCGTTTTGAATACGTTATCAACGCTTCCAAAGGTATCAAGATGCTGAGGGCCTACGGTGGTAATAAGGGCGCAATCAGGACTTACAAGGTCGCAAAGTTCCTTTATATCCCCCGTCTTTTTAGCGCCCATTTCACATACGAAAATTTCGGTCTGCGGTTTTAAATACTCTCTGATACTTCTTACAACACCCAGTGTAGTATTAAAGTTTTTGGGAGTGGTAAAGACCTCGTACTTTTCTTTAAGCATTGCAGTCAAAATATTTTTACTGCTTGTTTTACCAAAGGAACCTGTAATGCCTATTACCTTTATTTTACCGCCAAAGGAGGCGAGTTTATTTTTGGCATCATTTATATAATGCTTCGTTATCATTTTTTCGGTGGGATACATAACCGCCCATAAAAGAAGAACGCTTAAATAGGGGAACACCGCCAACAACACGTTAAGGCTTAAAAGCCAATAGGATTCACCCTTTAACAATAAATACTGTAAAACGGTTATAATGATGCCGATTACAATAAGACTTGCGTACATTCTTTTTACCCTCATGGTAAATTTAAGAGGGATAACCGATTTTTTCTGAACGCTGATACTCTTAATAATCGACCCTACGGCAAAAATAAGTAACAGTCCTGTCGCTATCAATACTCCGCCAAGTCCTATTATAACGGCGTAAAGAACAAAGAAAAGCGCCCTTAAAATAAATTTGCCCTTTTCGTCCCCTTTAAGCCACGGAAGGTAGCGGGATGGGAAATAGGAATTTTGCTGAAACATCTGCATTTGTCTTGTCATACCGAAAACGGCGGACAATACGGCAAGCAGAGAACAAAAAGCATAGAAAAATCTTATGCTGAATATAAATTCAATTATTTTATCCATTTATATCACCCGATTTTCATAAAGCTTTTTAAAATTGCATTGGTCTGCACCGCGTTATCAAGGAAGGAAAAATGTCCCGCGCCCTTTATTACGCAAAGTCCCGAATCCTTAATAAGCGACTCGATAATTTTTGCATCCCTTAGCGGAGTGTCGGTATCGTTTTCGCCCCATATAAGTAGTGTAGGACAGTTAAATTCGGGCAAAAGGTGTCTTAAATCGGTATTAACCACGTTCACCATTGTTTTTCTAAGTACCTCGGGAGCAGATTTATAATCACTGCTTCCGAAATGATTTCTGGCTTTTTCCAGCGCTTTACCCGAAAATTTCTTTATAACGGGAAGGGTCAACACCCTTTTGATAAACTTAAAGGTAGCAATTCTCATTTTCTTTTTAAAGCTTTTTTTGGGAATAAGCCCTGCGCAGTCGAAAAATACCACCTTTTTAGGATCAAGCATTTTTTCGCCCACCAATTTCATTATAACTCTGCCACCGTGAGAATGACCCATAAGTATAGGATTATCAAGACCTAGTTTTTCGCAGAATTTCATAACAAAATCGCAGTAGTCGTCAACCGTCCACGGATTTTTCATTGTGTCACTCTGTCCGCAACCGGGAAAATCCACGGCAACAACGCGGTATTTTGCGCTCAAAAGATTTATTATGTTATTGAAAGGAACGGTAGAGCTTCCCCAGCCGTGAAGCATTAAAACGGGGTCGCCTTCGCCTTTTTCAACGTAATTTATTTTAAGTTCGTCAATAAAAATTTCCATATCTTATTCCTTAAAAGTAGTATTTTAAAGCGCTTCGTTTAAAATTTCTCTTGCAAGAGAGGAATTATTGTAACGCTTATCGGCGGTAACTTCTTTTATGATTTTTAAAAATTCGGGAACAATAAATTCCTGAGTTTCATCATTAAGTTCTATTTCCAAAAAGGCTCTGTCATTCCAAAAGGGGAAAAGGTCGATTTCGAAAATCAAATCATAAAAAGGATAGGCATAACGGGTTTTTTTAATAATATTTGTTCTGGGAGCCTTATTTCCGATTTCCTTTATATATTCTTCCTCTTCTATTTCCCATTCTTTTTCTTCTCTTTTAATATCGGTAATATGTTTTTTAACGGTTTTTATATAGGTGATTTTGCCGTTTTCTTCGATTTTTCTCACCCTGCCGCCGCCTTGAAGATAAAACTGTTCCATTTTAAGAACTCGGCACAAGGGATTATCAAGAAGTTTATTTATATCGGGGTATTTTATCAAAAATTTGCGTTCAATTTCAAAACCGTTTATATTCATATATTCTCCAAAGAAAGCGGGCGGGTAATCCGCCCGTATTTTATGCTACTCCGAGAAGCAACGCCCAGGCAAGACCGTAATAGATAACCACTGCAACAAGGTCGTTTACCGTAGTAATAAGAGGACCTGATGCAACCGCAGGGTCAATGCCTATCTTTTTAAATGCAAGGGGTATAAAGGTACCCATAAAGCCCGAAACGGTCATAGCGATACACATTGCAAGACCTACGCAACCGCTTGTTGCAAATGCCTGATCAAAATTTGGAACCTTAAAGAAATAAACGTAAAGACCGATAAACAGCGTTGACAGTACGCCTACGATAACACCGTTTAAAAGTCCTATCCTAAGTTCTTTAAGCACCTTTTTAACGTTATCCTTAAAATTGTAGGTTTCGCCCGTTATGGTGCTTATGGTAACCGCAAGGGACTGAGTTCCGACGTTACCCGCCATACCGAGAATAAGCGACTGAAAGGCAACGATAAGGGCAAGTTCTTTTATAACGCCTTCAAAAAGGGATGCCACAGCCGAAACCGCCATACCGAGAACAAGCAGTACGATAAGCCAGGGGATACGCTTTCTCACACTCTTTAAAAGGGGTTCCTTTTCATCTTCCTCGCCGCTAAGACCTGCAAGTTTTGCATAGTCCTCACCGCTCTCGCTTTCAACTATGTCAACTATATCCTGAGAGGTTATAACACCTATAAGGCTTTTATCTTCGGGGGACAGCACGGGGATAGAGTCTTCGGAATATTCCTTTAACTGTTCAATTGTCTGACTTATATTTTCATTGGCGTAAACGTAAGGATATGAAGTAACTATTAAATCCTCAAGCAGAGCGCTTTGTCGGGCGATAATAAGGTCCTTTAAATCAATGGCGCCGTAAAAACGGTTTTCTTTATCAACTACGTAAATGGTGCTGATATTATCATTATCCGCCGCCTGAGTTATAAGCTGACGCATTGCCTGTTTTATGGTAATATCTGCAGAAATCACTATAAAATTGGTGGACATTATACTACCGAACTCATCCTCGTCATAAGAATCAATAAGTTCGATTTCTTCCTTTATTTCGGGGTCAAGAAGTTCAATAATTTCCTGACGTTTTTCTTCTTCAAGTTCATCGAGAATTTCAACGGCTTCGTCGGCATCCATACTTTCAATAATGTCTGCCGCTTCGTCGTTTTCAAGTTCTTCAATATAGGTATCAACGTCGTCAAGATAAGGGAAAATATCCGATACCGCCTCGGTACCAAGAATATCGTAAAGCTTATCTCTTTCTTCTTTAGTCAAAAATTCAAAAGCCTGAGCAATATCGTTATCGTGATAATCTTCAAGACTTTCGCTTATGGTTTTTGCATCCTGTCCGCTTCGGATTATACCGAGTATATCTTCGGTATAGTCACGGTTTTCAAGCACCGCTTCCTCTTCGGGTAAAATAACTTCTACTTTTTCTTCCATAATTACCTCCGTTTTTTACGGCGGCAATTATAAAACGAACTGCGCGCCGCTTATATTCAAATTTCTACTTCGGGGTATCGCGACCGCGTCCACGCAGCTCACCTGCCTTTTAAAGAATATTTTATATCTAATATATTATATCACTATATATTTATTTTTGCAATAATTGTATTTATTGTTTTACAAATTTTTATTTTTATGTTAAAATAACTTATAAAACACGTAATGGAAGTGAGAAAATGACCGAAAAAATCAATCTGCCCGAGGTTCTTTCCCCCGTAGGCAATGAAGAAATGCTGATTTCGGCAGTAAGGGCAGGCGCCGATGCGGTTTATCTCGGAGCAAAGGATTTTAACGCAAGAAGAAACGCAGATAATTTTGATTTAATTTCTTTAAAAAACGCCATAGATTACTGTCATATCCGTTCGGTTAAGGTTTATCTCACCCTTAATATTCTTATAAGCGATAATGAAATTGAGTCGGCGTATAATCTTGCAAAGGAAGCCTATTTACTCGGTATTGACGGCGTTATAATTGCCGATTTGGGACTTATAAAACTTCTTCACAAAAACATTCCCGATTTAACCCTTCACGCTTCAACCCAGATGACCGTTTACCATAAGGACAGTCTTAAGGTTCTTAAAGAAATGGGTATAAAACGAGTGGTTGCCGCAAGAGAAATGAGCAAATTTGAACTCAAAGAACTCTGCGACGAAGCCAAAAAGCTTGATATGGAAATCGAAGTTTTCGTCCACGGCGCTCTTTGTATGTGTCTTTCGGGACAATGCCTTATGTCAGCCGTACTTGGCGGAAGAAGTGGTAACAGAGGTCTTTGCGCAGGGCCCTGCCGTCTTCCCTTTAACGATGATTTCGGCTTTGAAAACGTATTGAGTTTAAAGGATTTATCCTTGCTCGACTATGTGGATGAGCTTAAAGAAATGGGCGTTTCCTCGCTGAAAATTGAAGGCAGAATGAAGAGAAGCGAATACGTTGCCGCCGCAACAAACGCCTTCAGAACCGCCGTTGACGGACACACCCCCGAAGAAATCAAAAAATGTCTTGAAAACGTTTTCAGCCGTTCAGGGTTTACCGACGGTTATTATAACGATAAATTAGGTCAGAGTATGTTCGGTGTCAGAACCAAGGACGATACCGCTTTATCAAAGGAAGTTTATCCCCTGCTTCATTCACTGGTGCGCCACGAAAGGCAGAGTGTTCCCATAAAAATAAAGGCTGAAATTTTAGAAAACGAGCCCGTAATAATTACGGTAACCGACGGTGAAAACACCGTAACCGTTACGGGAGAAATTCCCGAAAAGGCTATAAACAAGCCTCTTACAAAGGATATTTTAACCGAACAGCTCGGCAAATTGGGTTCTACGCCATATTATGCAAGTGAAACGGAAATAGTTTTAGGTGAAAATCTTACGCTTCGTCTTTCCGTCCTTAATGCCTTAAGGCGAAGCGCTATTGAACTTCTCGACCAAAAGAGAAAAGAAACCCTACGGTATGCAAAAGACTTTTCCGAGGATTTGCCCCAAAAAGCCGAAAAGTCGGTCAATACGTTTTGGGTAAGGGCAGAAAAGGAAGCACTTTTACCCGAAAATTTAAACGGTGTCGGCGCAGTTATTTTACCCATTGAAAATGCAACGAATTTAAAGTCAGCCGAAAATATTTTAAAAATCGTCGAGCTTCCAAAGGCAAATCTTACGGGAGAAGCTTTAAAGAAACTTCTTTTAAAAGCAAAAGAGTCGGGCTTTGCCCACGCGCTTATACAAAACACTTCACAGATAAATGCCGTAAAAGAAACAGGACTCGGCTTAATTGCCGGTTGCGGTCTTAACCTTTATTCCTCTTATTCGTTAAGCGCAATAGAGGAAATGGGCTTTAGAAGAGCGGTTTTATCCTACGAAATGACCGATACGCAAATCGAAAAGGTAAAAACCTCGCTTGGGACGTTAGTTTTCGGCTACGGCAGGCTTCCTCTTATGATAACCAAAAACTGTCCCGTTTCCTTTTCGGGCTGTAAAGACTGTAAAAAAGACAGAAAAATCACCGACAGAAAGGGTGTTTCCTTCCCCGTTCGTTGCAGATTTTCCTATAGCGAAATTTATGGGGATCGTCCCGTATGGCTGGGCGATAAATTAAGCCTTATAAATTCAAACGTTCTTTTATATTTTACCGATGAAAGCAAAGAACGCGCCGAAAAGGTGCTTGATATGTACCGCAAAAACGAAAAAGCCGATATCCCCTTTACAAGAGGAATGTTTTTTAAAGGCGTTGAATAAAACAATCATCCCCTGCATATCGTAAAGATAAGGGGATGATTTTTTTGAAAATAAATTATAAAAAATTAATACTGAATATCGCCATACCGCTTGTTGTTGGCGGACTTTCGGCGCTTTTTACAATGAAAAGTATGGAGGATTTTAAGGCGCTTAATAAACCGCCTCTTTCTCCTGCAGGTTGGCTTTTTCCTGTTGTATGGACAGTTCTTTACATCCTTATGGGTATTGCCTCATACCTCGTTTGCACTTCAGGTAAGCCCGCAAGAAGCAAAACCGCCCTTACCGTTTACGGAATACAGTTAGCCTTTAACTTTTTGTGGTCCATTATTTTCTTTTCGGTCAAGGCTTATCTTTTCGCATTCGTTTGGCTTATAATACTTCTCATTCTTATTATTATAAACACCGTTTTATTCTACAGAATAAATAAAAAAGCAGGTTATCTTTTAATTCCCTATATTTTATGGGTAACCTTTGCAGGATATCTTAATCTGGCGATATATCTTTTAAATTAATCCTCGCCCGTTTTTCTTACAAAGGGTTTATAAAGTGAATAACCTATTGCAGAGAGTATAACCGCTATAGTAAGAACTATAAATACTATTACCGTTCTTTCAAGGTAAATTCCGCTTTTTAAGAGAACTATCGCCGCAATACGAAGAACAAATGCAATAAACGACCAATATTTTGCGTTTTCACAGCAGTTTACTCTATAAATCACAAATGCAAATGCCGTTTCCAAAACAAATACGCTTATAAGCTGTATAAGCAAGAGGAAACCGTAATAGGAAGTTGCGACTATAAAAGCCTCAAGATTGCTTTCTAAAATAGGCGGTATTTCATTAGCCCCATTCTTAATATAAATATTTCCTGCTACAACACTTAAAACGGCGGTAATGCCGTGGGCAAAAATCGTACGCGCAAAGGCAAAACCTGCGCCCGTCATAAGTCCCACGGAATTGTCGTCTTTTTTCTTTATAACGCATTTAAACCACAATTTATACCCTAAAATAATGCAGAGGGTTTCAAAAAATACGTTGATAATTATAAGCCACAGTTCGCTTTCAACCTTCTCGTAAAGAGGGGTCATAAACTCAATACAGGTGGCAACCACCGCAAAAATAAGGCAATAAAATATTAAAAATACAGCCGCGCCGTCAAAGACGTTTCTAAGCCTTCCACCCTTCTTGTTTTTAATATAATATATTGTTACAACAGGCACGATAATAGAAGCCATGGCTTCCAAAACTTTAAAAATAAAATTAGCAGTCATATTCTTTCCTCCGTATTTTACTGTAAAGTATTATACTACATTTATCCATAATGTCAAATACGCTTTGATTTTCCTGCTTATTCCCATATTTTTTCAAAAACCTGCGCACAAAATTAAAATTTCAAAGCACAAAAACAAAGTTTTTCTCTAATTTTAACGATATAATGAAGAAAAAACAACACATTAACCGAAATATCTAAGAAAACGTTGGAGGAAAATTATGCAGAAAATTTGGATTGACGCCACTGAATTTGAAAATAAGGGCGGATGGAAAATAGAAAGCCAATTCGTCAGAAGCGTCGGCGCTTCTTATCTTTTGGGTTTAGAAAAGCCGGGCACACCCGTAGAAAACGCATCAACTTCCTTTACCGTAGAGGAAGACGGCTACTACCGTTTCTTCGTACGTACTAAAAACTGGAAGTTCCCCGAGGCTCCCGGTCAGTTTACTTTAGCTGCCGACGGAGAGGAATTACCGGGTATCTTAGGAAAAATGCCTACTCAAAAATGGTACTGGGAAATTGCAGGTGACGCTTATCTTAAAAAGGGCGAACACACCCTTTCGGCTATTGATAAAACAGGTTGGCTTGCCCGTTTTGCAAGTGTTGTAATAACCAACGATATGGACTTTACTCCCTCTCCCGAAATTGACAGATTTTTACGTCAGAGAGCCGAAATAAAAGGTATTTCTCCAAAAACTGCCGAACTGCATTTTGATTACGTTATTATAGGCGCCGGCCCCGCAGGCATACCCGCCGCTATCGAAGCCGCAAGAAGCGGTCTTAAAGTCGCTCTTGTTTCGGGCAGACCCGCTATAGGCGGTAACGCAAGTGATGAAGGCACTATCGGTATGGAGGGTGCCGCTTCCAATAATCTCGGTTCATGGGAAGGCGGTATTTTCGGTGAAATAAGAGCCTTACATATGCCCGGCGGTCTTACCTATCAGGCTGCTTTTGAAACCCTTTGTGCAAGAGAAAAAAATCTTACTGTTTTCGTAAACGAACTTTGTATTGATGCCGAAAGTGAAAACGGACATTTGATTTCTGCCACAACCATTAATACCAACACCCTTGAAAAGACGAAATTTACCGCCGATTACTTCTGTGACAGCAGCGGTGACGGTTGGCTGGGTTATTATGCCGGCGCAGCCTATCGCGTAGGTCGAGAGGCAAAATGGGAATACAACGAAAGTCTTGCTCCCGAAGTACCCGACACCCTTACAATGAGCGGTTGTATTTGCGGTTGGCAGAAAGATATGCCTAAAATGAGAAGTTATAAGGCTGTAAAAACCGACCATAAGGTTACCTTTACGGCGCCCGATTGGGCAATTAAGCTTCCCGAAGGCGAAAAGCTTCACCGCGAACCCGTTCAGATTCATTCTAGTTCTTGGTGGCTTGAAAACTCCAACGACCACGATGATTTATGGGATGACGAATTCACCCGTGACGAAATGATACGTCTTGCCATTGGATATTTCCATTGGATTAAAAATTCGGCTCCCTTAAAACCCCACTTAGCCGAAGAGGTTGATTATTACGAATTGACAGCTCTTGCTCTTCACAATTCCAAAAGAGAATCCCGCCGTCTTATTGGTGATTACGTATTTAACCAGAATGACTGTAATTCGGACAGAGTTTATCCTGATACCGTTTCCTATTGCGGTTGGTGTATCGACGTGCATCACCCGAGAGGAATTTATTCAGGTGAAGAAGGCGAATTCCATGCAAATTTGGCAGTTCCCGTATCTCCTCTGCCCTATAGAATTCTTTATTCCAAAAACATTGATAACCTCTTTATTGCCGGCAGATGCTGTTCCGTTTCTCACCTTGGTCTTGGCACAGTTCGCGTAGAAGCTACTTTGGCAACACTCGGTCAGGTAACAGGCGCCGCCGCTTATCTTTGTAAAAAGTACTCAACTACTCCCCGTGGAATTTACGAAAATCATATTAAAGAACTTCAGCAGCTTCTTCTCCGCCACGACCTCACTATCCCCGGTGTTATAAACGAGGACGAAAAGGATTTGGCAAGAACTGCTACAGTTACCGCTTCAAGCGTTGCAAAAGACGTTTATTTCTGCCGTAATTACGGCACAAAGGATTTGTGGATTCCCCTTACCACCGAAATTTTTGCAGGTCCCTACTGTGATTCGGCAAAGCATCCTGCAGAATTTTATAAAGCAGAGCTTAAGAATTTGTCAGACAAAGACGTTACCTTTAAGGCGTACTTATGGCAGTATAACGACCGAGAAGATATAAACGAAACTATTGAAAAAATTGCCGAATGTGAGATTTCACTTAAAGCAAACAGTGAAGCTTTGGTTGATTTGCCGTTTAACGCGCAATCCAAGTTGGCTAACTTCGTTGTTTCCTTTGACGCTAACAAAGATATCGCCTGGAGAAGACGTATTCATCCACATAGCTCAGGTGTTGTTTACTTCCTTGAGGACGGCAAAATAGTTCAAAGTCCTGATGAAACCATGGAACTGTTCTTTAGCAGTGCGTTACACTTCACGGTTGACGCTTCACCCGAAAACGTTATTAACGGCATTAACCGTCCGTTAAACCAAAAACTAAACGGTTGGGCTTCAGAAAAAGGACTTCCCGCCAGTCTTTACCTTAAGCTTAAAGAGCCTAAAGAAATAAGTGAAGTCAGAGTTACTACACAGATTGATCTTTCTTATCCCAGATTCAACTTCCACCGCCTTACCTCTTCTGTAGGTACTGCAAACGATGTTACCATAAGTGTCAGAAACGGAGAAAACTGGCGTGAAGTTGCGCATATCACCGATAACATTCAAAAGCAGATGTTGGCAAAGTTTACACCAACTCTTGCTGAAGAAGTTAAAATCACCGTAAACAAATCTTTATTAGACGATGCGGCGCACATAACCGCAGTCAGAATTTACGAATAATAAAAATAACCGCGGAAATTTCCGCGTTTATTTTTTTATAGGTCACCCTCATCGGGTTCCAAGTCGCAAATATGAAGTTTTCTGAATTTTAACGGAGAAGTTCCCGTGCTTTTTTTAAAGGCAACCGAAAAATAATCGGTATTATAAAAACCGCAGGAAAAGGCAATATCTTTAATGCTTCGGTCGGTTTCTATTAAATATCTGCAGGCGCGCTCTATCCTTTTTCTGCGTATAGCACTGGCTATTCCGTCAGAGGAAAATTCTATAAACAAATGCTGCAAATACGAAAGGCTTACGTTTACGCGTTTGGCTACACTGAGTGGCGTAATATTTTCACAGCAATGCTTATCTATATGGTCCATTGCCATAAGAAAGTATTTACGTCGATTATCGGGAGCATTTTTGTTGGACGTCGGCCTCATAAGCGGCGTGTTTCCCACTATATCGATTATCATATCAGCCACTACACCTAAATAACTTTTTAGTCTGCAAACAGTAGCTTCATCGGTTTCCCTTAAATGCGCTTGACGGAATTTTTCAAATTCTTCCACACCGCTTTCAGTATGTTTTGCCAGAATTTCAGTCATTTTTTGGCTTAGCGGTGAGAAAAAACCTGCCGCGCAAACCGTACCTATATGTACACCGCCTATAAAAATGGGTATGGTATATTCCGCAACGCCGCAATAACAAACGCTAAAACCCGCGCATCCTCTTTTTCTTTCACTTCTTCTTGTGGCGCGCTTTAAGGCTACACACCTTTTCCAAAGTCTTGGATTCTTCTTTATTTTCATACAATAAGGATTAGTATGCCATTTTTTATCCGATAAATATTCACCGATTATTTCATAAGGACGAAGCACCGAATAAAAATCCTCAATTATTATATGCCAACCCGTATCCTTTGAAAGCAGGTCCAAATAGTTTTTAAGCTTTTCTATTTTAGTTTTCATACAACCTCCGCAGAAAATTATCGCACAAAAGCACAAAATCAAAGTTTTTTATTACATTTTAACGTTATAATAGAAAAAAAGCAACTGTTTTTACAAAAACACTTTAAATTAATGCTTGGAGGTCAAATTATGCAAACCATTTGGATTGACGCCGCCGAATTTGAAAATAAGGGCGGATGGAAAACTGAAACTCAGTTTGTAAGAAGTGTAGGAAGCGCATATCTTTTAGGTCTTAATAAACCCTGTGTACCGGTAGAGAATGCTTCTACTTCCTTTACAGTAGAGGAAGACGGACATTACCGTTTCTTCGTTCGCACTAAGAACTGGAAATTCCCCGAGGCTCCCGGTCAGTTTAAACTTTCTGCCGACGGAGAGGAATTACCAAATACTTTAGGGAAAATGCCTACTCATAAATGGTACTGGGAAATTGCAGGCGACGCTTATCTTGAAAAAGGTGAGCACACCCTTTCGGCAGTAGATAAAACAGGTTGGCTTGCCCGTTTTGCAAGTGTTGTTATTACAAACGATATGGACTTTACCCCCTCCCCCGAAATTGAGCGTTTCTTAAAGCAGAGAGCAGAGATTAAGGGGATCAGCACCAAACCCGAAGAATTACATTTCGATTACGTAGTAGTAGGCGCAGGCCCTGCAGGTACTCCCGCCGCTATTGAAGCCGCAAGAAACGGTCTTAAGGTTGCTCTTATTTCGGGCAGACCTACCATTGGCGGTAACGCAAGTAACGAGGGCACCATCGGTCTTGACGGCGCCGCTTGCCATAACAAAGGTATGTGGGAAGGCGGTATTGCCAACGAAATCAGAAATTATCATATGACCAAGGGACTTGGTTGGCAGAAATCTATGGAAGCGCTGTGCGAGGAAGAAGAAAATCTTACCGTATTCACAGGGGAGCTTTGTATAGATGCCGAAAGTGAAAACGGACATATTATTTCGGCTACCACCGTAAACATCACCACCCTTAAGAGAACAAAGTTTTTTGCAGATTTCTTCTGCGACTGCAGCGGTGACGCTTGGCTTGGATATTACGCAGGCGCCGCATACCGTATGGGCAGAGAAGCAAAATGGGAGTACGATGAAAAATTCGCTCCCGAAGTACCCGACACCCTTACTATGAGCGGATGTCTTTGCGATGAGCAGGGCGATATGGTACATATGCGTATTTTCCGCGCACGTCCCACCGATAAAGAGGTTGAGTTTACCGCACCCGAATGGGCTATAAAACTTCCTGAAGGCGAAAAACTTCATCGCAAAGTAGCCGGACTTAGCGGCGCTATGTGGTGGCTTGAAAACTCTAACGACCACGACGACCTTTGGGATGACGAATTTGCCCGTGACGAAATGGTGCGTCTGGGACTCGGCTACTTCCATTGGCTTAAAAATTCTGCACCGCTAAATGATGAACTAGCCTCCAAGGTTAAATATTACGAGCTTTGCGGTATTGCTCTTCACAACTCAAAAAGAGAAAACCGCCGTCTTATAGGCGATTACGTATTTAACCAGAACGACTGCGTTAAAGATAAAGTTTATCCCGATACCATTTCTTATTGCGGTTGGTGTATCGACGTGCATCATCCAAGAGGAATTTACTCGGGCGCTGAAGGCGCATTCTACTCTAACGAATCCATACCCTGCTGTCCGCTTCCCTACAGAATTCTTTATTCCAAAAATATTGATAATCTCTTTATGGCAGGAAGATGCTGTTCCGTTTCCCACATAGGACTTGGTACCGTTCGTGTTGAATCAACACTTGCTACTTTAGGTCAGACAACGGGCGCCGCCGCTTATCTTTGCAAAAAGTACGGCACCACTCCCCGCGGAATTTACGAAAATCATATTAAAGAACTTCAGCAACTTCTTATCCGTCACGACCTTACTATCCCCGGTATAGAAAACGAAGACGAAAAGGATTTGGCAAGAACCGCTACGGTTACCGCTTCAAGCGTTGCCGACGACCTTTATCTTTTATCGGTTCACGGCACAAAGGACGTATGGGTTCCCCTTACCACCGAAATTTATTCAGGTCCTTACTGCCATGCCGCCACCTATCCTGCCGAGTTTTACAAGGCTGAACTTAAGAATTTAAGCGACGAAAAGGTTACCTTAAAGGCTAAGCTCTGGCAGTATAATCAAAAGGAAGATATCAACGAAACCATTGAGAAAATCGGAGAATGCGAGATTACTCTTGACCCCGATTGCGAAACAATTGCTGACCTTCCCTTCGGCGTTAAATCAAAAATGGATAACTTTGTTGTTTCTTTCGAACCTAACGAAAAAATCGCCTGGAGAAGACGTATTTACACCCTTGACGGCTCGGCTGTAGTTTACTATACCGAAGACGGCAAACTGGTTCAGCATCCAAAAGAAGGTATGGAGCTTTACTTTAACAGCGAAATAAACGTTTTGGCAGACGCTTCTCCCGAAAACGTTATTAACGGCGTAAACCGTCCCGTTGGCACTACCCTTAACGGCTGGGCTTCAAAGAGAGGACTTCCCGCAAGTCTTACCTTAAAACTTAAGGAAGCAAAGGAAATAAGCGAAGTACGTATAACAACTCAGGTTGACCTTTCCTATCCTCAGTACTGTTTTACGGGTGACACAAAATCAATAGGCACCGCAAGTGACGTAACCATAGAGGTTAAAAACGGTGAAAATTGGTGCGAAGTTGCCCATATTAAAGATAACGTTAAAAAGCAGATGGTTGCCCACTTTACACCCACACTTGCAGAGGAAGTAAGAATCACCGTAAATAAGTCCATATTAGACGATGCGGCTCACGTTACCGAAGCAAGAATTTACGAGTAATAAAAAAGCGAAGTGAAAATCAAATTCACTTCGCTTTTAATATGCATATTTACTGTCAATACCCAGATATTCTTCAAGACAAAGTCCGCTGTCTTTAATCTTTTTGGCATTTGCTTTTCCTACGTAACGTACGTGCCACGGCTCGTGTATATAGCCTGTAATATTCTCTTTGCCTTCGGGATAACGGATAATAAAGCCATAATCCCAACAGTTTTCTAAAAGCCACTCGCCAACCTCTTTATAGGTGGTTTCATACGCCTTACTGCTTGCGCTGTTTACGTCTATGGAAAGTCCCGTCTGATGTTCGGAATGTCCGGGACGGGCAGAATAGGTATCTGCAACAAAAACTCCGTCGGCTTTGCAATATTTTTCATATAAATACTTCTGAACAGAAAAGCTTCTGTATCCCGACGACACCCAAATACTGATTCCGTCTTCTTTAGCCGCCTTTTTCATTTCATCAAAAGCAGACTGACATTCACTCGTCAATCCCTTAGGAGCATAATCAGAGGGAATATCATAGGTTTTGTTTACGACTAAAATACCTTCGATATATGTAATACCGTCTTTTTCTTCAATCAAATATCCTTTAGAGGTGGATTTTAGTTCAGGAATCACAGCATCACCACCTGAAAGAATTATCTTTAATATTGATAGGTCAAGGGTAGTGATAAAATCATCACCGTTTAAATCATATTCGTCTTTTCTTTCAGTTATTCCTGCAAGATATAATTTAAAGGACGCAAGGAAGGTCGTATCGTATTCATAGGTTTCCTCTTTTGCATAGGCAGAAAGCGAAAATGAAGAAAAGCACAGTATAATTATCAAAAAAATGCTTACTGCCTTTTTCATATCCTTCCTCCTTCGCAAAATATGCATTTATTATAGTATTATATTAAGAGTTTTGCAAGTTTTTTCTTGACAAATGCGGTTTACCTCTGTATAATAGATAGGCTATTGGTGGTAATATGCCCCTATAGCTCCTTGCCGGTTAAAACCGGACGAAGTCCATAAGGAGGTGCAACACGATGACTAAGTATGAGGCTGCTATGATTTTTTCCGTAGCAAACGGCGATGAAGCTACCAAAGCTTTGGTAGAAAAGTTCAATGCCCTGATAGCTGAAAACGGTACCATCGAAGACGTTGCTGATTGGGGTAAGCGCAGACTTGCTTATCTTATCAACGACGAAGCTGAAGGTTACTACGTTTTCACAACCTTTACAGCAGGTCCTGATTTCCCTGCTGAGTTAGAACGTGTAGCCGGCATTACCGACGGCGTTCTTCGTGCAATGGTTATTAAAAAGTAATTAAGAGAGGATGCGTTTAAATGTTTAATCTTGTTGTTCTTACAGGTCGCCTTACTGCTGACCCCGAACTCAAAACCACACCCAGCGGTGTGTCTGTAACCACCTTCTCTATCGCGGTTTCCCGTCGCTATAAGGCTGGAGAAGAAACTCAGGCAGATTTTATTAATATCGTGGCTTGGAGACAGACCGCAGAATTCATTACCAAATACTTTAAGAAAGGCAGTATGATCGGTATTGAAGGTTCTATTCAGACCCGTCGTTACGTTGATAAAGACGGAAAGAACCGCACAGTATTCGAAGTTATTGCCAATAACGCTCAGTTTGTAGAATCCAAACGTGATTCTGCTCCCGGAATGGATGCTCCCGCATCCTTCTCCAACGCTTCTGTAAACGAGTTTACAGAGGTTCCCGGCGAATCTGACGAAGATTTACCGTTCTAACTAAAATTTAGGAGGTCTTTATAATGGATAAAATGGAAAGACCTGCACATAGAAAACCCAGAAAAAAGGTTTGTCATTTCTGTGCAGACCGCGTAGAAGAAATCGATTACAAGGATATTGCTCGTCTTCGTAAGTTCATTTCCGAACGCGCTAAGATTCTTCCCCGCCGTGCAACCGGTACCTGTGCTGCTCATCAGCGCAAACTCACCATCGCTATCAAGCGCGCACGTCAGGTAGCTATTCTTCCTTACGTTAACGACTAAGAAGAAAACAAAAACAATAAACCAAAAATCAGCAGTTAAAAACTGCTGATTTTTTTTATTTAAAATTTGCCTTTTAAAAAGACAAAAGCTATGATATAATTTTCTTACTGTAAAAATACTTTTTAATCGCGGAGGTATTATATGTATTATACTAATTGTGTATGCTGCGCAGACGAGTTGGAAGCTCTTATAAACTCTACCCCTGACGGTGAGGTTTGCGTACTTGAAAACAAGGAATATTATATTTCACGTCGCGTTGTAATTGAAAATAAAAACAACGTAACCATTGACGGCAACAATGCAACTATTGTTTCTAAATACGTAAACAGCGATGATTACACAAAAAGCGTTGACGCTTTTTTAATAAAGCACTGCAATAACGTTGCCCTTACGAACATTTATATGGATACCTCTGTTCCCGCAAGTATAGTAGGTACCTTTAAAGAGATTGATAAGGAAAATAAAACTGCCGTAATAAAAATCGACGATGATTTTAAAATCAACGGTAACGAAGTTCTTATGACCTTTAATACCATTGATGCCGACGGCTCCTCCGACTATCACATGCAGTATTATGCAAAGCATCCCGACCCGAATATCGTAACAGTTGTTTTTGGAGAGGTTGTTCTTGCCAACACCTATTCAAGCGCAAAATACGATTATTTAGGCAATAACACCTATAAGGTTTATTTTAATCACCCCATATCCGACTTGCTGACCGTGGGAGAGAGAGTAAGTATCCGTCACACAATGTACGGCCCTGCCGCAATCACCGTTTCCGACAGTAACAAAACCTTGATTAAAAACGTTACCATGTACCACGTTCCCGGTATGGCAATAGTTGTTTTACCCAGAAGTACCGATATGGTAGTTGACGGATTAAAGGTTGTTGCCAAAGAGGGTGCCAACTGCCTTATGCCCGGCAACTGCGACGGTATTCATTTAACAGGTCTTCACGGAGATTTCGTTTTAAAGAATTCAGTATTCGACGGTTTAGGTGACGATGCCCTTAACATTCACGCTACCGCAGGTACCATTACACAGCTTATTGACGAAAACACCGTTAAGTGTAACTACTGCAAAAAGAGTCCCGACGGCGTATTGCCTGTAAGATGGTGCGAACCCGGCGATACTATCATCACTTACGACCCCATAAATATGCAAAAAACCGCCGAATTAAAGGCAACCGACTTTACCGACGGCATTTTGAAATTCGAGCTTATTTCGGGTGAATATAAATTGGGCGACACAATGCAGAATTTGACCTATGCTCCATCCTGCACGGTCGATAACTGCATTATAAGAAACTCTCGCGCAAGAGGTGTTGTAATTCAGACCTCTAACGTAGAAATCAAAAACAGCGTATTTTTCGGAGCATCTTCCGCTGCTATTAAAGTAGCTCCCGATTTTAATTATTGGTACGAAGTTGGACCCACCTATAATCTTAACATACACGATAATATCATTGAAAAATGCTCCTTCAGAAGCGCGGTTGACCCCGATATTTGTGTATTTACCAAACACAGCACCACCGAAACCGACGTTAAGCATCTGCACAAAAATATAGTTATAGAAAATAACGTTATAAAGAGAAGTTTAGTAAGTTGTATTTCTATTACCGCCACCGACGGAGTTACAATTAAAAACAACCGTTTCGAAGGCAGACAGGACAGAACAAATCCCGCTATCAAAACCCACAACTGCACCGACGTAGTTATAGAAAATAACATAGAAATATAAAAAGAAAACAGTTCTTAACGTTTGTTAAGAACTGTTTTATCTTAATTCGTGAAGATATACCGTTCGGGAGTTTTTGTGCATATAAACGCTGAGCACAAGGCCTACGCCAAGGTAGAGGCAGGAAAGGGAGGTACCGCCTGCCGAGAAAAAGGG
>JAEIGA010002744.1_pt1 | contig 27917 bp, 27 predicted proteins | sample 9270691 | NCBI WGS metagenome assembly JAEIGA01 (sample SAMN17057246, study PRJNA624740) | gut metagenome | biome: biome; isolation source: fecal sample | host: Bos grunniens | place: China: Xizang | collected 2019
ATCTGCATGGATAACGCATGGCTGCGGGCAGAGGGATATATCTCGTTTTATCAACTCCTCAAACGCTGATTGGAAACCGCCGTATGCGGTAATTCGCACGTACGGTGGTGTGAGAGGGGGACGAAAGTCCCCCTACTCGATGTGGTGCGATTGCCGGGGAGGGAAAAAGCATCAGATGCCGAGCAGGCAGCCGAGGGTGAAAGGCAGGGGGCGTATGCCTTTGGGCGGGGTCAGGATTTCGGCGCCGCTTACCTGGCTGGCAAAGCTGGTTTTCGGGTTGACGAGCACGGCTTGCCGGCAGATGGAGAGCATGGGGAGATCTGCAGCGCTGTCGGTGTAGCCTATATCTGCGCTGGTGATGCCGAGTGCAGCCAGGCGCACGAGTTTGTTTGCGCCTTTGTTGTTGCCGGGGGCGGGGATGCCGGGCATGAGGCTTACGCGGGCGGTCAGGGCTGCTGGTGTGCCGATGGTGTGGGTGAAGCCGAGTGCCTGGCCCACCATCTGAGTCCACCAATCCGGAGAGGCTGAGCAGAGCACCGTGGTGTCGCCGTTGTGCTGGTGGGTACGCAGGCGTTCTAATACCGGGGGATAGAGGATGTGCAGAATCTCTTCCTGCACAAACTGGTGGCATTCCTGGAGTAGTGTTTCGCGGCGCATGCCCCAGGCATAGGCGAGGAAGGCGCGTTTCATGCGCTCTGTGTTGATGATGTGCAGCGCCCTCAGTATGCCCATGGGAATGAGCCAGAGGAGGTAGAGCCGCCGCCAGCCATGGCGTTTCAGAATCCAGCGGGCGAAGCGCAGCTGGGAATCGCCGGCAAAAAGGGTGCCGTCCATGTCAAATAGCGCGGTCATGATGTCAATAGCGGCGGTGTAATATGCGGTATTTCCAGATGCTCATGACGATAGCACCCATGATGCCGCCGCCGAGGTGCCCGGCTTCACCCCCGGCGTTGTCGAGGTTGAAGAGGATGACGCATGTTGCCAGGGCTATGATGATGATGGCAAAGGTGCGCAACCGCAGTGTAACGGGGGGGAAGATGAGGGATATCAGCGCATCGGGGTACATGAAGGCGCAGGCGACCATGATGCCGTAGATGGCGGCAGAAGCGCCCACAAGCGGTATCATCTGCCAGCAGAGCACGTGCCCCTGGTATCCGGCAAAGCTGGCTACAGTGCTGCAGATAAATTGTGTTTCGGCCGTGTCCGGCAGGGAGGTGTACAGGTCAAGCCCCGCCAGAAGGGAGGAGAAGAGGGCGCCGGCCACGCCGCATGCCAGGTAAAAGCACAGGAAACGCCGGGGCCCCATGGCGTTTTCCACGGCAGGGCCGAAGAAGTACAGCGCCCACATGTTAAAGAGGATGTGCCCGAAGTTGGCGTGCACAAACTGGTAGGTAATCAGCCGCCACAGTTCGCCCTGCAGGAAGCATGTGAACCAGGAATATGCCCCGAGTATTTCAAAGATGGAGGTTTTGGGCGCCTGGGGGTATGGGATGCCGAGGAATGCTTCTTTCTGCACCATGAGACCTGCCAGGAAGACGACAACGTTGATGATGATGAGGGAATTGGTGACGCTGAGTCTGCGTTCGTTCATAATGCGTGTTTAGATGATACCTGGGGCTGTGTTGTTCAAATCTGGTGTTATGCGCTTGTGCCAGCGCGGAGCTGTTCCAGCTTGCGCCCCATGGCGGCAATTTCCTCGAAGGTGAGGATGTGCTCCATGTGGCAGGCTGCGGTTTCTGCGCGATCCTGGGAGAGCCCGGCAAATTCAGCAAGGAATTGCTGCAGGATGTCGTGGGAGCGGATGACCATATCAGCGTATTGTTTACCCATTTCGGTGAGCTCAATGGGAGCGTAGCGGCGGTAGGTGATGAGCCCGGCTTCTGCCAGCTGGTGTACGGCTGCGGTGACGCTGGGTTTCTTGACGTTGAGCATGGTGGCGACCTCGCTCACCTGGGCTTTGCCATTCTCACGGCAGAGGTGCCCGATGGCTTCGAGGTAGTCTTCGGCGCTGCGGCTGAGTCTGGTCATGCGGGTGGATGTCATGCTTTCTTTTTGCGCAGGGTGGCTACGCATTCCAGATGTTTGGTCTGCGGGAAGAGGTCAAAGGGCTGCACTTCTACCACTTCGTACCCGGCTTTGTCAAATTCGGCAAGGTCGCGAATCTGAGTGGCTGGGTTACATGAAACGTAGACCACGCGTGCGGGGCCGAAGGCAAACAGCTGGTTGAGGAATGCCATGTCGCAGCCTTTGCGGGGCGGGTCGATGACAACGGCGCTTTCCTCTGCCGGGAAGTCCACTTGCTCGAAAATGGCTTCTGCACTGGCTGCCAGGAAGCTGGCGTGGGTGATGCCGTTGCTGCGGGCATTGGCGCGCGCCCAGTCTGCGCTGGTTTCGCTTACTTCCACGCCCAGCACTTTTTCAAAATGCGGTGCCAGGGTGAGGGCAAAGAGCCCGCTGCCGCAGTAGGCATCAACCAGGTAGCGGGCGCCGTCTGCGCAGGCCTGGCGGGCTACATAGCCGGTGAATGCGGGCAGGATGTATGGGTTGTTCTGGAAGAAGTCACCCGCGAGGAAGTTGAAGGTGAGGTCTCCTACATGTTCGGTGCAGACGGCGTTATTGTTGGTGATGACGCTGCCTTCGCTCACGCGCATGAGCAGGGTTGCGCCGCGTTTGTACTGCGCTGCGGCCTGGTGCACGGCTTTGCGGACTACCGGCAGGGCTTCGTTGAGCTCAGCCATGGCGATGGGGCATTGCCTGACATCGCACACTTCGCTGCGGGAGCCGGTTTTAAGGAACCCGATGTTGCCCATCTTTGCGTCTTTAGGCTTGTGGAAATGCGGCGTGATTTTGCTGCGGTAGCCATATATCTGCGGTGAGGCAATGGCGGGCAGTACCGGTAATTCCAGCCCAGCCTGCAGACACAGCAGGTCTGCCACCTGGGCGGTTTTCCACTCCAGCTGCGCGCTGTATTCCAGGTGCTGGTACTGGCAGCCACCGCAGTAGCCGTACACCGGGCAGAGCGGCTTGACTCGCTGCGGGGAAGGGGTGATTACTTCTACCAGATCTGCCAGGGAACAGTTTTTTTCATTGCGATAGATGCGCGCTCTGACGCGTTCTCCGGGCAAGGTGTAGGGCACAAACACAACCCAGTTGTCTATGCGACCGACGCCATGCCCCTGGTTGGAAAGGTTGTCAATGGTGAGCTCGATTTCCTGGTGGTATGCAAATGGCTCGGGTACAAATTTTCGGGGAGGTGTATCCATGTTCAGTCCTTGTTGATGATTTTGCCGTCTATATTCATGGGGAGCCCGCCGTGTATCTCAGGAGAGCGTAAGCCGCGCAGTTCTACTGCGTTGGGAAGATGCTCCAGCACATCTTCTTCCTCTGTCTGGTGCTTCGGGGAAAATTTCTGCTGTCGGAGAGAGGTGCGGATATCCCGGTTGAATACAGCTGCCGCTGCTGGTTGTGCTGCGGGTTCTTCCTCCATTTCCGGCATGGCGGGGCGCTGCTGCTTTCTGGTAGAGAGTGCGCTCTGCTGCTGTTTTTTCGTTTTTATGGCAGATTTCTCGCTGTGAGCCTGTTGCCGGACCAGTGTTTTGTGGGCTGCGGCCTGTTGCTCTTTTGTGGGAACAATAATGGGTTCATTGTCATCCTGTGCTCGTCTGCTGGTAATCAGCCTTGGTGTCTTTTTGGGCTTTGTCTGCAGGTTTTCATCGCTGTCTGCAGAGATATTGCGTTCGGCGAGCGCCTGAGCTTTGCTGATGCGGTCCTGCCGTGTTTTGAGCTCTGTGGCTTTTTTTTCCTGAGTCTTGTCCGCAGGGCGGGGCGGTTCTGGCTGAGCGGTTACCTCAGCCGGAAGTTTTGCCTCCGGAGATTCAGAAGTACTGGCTTGCTGTTGTTTTTTGTTGAGACGGGCTTTGCGGCGGGCAAGTCGCTGCTCCTGTTCAGCCTGTGTCACTTTCTGAGATGCCTCCTGTGCAGCTTTGTGGGCTGCGGCAACTTCTTGTTCCGCCTCAATGCGAGCCTGTTTGGCTGCTTCGTATCCATCTGTGTTCTTGGCCGCATTTTCTGCGGCGATGGCATCTTTCAGGGCTTTGGTCTTGATTTCTTCCTCCAGCATGGCGCGGTGCTCATTGAAAATGGCTTCCTGAACGGCTGATGCTTCCGGGCGTCTGGTGGTGAGATTGCTCACGTTTACTGCTGCATGCTGTTCTAATGTGCAGGAACTCAGCAGTAAGATGATGCTCAAACTTGTTATGAAACCAAGGCTCTTCATGCCCGGATATACTACCATGTGCCCATGGTTGTGGCAAGCAATAATCCTGTCCGTTCCATTCCCCTTTGAGACCACATGACGAAAAAATGCAGTATTTCGATTCAATTCTCTTGACTTTTTGTCGGAAGTGAGTAAACTCTCCCCACCAAAACGAAAAACCAATCCTATTTTCATCTGAATTATGGCTCACACCCAGTCCGCAAAGAAGCGTATCCGTCAGACGATTAAGCGCACCGCTATCAACCGTTCCATCATGTCCCGCGTTCGTACCCTTCGCAAGAAGGTTGCTGATGCTGTGGCTACCAAGGATGCCGCTGCCGCCGCAGTTGCCTACAACAATTTCGCTTCCGCCATCGACAAGGCTGCCAAGAAGGGCACCGTGCCGGCCAACCGCGCCGCTAACTACAAGAGCAAGGCTGCGAAGGCCCTGGCTACTATCGCCTGAGTTCCTTTTCAGGTTTTCCGTTTTTGAGCGTGGCGGAGTGTCCGGTTGCAGACCGGTGCTCCGCCTGTCTTTCTTTATCGTATGCGCCAGGATTATAAGGAGATTGCAACCACTGTGGTGAATGACCCCACCAGCTACAAACTGTGTGAGGTGTGCGGCGCTATTGTGGATAAGGCAGCACCTACATGTCCGGAGTGTCTGGCGTACCGCTTTGATGAGAGTCCCTCCCGCGTGGCTGACCGCGCGTTGGATATGGCCGCCAAGCCTCAGCACGCTGTTTCTCACCACGATACTTTGGAGTAAGGATGATAAGCCGGGGACGCAGTTGGCAGCTGGCGCGTGAATGCTGGCAGCTACCGCGGCAGGGCGCGGTGATGGGAATTCTGAATGTAACCCCGGATTCTTTTTCGGATGGCGGGGAGCATGCGGATGTGGCCGGGGCGTTGGCTCATGCCCGGCTCATGGTGGCAGAAGGTGCAGATATCATTGATATAGGGGGCGAATCTACGCGCCCCGGTGCCAGCGAGGTTGCGGTACACGAAGAATTGCGGCGCGTTTTGCCCGTGGTGCAGACGCTGCGTGCAGAGTTTCCAGAGCTGCGCCTTTCGATTGATACCCGGCATGCCGCGGTGGCGCGTGAGGCTCTGCTGGCGGGAGCTGATATTGTGAATGATATAACCGGTCTTGCCGACCCGGACATGCGGCAGGTGTGTGCAGAGCTGCCATGTGGTATTGTCTTGATGCACATGCAGGGAGAACCACGCACTATGCAGGAGGCTCCGCATTACGATGATGTGGTGGCGGAAGTGCGGGCGTTTTTCGAAGCGCGGTTGCAACTGGTACTGGAGGCTGGTATAGAGTTACAGCGTATTTGTCTTGACCCCGGTATTGGCTTTGGCAAGACTACGGAGCATAATGTGGCACTTATCAGGCATCTGGAATCGCTGCGTGTGGAGAATCTTCCCATATTAATGGCGCTTTCACGCAAGCGGTTTCTGGGGGAGCTGATTGGTGATGCATCATTGGCAAAAACATCTGCTCTGCCGACGGTCTGCATGAGCCTGATGGCGGCAGCCCAGGGGGCAGATGCACACCGTGTGCACGATGTTGCGGCATTAAGGCAGGCTCTGACCCTGCGCACTGCACTTATCTGAAGTTACTATAATAATTAGTGCTAACAACTTGCTAACGGGCGCGGGTGCGTGCAGAATGCAGGGTATGCCTTATCTTGTATCCTTTGCATTACTGGTGACGCTGGCTGCCTGGATGGTGGGCGTGTATAATAATCTGGAGCACTTGCGCGGCGTTGTGTGCTATTGCTGGGGGCAATGGCGCAAAGTCACTCACCAGCGCAATGAATGCCTGGCTGATTTTGTTGCGCTTTTTGCCATGTTCCTGCCACCGGGGGATGCTTTGCCGGTTGATTTGAAACGCCTGGTGGAAGATTCGGAACGCACGCTTGCTCTGGCATTTGAACCGCGGTGGAGCAGGATGCATGGCTTTGTGGGCGGGGCAGAGCAGTTGTTGCGCCTGGCGGTGGCGAGGTCTGTGCAGGTGGTGGACGATACACCGGCAATGCGCCAGCATGAACCCCTGCAGCGACTGTGCTGCACTATGGCAGTGGCGCTGGAACAGCAGGACCACGTGACCGCATTGTTCAACCGCGCGGCGGCTGAGTATAATGCGGCGCTGACCGCGCCTTCGGCTCGTTTCCTGGCACCTTTGTTTGGTTTTGTGGCCGCAGATACGCTTACTCCCGGGCAGGAACAAGCCCGCAGCGCATAGCTTGCACTGCGTGCTTGCTGTATGATTTATTCTGTTCGTGCCGTATTAGTTGGCAGGAATCTCACCGTCCGGGTAAATCAGCTCTTTGGGAGCCGGGGTGATGGAGGTGATGGTCATCATCACCGGAGTGCCACCCATCTCAAGCGGCAGGCGCAGCTTGTCGCCCACGGCGTGACCCAGAAGCTTGGCGCCCAGCTTGGAGCTGTAGGCCACAATGTTTTCCTCGGGCACGGAGTCCCAGGCACCCAGAATGGTGTAAACAACCTTGCGGTTCTTCGGTGCGGAGAATGTTACCTGTGTGCCCATACCGGTGACGCTGCAATCCACGTTGCTGAAATCGGTGGGGTCTGCCTGAGCCAGCAGGCGGGAAAGCTCTTCGCTGCGGCGCAGAAGCACGCGCTGAGTTGCCTTTGCGTCCTGGTAACCACCGTTTTCGCGAAGGTCGCCTTCGGCGCGGGTGATTTCGAGGTCGTGCTTGTTTTTGGGCATGCGCACGTTGATGATGTCCTCGAGCTCAGCCTTGCGTGCGGCGTAAGAGCGCAGGGATACGAACATGCTCTGTTTCTCCTTGCCGCCGCGGCGGGTAAGGGCAATTTCCTGCAGGGAGGGGTGCACCTTCATCATGTTGGCCAGCAGTAGGTTGCGGTCAAGATCCGGCAGTACGGAAGAATCGTACAGAGACTTGGCAAACGGACGAGCCTCCAGTTCAGAGAGACCGCTTACGAGGTCGGGTGCCAGGTCCTTGTCATCCAGCAGCAGGTTGCGGAGACGCAGTGCGCGGTTGGGACCACCCTCGGAGCTGTCGCGTTCAATGGCGCTCATGATGGCAGCACCCAGGGGCATGAGGTTCTTGTTGACCACGTCGGCGGCTACACCCTTGCGCTCCTTGCAGACCCAGATGAGAACTTCCGGGCTGAGGCTCTGGCGGGAGATGCCGTTGGCAATGTCGTTGAAAAGCTGTTCTTTAGCTCCCTTGGAAATGATGAAGTCTGCCGCAGGGGATGTAACTTTGGCACCGCCGAACAGGAAGATATTGGTGGCGTAGGGAAGCCAGCTGTCGCCCATGGCTTCGGGCAGGGCTTCGTATACTTCGCGCTGGCGAATGGCTGTCAGTTCGCCGATGTAGCCTACCAGTTCCTCGGAGGAAATGGTCTTGATCTTGTCTGCCATGGTGGTGATGGTGGACACGCCTGCTGCGGTCAGCGCGGCATTCATGGCATCTTTGTCTTCGGCTGCGGTTTCAAGAATGACATCACGGATGATGATGAGCTCAAGCACGTGCTGCGGCTCGGTGAAGCCGCGTGCAATGTCGTCCTCCATGGCCTTCACCAGCTTGGCTACAATTTCGTATTCGCCTTTGAGTACCTCCAGGCGTGCCTGGTCCAGGATGCGTACGCATGATTCAAGAGAGGTGGCGTCGGTGTAGTCTGCCAGCAGTGCTTCGGCTGCAGATGCAGCGTTGCGCAGCACAATGGCCTCACCACGCTTGGTGGGCAGGCGGAAGCTGGGGTTGTCGCGCATGGCAGCGCGTGCTTTTTCCCACCAGTTTTTCCAGTCTGCGGTTTCGATAATGCGGCCGCTGAGGAATTTTTCGAGGTCTTCGGGCTGCATGGGCAGCACATCGTTGATGCCTTCGCGGAGGGAAATGTTGGAAGTGAGCACCATGCGGATGAAGTCCAGCATTGTGTCCTTGCCGTTGGCTTTTTCAGTGCAGCCTTCGGGGTCATCAAAGCAGGCAATCAGGAAATGCCCGGCGGGGATGGGGGTGAGCTGGTTGAATGCGAGCTTCAATCCCAGAATTTTTCCGGTGATGTTCTTTTCGAAATCAATCTTGATTTTGCTCTTGGCCAGGGACCATGCGGCAACCTTGCCCACGCCAAGGTCCTGGTGCATTACATATTTACCGGGTGCGAACTGGTTGAGTCGGGCCGCAAAGTCGGCCGGAATTTTGCCAGCGGATACTAATTTTTCAAGGTCGGCATGCATACGTGAGTGACATGATACCATATCTTTCGTCAAGGTCAATCCCTGACAGCGAAATTTGTTAATTTTTTTTACACAAAAAAGAGCTTTCCCCTGGGGTAGGGGAAGGCTCTTCTTTCTGGGGGGGTGAGGGAGGGTGGAGTTATTCTCCTCGCACGGTAACTTGATCATGCACCACGAAGCCGAGGAAACTGTTGGTGGTGCGTGTGACGGAGTTGACGGTGGTGATGCCGCCGTTCTGCTGTGCTTTCTCGATGGAGGAATCGCCGGTGGTCCAGGTCCAGAACCATGTGGTGGAGGAGGCGTGCCCCACCAGCGTGGGGATGGGGTCGCCGTCATCGCTCAGGATGGAGATATTACGCACGGGGTGTTGGACAATGCAGGAGGTGCAGAGAAGCAGCGGAATCAGGAGATGGAGTGATTTCATGAGTAAAGTGGATTGTTTTCGGGAATCAGTTGGCTGGAGTGGCTGCCGTCTGCAGGGTTTGCAGGACGGTGGGGTCAGTGCTGATTTTTGCTGCAGCGTCTGCTCCGGTGGCACCGGCTGTGAGTAACAGCCTGACTACCTCCACGTGTCCGGCGTGGGCGGCTTGCATGAGAGGCGTCCAGCCGTCTTCGTCTTGGGCGTTGATGTCGGCGCCTGCGGCAATCAGTGATTTAACAATTTCGCTGTGCCCGTTGATGGCGGCTACAATGAGCGGAGTCCAGCCGACTTTGGATTTCGGGTCGCGCTGGGCGCCAGCTGCCAGGAGGGTATCGACGGTCTTTTTGTCGTCGCTCATGGCGGCATAGGTGAGGGCCGTTTCCTTGTCCTTGCTGGGGACTTCCTTGCGGGCACCTGCTTCGAGGAGAATCTTGACGGCTTCTGCCTTGCCAGCTTCAGCTGCGTGGGAAAGGGGGGTGCGCCAGCGGTGACCGCGAGTTTCGATGTTGGCGCCGGCTGCGATGAGCTCTTTGAGTGTTTCGACTTCGCCTTCCTTGGCTGCGTGGGAAAGGGCAGTAAGTCCTGCGTTGTCTTTTGCCTCGATATCTGCTTTGTTCAGAATCAATGTTTTGACGACCATGACATGGCCGTTGGCTGCAGCATAGATGAGAGCAGTGGCGCCATCGCCGTCGGTTTCACGAATGCTTTTCGGGTTGTTCTTCAGGAATGCCAGCACGTGAGTGGTGTCACCATTGGCTGCAGCTTGCAGAATATCGCGAGCATGGTCGACGCCTTCTTCCACGACGATTTTTCCGCCCGGCAGCATGGCGACAATCTCATCGTGCCCCTGAGCCCGGGCATAATCAAGCGCAGAGTTGCCCTTGCTGTCTCTGGCTTCGGCATTAACCCTGGCTTCAAGTAGCGTTTTGACTACGTCTTCATGCCCGTTGAATGCGGCGGTCATGAGGGCTGTGTCACCAGTGGGCATAGAGGCTTCCTTATTGGCCCCGGCATTCAGCAGCACAGCAACAACATCTGAGTGCCCTGTGGCCGCGGCTACCAGAAGGGGCGTTTCCCCTGTGCGCAGCTTGCTTTCCTTGTCTGCTCCGGAAGAAACCAGAAGTTGTATAGTTTCAGCATCACCGTTAGCGGCAGCGAAATGCAGGGCGCTTTCGCCGGCATAACTGCGCGTGGTGGGAGAAGCGCCTGCATCCAGCAGGGCCTTCACCGTTTCTGTGTGTTCATGCGCGGCGGCCATGAGCAGCGGAGTGCCACCTTCTTTGGTGCGCGCTTCTATGTTTGCTCCTGCTCGCAAGAGCATCTGCACCATGGCTGTCTGTCCGGTTCTGGCCGCATGCAGCAGCGGTGTGTTGCCTGTTTTGTCCCGTGGGTTCAGGTAAGCCTTGTTATTCAGCAATGTCGCTGCAATATCTGCGTGACCGGTAAGGACGGCCATGTGAAGGGCTGTTTCGCCGGTCGGCAGTGCGGCATTCACTTCTGCACCGGCGGCTATAAGTGCCTGTACAATGTCATGGTGCCCGTTGAATGCGGCAAACATGATGGCTGTTTCTCCCTGGGGACCGAGCTTTTCCAGATTAGCCTTGGCGCTGATGAGAAGCTGGACCACCGGCAGATGCCCGTTGGTTGCTGCGGCCATGAGTGGGGTTACTCCATTGGTGTCGGCTATGTTGAGTAGCTCAGGAGCGGTCTGTAAGAGCGTTTGTGCCCGGGTTAATTCTCCTCTGGAGGCGGCTCTGATTAACTCTGGAGAGGCTGCAGGCTGGGTGCTGGCGGTAGTGTGACCGTTTTCCGGCACTGCACCTGCCGGAACTGCCAGCAGGGGAAGCCCTGCAGCAATGAGAAGCTGGGATATGCGCATGGTATGCTTCATGAAAAAATCACCATTCTTATTTTCCTTATCTTACTCTTTTATTCATGGCGCATCAAGACAAAAAAGGGAAACAGAGGCCTCAGCCGGGGTGAAAAAGGCTTTTTTCAGCCTAGAATGAGGGTTTTGAGGTGTTCCATGTCGTTCTGGCAGTATCGTTGGTCGAGCGGCAGGGGGAGTAACTGGCGTGCGAGCCGGTTTTCTGTGGTTGTTGCGTCTGTGGAATCGATGACCTCCGGCCAGAAGAGCGGCAGCGCGATGCCCGCGTCGATGAGGGTGTCTCTCAGTCCTGGAATACCGCTGACAAGGGGGTAGCACATGGGCGCATGAAGCGGGGTGGCGGGCAGGGATAAGCGGTTAAGGGGCCCGAGTGCTTCATGTAGCGTGGTGTAGTTCTGCAGCCGGCGCCTTGCTGCAGTTTCAAAATCGATGCTGCGGAGGAGTCTGCGGGTCAGGGTGCTCATGCGGCAGGGCGGGGCAGACAGCATGTCTTCTGCCAGTTCACAGGAAGACAGGGCTTCCGCTGCGCCGAATTCGAGCCGTTCCAGCAGGTGCAGACTGGTATCGCTGCTCACGGCAGTATCCTGCGGCAGCTGCTGCAGTGGGCTGGGCGCAATGGCTACACCGCCGTCTGCCACGCCACAGAATTTACGCGGGCTGTAAAAAGTGGGGACTCCGGGCAGGGGCGGTGAGTAAAGTGCCGTGGTGGCATCTATGATGCATTGCCCTGGCCGTTGCGCCGCTGCTTCTGCTACAGCGTCGCCCGTAAGACCGAAATAATTCACCAGCAGAACGAGGTCGTTCGGGGCGGATTCAGGCAATACCGGTTCCAGCTGGGCGGTGCAGGAGTAGCGCGCCACCGGGATATTCAGCCGCTCTGCGGCCTGCAACACCGTGTCGCAGATAAAGCGCGGAATCCAGAGCCGCTCCGGTCTCGGCATATGGCGCAGCAGGCATTCGAATGCAGCCCTCCCGCTGCTGAGCCAGGCACAGTACGGGCTTTCCGGATACGGGAAATTTCCATATTCCGGCAGCTCCAGTCCGAAGAATCCGCCCATCATGTCCTGCATACGCCCATCACTTTACACGCGCGGCGCAGCAGCGTCCAGAAAAAAATCTTGATGTGAGATGATGCCGCGGTTTATAATGCAGGTATGCTCAAACGTGCCTTCATCATACTTGCTTGTTGTCTGGAGCTTGCCTATGCTGCGCCACTCCGGTTCTATATCAGACCGTCGGAAGGACTTGCAACCTGGAAGGTCCCGCTGGTGAAGGTGGATGCCGCAGCGTTGTCTGCTGCGGAACGGGCTGCTGAGCAGGCGGAACAGAATTATCAGCAGGGATTGGGAACTGCTTTGGAGTGCGCGGAGACGCGATTGACCCTTGTGCGCCTGCAGCGGCCGTTATGGTGGTCTGAGGTTTCTGCCAAAATACAGCGCTGCGAGTTGTTCAATGCCGCGCGCAAAATACGCAATATTATTGAAAAACAGCATGAGGAGCAACTCGTGAGCGACGAGAGGCTTTATCGTGCCCGGTTGGATGATGCCTGGATGCGCGTGCTTAGTCTGGCTGGGGGCAGAGCTCCGGATGTGTATGATGATAAGCTGAAATGGGCTGCGGAATTACTGGAAAAGCTCGAGACTCTGGTGCTGGACGGTGTGGATAAAGGGCAGTATGACCAGGTGGATGTGCTTCTGGTGCAGGCGGCGCAGGGTGAGGTGAAGATTGCCTCCAATAGATGGAATGCCGGAGCCCGTTCAACTGCGCTGCGGGAATTGCAGCAGACTTATGACGCCCTGGCAGAGTTGATGACGGCGCGTGAAAAGCAAGGATTCTGCGAGGCCGATGCCGCCGAATCCGCCCGCGAGGCGGCCCGCTTGTTCCGGCGAGAGGTCTGCCTGGAAGCCAAAGATAACAGCCCGGAACGCGTGGCTGCGCTCAAGGAATGCTGCGATACATTTGAAAGCCTGATTCCGCTGATACAGCAAAAGTCAGAAAGAGTGAAGAATCTCGGTTATGATGCGAAGCATGCCAGCCGCCACCTTGAACGCATGCGCGGGGACTACGCCGCTGCCTGTAAGATGCTGAAGAAATGAGGAAAGCATACATCCTGCTGCCAATGCTTGCGCTGCTGGCTTCCTGCCGGCAGGTGGTGGGTGTGGTGAATATGAAACAGATGGCGCCGGAGATTGCTCAATATGGGCTGCAGCAGGATGCCTGGTATGAATATATGCCGCAGTATGCCCCGCATTACTGCCTGAAAACAACCTGCTCACTCGCCTGGCATGACCCGGACATGCAGCTGGGGCACTGGCTGCTGCGGCACCCGCTGCCTCCATACCGGGTGATGCTGGAGGCCAGGGGTGATACGCTCTATATTCACCGTGGTTTTGTGTGGGATGGCGTGAGCTTTGGCAATACCGCGCCGGAGGAGCTCGTGCCCAGCCTTCTGCATGATGCTCTGTACTATGCGCAGCAGGGGGGAGCCCCCATTCCCAGGCGCGTGGCAGACAAGGTGTATTTACGCGCAGCCCGCAAATATGGCTGCAGCAGTCCGCTGGTTGATTATCTGGTGGTGCGTGCGCTCGGCGGTTTTTTTGGAAAACCAGTGGGCGCCACGCCTCCTCAGGTGGAGCTCAGGACACCGGAGGCACCTGTGGCTCCACCTCCCGAGGGGGTGTTTTTATTTAATGCACTTCAACGCTGAGGCTTTCTCCCTTTTTGAGTTCCAGTTCAGGGAAGAGGATGAAGTCATTGGTGAAAACGACGCCGGGCTGGGCGTTCTCGCAAACAATGTTGCAACTGGTGGCATCTTTGCTGGTTTCGGAAGTGGGGAACCAGACGGCGCAGCGGTCCTTGGTGTCGTAATTGGCCGTGATGGTGAAGCGCCTGGCGTTTTCCCAGGTGATGGTGTAGGGGGCCTGTGCGTGGCTTTCATCCAGCTGGGCGCGCCAGGCGGGGTCGCCATAGAAGGCTACCACGTCGCGATCGTGCACAAGGCCGAAAGCATCCTGCGTATCCTTCGGGTTCACCTGGATTCTGGCTTTGATAATCTGGTGTACGATGGCGCCGGGATGAAAGGATTCCTCATTGAACTGCACCTGTAACAGCGCGGGGTTGAGCTGCGCGGTTTTGTGGAGCATGAACTGGTTGTTGAGGAACCATGCTTCTGCCAGGGAGGTGCCTGCAGTGTTGCCCATGAATGTACCCAGCGTCCCCCAGCCACCTGCGCCGTACCAGGAGGGTACAGTGTAGCCGACAACCTGATTGCAGGTGTAGGCGGAAAGTGCTGTCACGCACATGCTGTGGGGGCTGTTCTGTGCATCTCCGAACAGGCAGTTGCCCGCTGCCAGCCAAACGCGCGGTGTACCATCCGTTTCCACGGCCTGGTACTTGCCTGCAAGGCTTGCCAGCTCCGCTGCGTCACCCCGCAGCGCTTTGCGAAGCGGTGTTCTGAAGAGGGGAAAATCTTCTGCCGGTAACTGGTGAAAACGGTTGCCATGGGAGAAGATGAGCCCGCGGCTGAACGGCATTTCCAGGTTGAACTGGGTTGCGTGGCTCGAAGTTACCACGAATTGCGGCTTCTGGTGGCTGAGCTCGCCGGCAAAGATTCCCAGTAGTTTGTCATCGGCACCACCCTTGGGGTAGGTGGTGGTGGTGGGTTCGGTGTAGCCGTTCTGCTCGCGCACCGGGGCATCGGTCCAGTCGGTAATGCAGCAGCTGTGCTCAAAGCGGGAATGGTCTACATTTGTGGTGCCCAGCATGCGCTTGATGATGAGCGGTTCGCTGGCCTGGGCAATGCGCAGGGCATCTGCTGCAGTGTAACCGGTGACAATGCCCCAGATACAGTCGCCCCAGGGGTCATCATCAATTTTGCGGGCTGCGCGGTGCAGATTGTTGACCAGGACGCGGCCCACTTCCTGCGGGCGCAGCACGCAGGCTGCGTAGCGTGCGTTGGTGCTGCGAAGTGCCTGCACCAGCGCCGCTTCGCTCAGCTCATCAAGCGCGCAGATGCTGGCTTCAGGATACTTTTTTTTTAGGGCTTCTGCCACGGCGGCCCAGCTGGGGTCTGCCTGGGTGGCTTTGCTGGTGATGATGGTGTAGCCATTGCGCCCGGCGGGTTCATTCTCTGCGGGAGAAGTCTGAGCAGGAGCTTCTTTTTCCACGGCGGATGCCGGCATGGTGAAGAAGTAGTTGGTGGTGTCCTGCGGGCCGAATATCTCGCGAGCAAGTTGCTGGATTTCCTCCAGGGTGATGCTCCTGACGTCTTCTACCAGATCGCGGATGAGCGGAAGCTGGCGGGGGTCGCTCTGCAGCCGGGCCAGTGCGCTTTCCCAGTATCCCACGGTGCGCAGGTTCTTCTGTGTGCGGGTGATGAACGGGCGCTGGGCGCAGTCCAGATCCTCCTGGGTGATGAGACCGCGGCCAAGGTCGTTGAGAATAGCATCCATGGCGGTGTTGACCTTGACTCTGTTGCCTACAACGCCTGCGCTGGAGGTGGTGATGGTTGCTGCGTTGCTCAGGGCTGCATTGGTATTGAGCCTGACGCTGGGGGAATATGTTTCTCCCAGCTGTGCACGGATGCCGTCGAAGAGTTTTTCTCTCGCAATGGAGGCGAGCACTGAGAGACGCCGGTTGCGGCGCTGGTCCATGCCATTACCACAGGGACGCACCTGGGTCACAATGGTTTTGTCAAGCTCGGTGTTGTACGGCAGGAACTCCCGCAGCCCCCACTTTGTGTTGCTGACGCTGGTATCAGCCTCCGTAAGCGGCTGGAATTCGCGTTCGCGGGCGGGCATGGCGCCAAAGGTGCGCTGCAGCACGGGTAATACCTCTTCAACCTTGAAATCACCCACGATGCTTACTTCCATGGCACCCTTCTGCAGCCAGGGAGTGAGAGCCTCTTTCACCTGTGCCGTGGTGCAGGCCTCCAGCTCTGCGCGTTCCGGGGTGGTGAAGCGCGGGTCTGTGCCGTACATGGCCTTGGGGGCCTGCTGGTTGTAGGCGCCATTGGGGGTGGTTTCGTAGCTGTTGAACATGGAGGGCAGGGAACGGCGCATCTGTACCTCACCATCATTCCGGAATCCGGGGTGGAGAATGAGGGATGCGAGGAGTTTGCACTGCAGTTCGAAATCATCCGGTGTGGTGCTGCCGCTGGCATTGAAGCGGTCTGCGGAGATGCCGAAATTGAGACCTACGCTCTTGCCGGCAAGTATTTGTTCCAGCTCGGTGAGGCTGTGGGCTTCCAGCCCACCCAGACGCATGACTACTCCGGCAAGCATGGCCAGACCGGGAGTCTTTGTAAGGCGCAGTGAACCACCATCAATGCAGGCATTTACGCTGATGTGACCTTTGCTGAAATCAACGGGTTTCAGGTTAACACGCACTCCATTGGAAAGGGTGAGCGTGGTGATTCCCTGGTCCTCTATGGTGGCTTGTTTTTCGATGTCACCCGGTGTGCCGATGGTGTCGTAGGCAAAGGGAGGCAGTTCCTTGACTTCTGGCGGCGTGATTTCCTGCTGCATGACAGTGTCGTATACCTTGCGCAGGTCTGCAGGGGTGATGCCTTCCATTTGGGCGCCGCTGAGCATGAGCTTGGCGCGGCTGGCATCAAAGGCTTTGACCAGGGCGCGGCGGCAGGAATCAGGGTCCTTCATTATCAGCTCAAGACCTGCTTCGTAGGCGCGTTTGTCTTCGTCGGGTGTGGTTACCTTATCTCCTTCCTCAAGGGCATCAATCAGTTTGTCGGCCATGCTGGCTGCATTCACAGAGCTCCAGCTGCTCTGGCTGCGGGCCAACGCAGCGCGGATGGAGGCCTTGGATTCCTCCAGTTCATCGCTGGAGAAGCCATACTGGCAGGCGCGGCGCAGTTCTACCAGTGCACTTTCCATAGCAGCCTGCCATTTGTCTGGAGCAGAGGCTATACCCATGCTGAACATGCTGACCGTTTCGTAAACGTCATCCTGCGAGACACCTGCCTGCAGGAAGGCGGAGGTAGACTCGCGGGCGAGGCGATCCAGCCGGCGGTTGAGCATGGAGCAGGCCAGGGCCAGGGGTAAATCCTTGATGCGTTGCTCAATGGTGTCCGGTTGGTCCTTCCAGATGTCGGAAACGGTGATGTTCACGCTCATGATCGCGCTTTCCGCATTCTCTACCACGGCATCGGCCGGCCCGAGGTTATCGGGGGTTCCGGGGCTGATGCGGGCTGCGGCCGGTGTGTCCGGCATGCTGCCGAAATGTTTTTCTATCCATGCCTGGGCTGTGGACGGCTCAAAATCGCCGGTCACGATTACAGTCATGTTGCGTGCAACGTAGTGGGTCTTGTAGTAGTTGCGGAACACTTCGTACGGGGCGCCCATGATAACCTCCTCTGTGCCAATGGGCAGGTATTCCGGCAGACGTGTGCCCGGCGCTGCATGGCGGAACATGGCGATGCTGGCGCGGTAGCTGGCTGAATCACGGGCGTAGAGTTCGCTTTTGACGATGCCGCGTTCGTGGTCAATCGCGCTGTCTTCCAGCGTGGCACCATCTGCAAAGTCGCGCATGATGGTGAAGGCAAAGTCGACCGTCTCGTCGTTCAGATTCGGCAAATCCAGCATGTAGACGGTATGAAGCAGGCTGGTGTAGGCATTGGCATCACCGCCGAAGCCAAGCCCCATCTGCTGCATGGCGGGTATGAGTTCGCCGCGTTTGAAGTTGCGTGAACCATTGAATACAAGATGTTCCAGCAGGTGAGATATGCCCTTTTCGTGTTCCTGCTCATCCAGTGACCCCGTGTTTACATACAGACGGACGCTGGCGCGCCCTTTAGGCTCGCTGGTGGGGCGTATGATGTAGCTCACCCCATTGGCTAACTGGCCTCTTGTCAGCTGCGGGTCTTCCTGCAATTCTGCTACTGCGGCTGTCTCCTGCACTGCCGGTGCCGGGGCGGCTTGCTCTTGCGCGCTGAGCACGGGTACGCTCAGACCAAGCAAAATGATGGGGATGAGGGAATGATATTTCATATTGAAATGGTATATTTAACTGTTATTGACTCCGCCAACAGGGACTGTGTTCAAAATAATTCTACCAAGTAGCCGGGAATGCGTCAAGCACGGAATAATTGTCATGGCAGCATTTCAGCCTTGCGCAGGCGCGCGTATACATGGTTTAATGGGGGTACTATGAGTGCAATGAACGACCAGATAACGGAAGGGATGAAGACTGCTATGAAGGCGAAGGATACGGTGGCTCTGGGGGCTCTGCGTGGGTTGAAGGCAGCCCTGCAGAATGCCCGCCTGACCAAGGGAAGCGTGAATGCAGAGCTGACTCCCGCTGAAGAGCAGAATGTGGTGCGCAAGCAGATCAAGCAGCGCGAGGATGCCATTGCGCTTTATGCCCAGGCCGGACGCACCGAGCAGGTGGAGAAAGAACAGGCCGAGATTCAGATTCTGGCAGCACTGCTGCCCAGCGAGATGACCGAGGCTGAAATCATGCCGGTGCTGGAGGCTGTTATTGCGGAGCTTGGCGCCACGAGCAAGAAGGACATGGGCCGGGTGATGAAGGAAATGCAGGTGCGCACGGAAGGCCGCGCGCCCGGCAAGTTGCTTTCCCAGTTGGTGGGTTCACGTTTGAACTGAAGTCCAGCCGTTATGTTTTGTGCCGTCATAGTGGCAGCGGGCAGCTCCCGCCGGGCAGGGTTTGACAAACTGGCAGCCCCGCTGGCTGGTGTGCCGGTGTTGCGGCGCAGCGTGGATGCCTTTGTGGCAGCCGGTGCTGCGGCTGTGGTGGTGGTCTGCCCGGAATCCCGCTGGGAGGAAACCGGGCTGGTCAGTGCGTCATTCCCTATACCGGTAAGCCGGGTGGATGGCGGGGCCGAGCGTCAGGATTCCGTGGCTGCCGGGCTGGCGGCTCTGCCCGCTGGCACCCGCATGGTGGCTGTGCATGATGGAGCGCGGCCTTTGATTACCGCAGAGGGCATACGTACCTGCCTGGCTGCTGCGGAACAATGCGGCGCGGCAACATGTGCTCACCCCGTGGTGGATACCCTGAAACGCGCTGATGCCGCCGGGCGTTCCCTGCCTGAAAAAGTGAGCCGAGACTGCCTCTGGGGCATGGAGACACCGCAGATTTTCCGGCTTGAGCTGTTGCAGCGTGCGTATGCTCACGTGAAAGAGCAGGGACTGGTCGTTACGGATGAAGTGTCTGCTGTGGAGTCCCTGGGTATACCTACCCAGCTGGTGCAGGGAAGTGTGAATATGAAAATCACCCTGCCTGGAGATTTGGAACTGGCAGAACTCATCTGGAAACATCGCGCATGAATCTGGCGGGGCACAGCGTGTGGGTTATCGGTGCCGGGTTTCTGGGCTCCGCCCTTGCAGATGCCTGCCGGGCAGCTGGTGCCCGGGTATTGACGATTGACCCCAACGCCGTGGCAACGCTGCGCGGCAGCGCTGCTGATGAGTCATTGCTGCGCCACGCGCTCACCCGGCTGGAGCCGGATATGGTGTTCTGCTGTGCAGCTACCCGCGGGGGCAGCGCAGATGCGTACCGGGAGGCATACCTGGCACCCGTGCAGCATCTTGCAGCGCTGCTGCGGGGCACGCGGGTGGTGTTCTGCTCATCCACCTCGGTATATGCCGGGTGCGGCGGTGAAGTGGTAAATGAAGATACCCCCGCACGGGCTGAATCCGGGCGTGCCCGCGTGCTGCTGGAGGCGGAGTCTGTGGTGATGCAGCAGGGCGGGGTAGTAGCCCGCCTTTCCTCCCTTTATGGCCCGGGGCGCTGTGAATTGGTGCGGCGCTTTATGCAGGGGCTTCCGTGCCTGCCAGGCCCGCCGGAGCGGCGCTTGAATTACCTGCACCGTGATGATGCTGTGTCCGCGCTCATGCTGCTGGGCACTCAGCCGTGGCTCAGTCATGGTCTTTATAATGTGAGTGGGGAAAGTTTCACATGGCAGACAATTTACCGCATGTTGGAAGCAACCTTCAATATGGAGTATGAGCTCCGGGAATCTGCACCTTCGGTGCGGGGCGTGTCAGATATGTGGGTGGATGCTGCGCGGTTGCTGCACCTTGGCTGGTCTCCCAGGTGGAATATGATTTCATTTTCCCGCGAATGGAAAGGTTGATGCCCTATGCCCTTGCCGGATTATTATGAGCTGCTGGGAGTTTCCCCGACTGTTTCTCAGGCTGAGCTGAAACAGGCGTATTACCTGCAGGCAAAGAAGTACCACCCGGATCTGAATGCCGATAAGTCCGGGGCAGAAGAACGCTTCAAACAGGTGGCAGAGGCATACCGGATTCTCAGCAATACGGAGGAACGCCGCCTGTATGATGAAGCAAGGGAGAGAGAAGCCCGCTATGTGAATGCTCCTGAGCTGGCCGGTATGCAGCGCGTTGCTCGTTTTTCGGCCCGGCGGGGCAGGCGCTCGCAGCATGAGCGACCCACGCATCGCCGGCGTTTCGGCATGCTGCCTATGCAGCGCAGAATGCCCCGCTGGGCGCTGCTGCTCATGGCTCTGTTCTGGGGGAGTGCATTGCTGCCTCTGGTGCTGAGCACGGGGGGAATGAGCTTTTCGCGGAGTACCCCGCCACCGAAAAAAGAAAAAGAAGACCCACCGGAGGAAGTGGTGCGCGAGCGTTTATCCCGCATGCGGGCAGATTTGGAACAGGCTGCCGCCGCGGGGGATGCCCGGGCTCAGCTGCGCCTGGGCCTGCTGCTTTACTCCGGTAGTGCCGGCGTGTCATTAGACCGCCATGCTGCCCGTGAATGGTGGCAGAAAGCGGCAGCCCAGGGAAATAAGGCGGCTGCCTATTACCTCCAGCATAGTGACTTTACGCAGCCTGCACCAAAGGCAGCTGAAGAACCGGAACCGGCGCAGCCGTAATCAGTCTTCTTTCTTTGCCGTAGCGGTTTTGCGTGCCTTTGTCTTGCGGCGTTTGCGCGTGGTTTTGCGCTTGCGGCGCGGTGGGTTGATGCGTTGCATTTCCACCTGCATGAGCAGCAGGGTGAACATGGAGGCCGGTCTGATTTCCACCGCGGCGGATTCCGATACCTTTTCTGCCAGTTGCACCATTTTCTGCAGCAGTGTGGAATATTCTGCTGCATCCGTACCAATACCGGCATCTGTCAGTAATGTGTGCAGCTGGAGCAGATGCCGGAACATGCACAGCCAGTTACCCTCAGGTCCGGCCGAGAGGCTGGTCATGATGGCATCCGGCAGCGTATTGAGGCATTTCTCCACCTTGCGGAGTTGCGCCAGACGCGTGCGTTCCTTGCAACCGGCGGTGGCGGCCTCCAGCATGTAGCGCAGGGGTGTTTCCAGGGCCCGGAAAGCTTCCAGTGTTTCGACGGGGATGCTGCCGGGTTCGCGCAGGGGGGGATTGTTGCGTTTGGCTACCCGGGCAAACAGTTCTTCCATGGCTGCCAGGCGGCCTTGTGCTGAAACTGTTTCCCTCTCAAAAAGCATGCGCTCATCCTACCAAGTTACGTACCGCCTGGCAAGCACAAAGCAGGACACCAGTTCATGATTCCACACAAAAACGGCTTCCCGGTGTGGGGAAGCCGCGAAAGGATACTCAGGCATTTGCCTTTTTCTTCTTCTTCTTTTTGCCTTTTTTCTTGCCCTTCTTCTTTTTGGTGGAATCGGCATCATCAGAGCCTTGGGTCTTGATTTCCTTTCCGTTGACAATAGCGGTTATGGGTTTGCTGCCTGCATCCGGCGTAATGCTGTAGTTCGTTACCTGCCCGTTTTTCCACTCCATGTCAATGGTATAGCCCCCGCGGGCGCGGATGCCTTTCACATAGCCATTTTTCCAGGCAGACGGCAGCGTGGGCAGCAGTTGAATCTGTCCGGTATGGCTTTGCACCAGCATTTCGCTCATGCCGCCCGTCATGCCGTACACGCCATCCATCTGCATGGGCGGGTGATTGCCGAATAAATTGTCCAGCATATTGTAGCGAATGTAGCCTTGTACCATTTCGTAAGCTTGTGCAGTCTTGCCGAAACGCGCCCACAGTGCCGTGCGCCAGGGCCATGTCCAGCTGCGGCGGCTGTCGCCGTCGTTGCCGCGCAGCTCCAGGCTCTTGATGGCTGCTTTTGCCAGCTTCGGTGTTTTTACCAAGGAAATGGAGCTGCCCGGGAACACGCCGATGAGGTGGGATGTGTGGCGGTGGCCGCGCACCATGTTGGGGCGGTCAATAATCCACTCCTGCAGATAACCGCCATCTGCCACGCGGTTAGGAACCAGTTTGTCGCGCATGGCTGCAATTTTCTTTGTCCAGCCTGAGTCTACGTTAAGCTCCTTGGCTGCTTTGACTGAGTTGTCAAACAGTTCCCAGATGAGTTGCTGGTCGTGCATGACACCGTCCTCAATGGGACTTTGCATCCACTCGTGTGACCAGCTTTCCGGGGATACCAGAGCCCCTTCCTTGATGTCTTTGAGCTCCGGGTATTGAGAGACATCAACTTCTTTACCTGCGGATACAAGCCCTTTACCTCCAGCTCCGAGCTTCTTCAAACGGGTCTCCCAGAATGCGCAGATGTTCTTGAGCAGCGGATAACCGATTTCTTTGAGGTACTTCTTGTCCTTGGTGAATTGGTAGTGATCCCAGACATGCAGGGCATACCAGGCGTTTACCGGTGGATTCCAGTGAGTCCAGCCGCCGCCGCCCCACGGGTTCTGGGAAATGCGCGTTGTCCAGCCTTTGATGTGCGCTCCGAAATGCCTGGAAGTCATATCGGTAAGAGGTTTTTCCATGGCTTTCATGAAATTGATGAATGGCATGTGGCATTCTGAAAGATTGCCTACCTCCGCACCCCAGTAGCACATCTGGACATTAATGTTGTTGTGGTAGTCACAGGCCCAGGGAGCGTGTACCTTGTCATTCCAGATGCCTTGCAGGGTGACTGGAAGATTGCCTGGACGCGAACCGCAGATGAGCGCGTAGCGCCCATATTGATATATAGTTGCTTCCAGTTCGGGGTCATTGCTGTGGTGCTTATAAGCGTTGATGCGCTCATCCGTGGGCAGTTCCGCTGTGTCCTTATCGGTCTTGCCCAGGCTGATGCTTAATCGATTGAAGAGTGATTGGTAATTCTTAATGTGGGCTTCGCGTACATCCTTGAAGCTTTTTTTGTTCAGACGGGCAATAATCTTGCTGTTGGTGCCGCGGGGGGGCGTTCCTTTCCAGCCTGATTCATAGCTCATCTTGTAATCAGTTGCCAGGGAGACATACACGTACATGGTTTCTGCATCTTTTACCTCGACATAGGGTATCTTCTCTGCCGAGAATGAGGGCGCCATGTTATCGCCGCCGTTCTTATATCCCACGTTGACATTGCCTGCCGTGCCTTTCACTGACACTGAGCCGCCCTTCGTCTTGACGAGAAGCTGCCCCTCAAACATCTCGCCATTGGCAAGGACACCGCTCATGATGATACCGCCTTTTTCCTTGCTGTAGCTGACGGTGTGGTAGGGAGTCAGGGCAATTTTGGCGTTGATGCCGTTTTCTGCATCCGTACTGGCCATGTATACCAGCGCATTGTCCGGGTAGCTCACAAAGCTTTCGCGCGTGTGTCTGACCCCGCCATTTTTGAAGGATACGCGTGCTATGCCGTCACGCAAATCCAGAGAACGGACGAAATCCGTGGTGCTGCCGGTCAGATTGAAATCAATAAACAGATTGCCGAATGGCTGGTAGGAGCCGAACTGGTCTTTGTTGGCGAGCGGACCATAGGCGTAGCCGCTGCCATTGTTGGGGAGATTGGGGCCGCCTGTCCACAGACTCACTTCGTTGAGGTTGATTCGTTCCCGTCGGTCACCACCGAAAATAGTGCCGCCCACGCGCCCATTACCAATGGGCAGGGTCTGGGATTCCCATGGGTCCTTATTATTTTTGCCGGGCAGGTTGCCGGATTCAGATTCGCCGCTGGCCCAGGGCAGGGTGGCAGGTCTGATGACCGCCGGCTGTTTGTACCACAGGTAATTCTGGGTTGGTTTGCTTTCTCCTTTTGCCGCAGCAAGTAGCGAAAGACTGGTCAGAATGCAGGTTGCAAGACGAGTTGCTGTGATCATGGTGAAATGTTCCTGTATTAAATAAATTCGACTTGCAGGTTGATGCAGCCTATAGAGATATTGTCGCCATCCTGCAGGGGGTGGGCGTTGTTGTAAGGCGAGAGCTGTTCTCCGTTCACGGCTGTGCCGTTGGTGGAGCCCAGATCGCTGACGATGAGCCCGTATTCATCCAGCCTGAGCTGGGCGTGTGTGCGAGAAACACTCGGGTCTTCTATTGCAAAATGAACAATTTCCGGATCTCGCCCCAGCGTAACGCCTTCATCCTGGGCAATATCATTAAAGGGAATGCGCAGTTCCCAGGGGCTGCCGTCACTCAGAAGCCCGAATAAACGCAGGTCGGAAGCCACTTCTTCTTCCTCTTCGAGTCCCGGCGTGATAATCTCAGGCGTGAGGGCATTCTCCAGCCCGCTCCCCAACTTCCATTTTGCTCGCAGAACATGGTATGGCTGCAGGGATTGCGGGTAGACATATCCCATATCTATGGTGTCGTCATCCTGCTTATGGGTAGTGGGTGGCTTTGATATGGCCAGAGGCGCATCCCACACGGGCGCCAGGGGAACATCTTTGCTTTCGGCTGGTGTCTGCCCATCGTGGATGATGGCATGCATGCCGGCAATTTCTGACTGAACGCCGGAAAGTTCGCCTTCCAGTTCTCTGGCGCGTGCTTCCAGCGCTTCCAGTTTTTGTTGATTAATATCCTGTTCGGAGGAATTCATATATGCTTCTGCAATCCTACCAGAAGCAGGCTTTCATGGCAAGACAGAAGTGATGAAAGTGCTGCCGTGACTCCGTAAAATATGCATGATTGGGCTTTTCCGTGGGTTAATGCTCATTGAATGTAATGACATTGCGTTCCGGAAGTTGTATACTGGTCTGGCTGCCGGGTAAAAGGAGCTTGCGTGATGCCCGGCGGCGTACGCGGAATGTGCCGAAGTGCGCCAGCTTTACTTCACCGTCCTGTTTGAGCCCATCTCGAATGCCCTGCAGCACGGCATCGAGCGCCAGTTGGGCAGCCATGGGGGTGGCAGTGCCGCCTAACTGGCGCCGCACGAGTTCCTGAAAACTTGCCCGGTTCATGCCTTAATCCCGGTTGGAGTTTGCCCGGCTCAGCAGAATAAGCGCGTAGTACAACAACATGGCAAGCGAAGAGAGCGCTGCTGCCACGTAGGTCATGGCTGCCCAGCGGAGGGCTGTGCCGGCCTGTCCATGCATGGCCCGGGTGGCAAGTCCGCTTTGCTCCAGCCATGCCAGAGCCCGGCGTGAGGCATCAAACTCCACCGGCAGGGTGACCAGGGCGAAAAGTGTGGTGGTGGCGTAAAGCGCCAGGCCTACCCATGCCACCGTGGTGCTGCTGCCCATACCCACCAGCACCAGCCCGGCCATGAGCACTATCTGCCCCAGTCTGGAGCCCAGGTTAACCATGGGCACCAGGGAGGAACGCAGCCCGAGCCAGGGATAGGCTCGCGCGTGCTGCACTGCGTGGCCGCATTCATGCGCCGCTACTGCCAGTGCTGCAACACTGGCTTCGTTATACACACTTTCGCTCAGGTTTACGGTGCGGTCCAGCGGGTTATAATGGTCGGTAAGGCGGCCTGGGGTGCTGATGACCTGCACATTTTCAATGCCGTTCTGGCGGAGCATGAGCCGGGCTGCCTCTGCGCCGGTAAGCGGGGCGGGTTCCTGGGCATAGCGCGAAAAGGCGCTTTTCAGACCAGATTGCACAATGCCGCCCAGAATCATGGTGAACACCAGAATAGCTAAGCCGAGCAGAGTCAGCCCGCTGTACATGCTGCCGACACCGCTCTGGTAAAAATCATTGCCGTTGTTGTAGTAGTATGAGGCCTGAGCCAGGAAAGCAGGGAAATCAATCATATATTAACAGTATGCAATTCAGATGCAGGCACTGCTGCTTCTGTTCAAAATCTGCCTGTTTCAAGGTTGCGTTGCAGGTGTTCTCTGCCAATGCGGCGCACGGGGCTGCCCGCAAATGTGCACAAGAAATCCTCTTCGCCCTGCGCGCGGAGCTCTGCCGGGGAAATATGCTGCAGCGCTGCCGGCATGAGCAGGTGCGGGTCAACGCGCGCTGCATTGGCATCCCGGTTCCACGGGCAGACTTCCTGGCATATATCGCACCCGTACAGGTTTGTGCCCAGTACGGCGGCTATATCTGCGGGCATGGGTGACTTTGCTTCAATCGTCCAGTATGCAAGGCAGCGGCGGGCATCGCAACACCCGTTCTGCAGGGCTCCGGCCGGGCATGCCTGTTCGCACCTGTGGCAGTTGCCGCAGTGATTGCGCATGGGGGTATCTGCCGGAAGTTTTAACGTGGTCAGTATACTGGATAGAAAACAATACGAGCCGCCTTTGGGGCGGATAAGCAGGCCGTTGCGCCCAATCCAGCCCAACCCGGCCTGCGCCGCGAAAAATCGCTCACTTACCGGCCCGCTGTCGCTGAAACAACGTTGGCTTCCGCCGTAGAACTGCAGCGTCTCATCAAGATCTGCCAATTTTGGTGCCAGAATCTTGTGGTAATCTTCTCCCTGGGCATAGCGGGCTATGCTGCCTGCCTGCTGGCGTGCGGAAACACGCGGGTATTCATACGTGAGGATAACGATACTCTGCACCCCGGGCAGCACCAGCTCCGGGTTTTGCCGGGCCGGCAGGTGGCGCTCCATCCACTCCATATCAGCGTGCATGCCAGCCGCTATGAAGCGGACCAGCTTGTCCCCCTGGGGGGTGTGCGCATCTGCTACCCCCAGTCCGGAAAAACCCAGAGCTGCGGCAGCGTATTCCAGAGCCTGGCGTGCAGCGTGCATGCGTATCTGTGGGGAAATGGGTCAGAGGTTATCCTGTTCGGTTGAACTGGTTAACCACACGGTTAATTGTTCTTGAGTTTCCGGGGATACCGGCAAGGCGTTGATGATGCGGCTGGTCGCATGATCTATGCGTTTGCGGTAGGGAGTGCCGTTTCTGCTGCTGGCGCGTATTTCTTCTTTGAATGCAAGCCGCTGCATATTGGCAGATGCTTCCTTGTTTCCCAGATAAGCGGCTTTGCGGTACAACTGGTAGGCGCTTTCATAATCCCGCGGGGTGGGGTAGCCGTTCTCGAACATGGTGCCGAGATTGTTCAGACACTGCGCATCGTTCAGCCGTGCGCCCATGCGGAAAAGTTCAAATGCCTTGCGGGCGTCCCGGGGGATTCCTTTGCCCTGCAGGCACATATGCCCCATGTAAAAGAACAAGTGCGGTGTAGCCGGCGCTTCCTTCGCCTGCTTGTACAGCAGTCTCCATGCTTTTTCCGGCCGTTGCGGCGTGCCTGTACCATTCATCAGATACCGCGCCTTTTCCACGACTGCTTCGGGCATGCCCCGCAGCGCAGCTCGTCTCATCCAGGCGTATGCTGCGGCTTTATCTGCAGCACCTGCAATTCCTTTTTCCAGATAAAGGGCGAGCCGGAACATAGCTTCAGTGCGGAGCTTCCGGTACTCTTGCGGGCGTTTATCCAGCTTTTCTGCTTCAGCCAGCTCATGCGCAATCTTCAATGCCTGTTGCGGATTCGGACTCAATCCTTTGAATCTCCCTTCGTACACATCCAGCAGCAGCCGGGTTGCCTCCGTGTGCCCTTCGCGCGCGCAGGTTTCCAGCAGCATGGGCACACTGCTCACGTCCTGAATCGAGCGATCCTCCAGCATGGCTTTTGCCTGCACATACATGCTCTCTACATCCCATTGACTCAGCGAATCAGCTCCCTGCGCCTCAGCTACTCCGCTCTTGCACAGGCAGAGCAGAATCACGGTGGCTATGGCAAACTTGCGCATGCCTTGTGTATACCATGCTGTCAACATTTTGTCCATATTTTTGTCGATTTTTGCTTGACTTTGTGAGACCCGCCATGTAATATCTGCTCGCCGTTTCGGCGGTACCAGTGCGCGAATAGCTCAGTTGGTAGAGCAGTAGACTTTTAATCTATTGGTCTCGGGTTCGAGTCCCGATTCGCGTACTACATGTCCCCATCGTCTAGGGGTTAGGACATATGATTCTCAGTCATAGAACCGCGG
>JAEIGA010002745.1_pt1 | contig 27915 bp, 18 predicted proteins | sample 9270691 | NCBI WGS metagenome assembly JAEIGA01 (sample SAMN17057246, study PRJNA624740) | gut metagenome | biome: biome; isolation source: fecal sample | host: Bos grunniens | place: China: Xizang | collected 2019
AAGCGGCAAGTTTGTTACCCTTGCGGGCAAATGGTATGTGAGGGATGCAGGAAAGCACGGAGGTATTTATGACACTAAGGAGGAGGCTGTAAATGCTTTGAAGGCTTTTGCCGGTGATAAGGCGGGTGTTACTTCCAGTGGTAAGAAGAAGGAGGTTAAGTTTGCTGTTTATCAAAGAAGGCAAGATAAGTCTATATTCATTGCTGTAAAAGGTAAGTCGGATATAGTTATTCAGGATGGTTTTAAGTCGTCAAAAGAGGCTTTTGATTATATAGAGGCCAACAACGCAGAATTGCAGGAGCGTTATCGTGCTTTGCTTGACAAGACAAATGCAGACTTTGAAGACAACAGGCCGAGAGAAGGTCGCGATTATCGTGATGGCAAGGATATCCCTGCGGAGGAATTCCGTACCACATTTGGATTCCGTGGTGTGGAGTTTGGCAATTGGATGACACAGGAAGACCGCAGAAAGGCGCTTAATGAATGTTATGATGCTTTGATGGACTTGGCTGCGGTGTGCAAAGTGTCGCCACAGGCTTTGTCTTTGGGCGGTACTTTGGGTATGGCCTTCGGTGCGCGTGGTGGCGGCAGATTCTCTGCTCACTATGAACCGGGAAAGTTGGTTATAAACTTGACAAAGACAAAGGGTGCGGGTTCGCTTGCGCACGAATGGTTCCATGCGCTTGATAACTACTTTGCTAAGATGGGTAGTGAGGGCTTGGATGTATATGCTACCGCAGGAGAAGGTTTGTTCCCGGAGGGTGTTAGCAGTATCGGAAAGAGATACTATGACAGGAAAAGCGGGCAGATGCTGACCGAAGAGGAGTATAATGAGAGGATGAATAGCCATGAGGTGCGCCGCGAAATGGCGGATGCGTGGAAGTCGTTGATGGAAACCCTGAAGAAAAGCGACTATTACAAGAGGTCTTTAGCGTATGCAGGGCTGCATAATAGCAATTATTGGTCGCGTCCCACAGAATTGGGTGCAAGAGCGTTTAGCACTTGGGTTGAGAATGAATTGTCAAAGCAGGGTGCAAGTAATGATTATCTTGCCAATAATCCAAGGTTCTTGGTGTCGGAGGCTACCAATGAGCAGTCAAGGTTTATGCCATACCCGTTTGATGCGGATGCGACTTGGATGGAAGAGGCTTTTGGTAATCTTTTTGAGGTTATGCAAGAGAAGACCACAGAGGATGGCAAGGCGGTGCTTTACAGTATCGCCGAGGATGCTATGCTCCAGGATAAGGGCACAGAGGCTTTTGAGCGTGCTACAAAGGTGACTATGGATGCTGTAGAGCGGCTGAAGGAGAATGGTCTTGACATTGAGGTTGTGTCGCAAGAGGAAGCGGACGCGATGGCAGAACTTGCGGAGGCGCAAAACGCTGAGATGCAAACTTCTAAAGAGATTGAAGCTAAATATCCTGACTGGTTGGAAGGTACAACAACAGAAAGCGGAAAGCACTCAACTCAGGTCGAGGGGACACGAAAGACCTACAAAAAGGTCGGCGATTGGATTGATGAGAATATGGGCAAAGATGTGGCTATACTCGACGCATCAAGTGGCATGGGTTACGGTACAGCAGATCTTCGCGAAAGAGGTTTCAATATAGAGGATGTGGAGCCGTACCAAAGCGAGGATAGAAAGCAGAATAACCCCGCGACATATTCTTCTTATGCCGATATAGAGAAACAGTATGACTACATCATAAGCAATGCGGTACTAAATGTTATTCCCGATGATTGGAGAACTGATGTTTTACATAATATGGCCGACAAGCTAAAGGATGGCGGAAAGTTGTTCATTAACACCCGAAAGGCTGGAGAGGAAAGGTTTATCAAGGATAAGATTGAACTTGACTCGCCACAGGAGGTGCTTGTAAAAAGGAATGGCCGGATTGCGTCTTACCAGCGTTTCTTTACTCCACAGGAGTTGAAAGAATGGGTAGAGAGTGAACTTGGCGATGGTTACACTGTTGAGATAGCAAACAAAGCAAACTCGGGAACGAATGGACTTGCAGCCGTGGTAGTGACTAAAAATAACGAAAGCCCTGCCAACGGCAAGACTTCCGAGCTTGGGCAGCCCATTCTCAAAAAGAAGAATGCGCCCTTGGCCAATGTCGCTGCAAAGGTAAGCAAAAATGCTGAACGTGCAAGCAGATTGGATGCTATTATTTCTTCAATTGAGAAAATTGGCGAAATGGGTCCTCATGAATTCTTGCATGAAGTTGTTAATGCCATGTTGCTGAGTCAGGATATGTCAACCAAGAAGTCAAGATATGCAAAACTTGGCGGCGGAGTAACTCTGCGCTTAGCAAATCATTATGGAAATGCAGAAACATTCAAAGAACATAAAGACCAAACAGAAAATTATGGTTTGGTTATAAAACTTTCAAACAACCCATTCAAACCGGACAAAGATGTAGATTACCTTGAATATGTCTATTTCCCGGACAAGTTGACTAAAGAACGTCAAATAGAGATTGCTAAGGGATTGAAGGCGTTTATGGAGATGGGTAGATATGATTTGCTGCCAAAACCAGACAAAGTAAATCCTTCGGGTAAGTTTGTTGGCCGTACAGAATTAAGCACAACCGACGGCAAGGTTTATGGTTGGGCTGTTGACGGCAAGATACGTCTCACCCCCGATGGTATTAACCCGAATACTCCTGTGCATGAGTATGCTCACCTTTGGGGTGCTGACGTGGAGAAGAACAATCCCAAACTATGGAATGAGGTTGTGGAGGCTATGAAGTTGTCGCCTGTTTGGAATGAGGTGGCGAACGATGCGAACTACAGCAACATCCATGGCAATGACAGCCGTATGGCAAGTGAGGTACTCGCTCGTTTGAGCGGCAGGGAGAATTACCGCCGTACTATGGAAGAGGCTGAAAAGGAGATTGCGGCCGAGAGGGATATTGTGGGGAAGGTGCAGAAAAAGGGTATCTTGAACCGCATTAAGAATGCTTTGAAGAATTTCTGGGACTGGGTGCAGAGGAATGTATTCAAGCGAGGTGAAATGTCAGAGGGGAAAGCGGAAATCGATAGTGCAAGTGAGGTTATGCCGTGGGAGGAGTTTGCCAATAGTGTTGTTGGTGACTTCTACAAAGGTAAGAATCCTGATGTAAAGGAGAGCTCTTTGGAGAGGATGGCTGCCGGCGAGGCGAAAAAAGAGTCAGCGGGGAAGTCTGCTGTTAAAAATAATGCTAACTTTGTAAGCACATACAAGACGAAAGATGGAAAAGACATCGAATACACATCAGAGCGAGCCGAAGGTTACGGAATACAAGGTGGCGGAACCGGAAATTCTTATGACGGGACCGGAAATTCAATTCTACAACGGCAAACAGATACCGGAGTTCCCGGTGCCAATAGTGGATTAAATGCCGATAAAGGTGAGTTCTGCGTTGTAGAACGTGTATTCACTGAAAATGGTGCGTTCAATTTCACAAGTGGTGAAAAGATAGAAAGCGCCGATGATGTCGCGTATATATTCTCTGCGCTTGAGGATGCTGCTAAGGAGCATTCGTTTGTTGTGTATGTAAAGGATGGAAAACCAACTGTGATTGAGCTTGGAATGGGTAGTTTCAATGCGACAATGGTTGATATTCCTACCGCTTCGTTGGCGTATAGCCGCATAAACCCTGACCATGTTTATTTTGTTCACAATCATCCAGCTGGAACCTTGGTTTGCTCCGGCGAGGACGTTGCAATGTTGCGCGTGTTTGAGGACATGAGTGATGTCCCTGTAACGGGTGTTATTATCAATTTGAAAACCGGCAAATATGGTACTTTTGATACCGAGAGACATTCTGTAATAGGCGAGAAACGAGTGCCTGAGAACGAGGAAAGGTTAACTGTCCATACATTGGACAAGCAGATTTTTGCTCCTGATTATGACCCGATGGCACAGCCGTTAGTGAGAAGTTCGCAGGATGTTGCCCAGTTCTTGAACTCACAGCGTATGGGTGACAGACCAAAGGTTTCATTCCTTATATTGTCTCGTGCTAACCGAATTATAGGAAATATCCATACTCCGTTTACGGATATCACAACCGATACTGAAGCTGTGGCGCGTTATATCAACGAACGCGTTATTCAGTTTGGTGGTGAGAATGCTATCCTGTATGGTGATTTTGCTATATCCATGGACGAAAGTAGAGGTTTTAGACTATTGCAGGGCGCAATGGAAAGATTTGGCAAAACCAAACTACTCGATGTTGTGCATGTTGAGGGTAATTTTACAAAAAGCGCAATCGACTTGGGATTGTTGTATGAGCCCGAAATGGAATATAATGTGGCAAAGGAGAATGAAGAAAGATATAATTCTCCTGAACAGGACATTCCTGTTGAGAGTGTGCAGACACAGCCGATGACGTTTGCAGAGAAGATTACAAACAGCGTGCTTGAGGCGAGTGCGAAAAACAAAGAGAACCTTGCGTTGAGAAGTGATGCACTCAGGATGTTCGGGCGCGATGTAGCAAATGTCCTGAAGTTGATGGGTAAGCAAAGAGAGTATGATAAGTCAACAGTGGACCAGCTTGTGAAACTTGCGAAGATGTACTTCAAGGATGCGCAGTTGCTTGGTGGCTTGACTCCATACCAGGTGGGCAGAGTGATGACGAGACTGAACAATGCTGTTGGCAAGAGGGATATTACCGATGATGCGAATGAGCTTGTAAATATTCTTGTTGATGCGCATAACAAAGAACTTGAGAAGATGCTTGAAAAGCAGGCGAAGACCAAGGCGAAGAAGGTGAATGCAAGCGGTGTTGAGGTTATTGGCAAACTGGACAAGGAGGGACAGTTGCTGTTGGAGGAGTATAATGCCGGCAAAGAACTTGACCTTGAGTCTATCGACGATAAAATTATTGATTTGCAGAACGAGGCGGCAGAAGGAAAGGCTGAAGAGGCGGCTGCAAGGATAAGAGGTTTGGAGCTTGCAAGACAGTACAGGGAAGAAATCTTGAAGAAACTGGATGAAATCAAGGGGCTTGAGCAGGAGTTGAAGAGTGCGGAGCAGGATGCAAAGGATGGTGCGATGGACAGAGCTGCTTATAAGGAGTTCCGCCGTGCAACGGAGCGTGCTATACTTGAGAGCAAGCTTGAGATGGTGGATGCTTATCATGGTTTGATTCATGGTTTGGGTGGCGACATCAGCAGTTCGGCCAAGAGGGCGAAGTTGTTCCAACAGCAGCAGATTGACCATGTGAAGGAGATTCAGCACAACGCAAACAGCGACTTGTTGGGGCATCCGGCAGAGGCGCAGGGTGAGACTCCTGATAAATGGAACAGCTCCGTGCCAAGACTTTTTATGAGTGCGATGCCCACATTCCAAACGATGTTGAAGTTCTTTGGCGAGAAGGCTGCTGACGGCAGAGGTTATCTGTATGAGAGATTTATCCCACAGCATACGCAGGCGAGCCATAACGAGTATGTAGGCAAGACTGAGGCGCGTGAGAAGATGAGAGATAAGTTGACTGAAATCTTTGGCAAGAAGACTACGATTGAGAACTTCATGGACATGTCGCGCAAGGAGGGTGCTGTTTTGGAGTACCAGGAGGGTGGACAGAAGAAGACCATTGACTTGACAAGAGGACAGGTGCTTTACCTGTACATGATTAACAAGATGGCCGACGGACAGATGAAGCTCTCAAGAATGGGTATTACCGATGCGGATGTATTGAAGATGGCCAAGGAGTTGCCGGAGGAGATGGTGAGGTTCGCGGACTGGGTGCAGGAGGATTTTCTCACTGAATTGCGTGAGAAGTACAACAAGGTGCATGAGAGGATGTTCGGTGCTCCGATGGCGGCTATTGAAAGTTATTTCCCTATCAAAATCAACAAGCGTTCAAGGGGTGAGAAGATTGAGCCCGGAATGAATGCGGAGGATAAGCCTTCGACTGTTACGGGTTCGGTAATCAAGAGAACGAAGAATGCTGTTGCCATTGACTTGAGCGCGGATGCGATGCAGGTGTTGCTTGGGCATATCGATGACATGGAGAACTGGGCCGCTTGGGCGGAATTCAGAAGGGATGTGAAGTCGTTGCTGAACTATAGGCACTTCCAGAACCAAGTGAAGGGTATGGAGTCGTTGAGATACGGCAGCGGAGAGAAGTTGTGGAAGAATTTCGTTGATGTGGCGAACATTGCGGCAGGGTCGTTCAAGCCAAGCAGTACGGCGGCTGATAGGGCTGTGAGGAACATAGCAAAGGGTGTTGTCTCTTCAAAGATTGCTTTCCGTTACTTTACTGCGGTGAAACAGATTCTTTCAACTCTGGCTTTCTGGAGTGAGGTAGACTTTGGTAAGATGATGAATGCTTACCTACACCAGAAGGAAGCTTGGGATTGGGCGATGAAGAATCTGCCCGGTTTCAGCAAGAGATGGGAAGGACGAGCATCGGGTAATGAGATTTTACTTGAGAGTGATGCCGATTGGAAGGTTTGGCAGAACAGGGCTGTCCAGTGGTTGAGCAAGGAGGGTATGAGAGCCAATGCGTTCATTGATGCGCTGACTGTCGCTACAGGAGCAAAGGCCGTATTTGAGACGAAGTATGAGATGTTCAAGAAGGCCGGGTATAGCGAGGAGCGTGCAAGAGAGAAGGCTTTGAACCGTGCTGCAGAGGCTTACAACGAGAGCCAACAGAGTAGCGAGAGTGCATACTTGAGTCCGCTGCAGGCCGAGGCGACATTTGTGTCATCGGTGTTGACTGCTTACCGAAATTCTCCTTTCGGCTACAACAGAAAATTAGCGACAGCCATTGCGAACCTGAAGAAGAAGATGAAGAAGGGTTTTAAGCAGGAGAGCATTGAGTATATGATTAAGCAGCTGATGCGCGATGGACTTAACGAGGAGCAGGCGAAAAAGTTTGCGAAGAGTACTTACCGCAGGAGTGTTGCCCGTGACGCGGCTGATGTGGCGCTGTATGGGTTTTTCCTTAACTATGTTTGGGTGCTCGGTCCATCATTGATATACATTCTTGGTGGTGACGACGACGAGAAAAAGAAGGAGTTGAATGTAGAAGCTCTCATTGATGGCGCTACGGGTGGACTTGGTAACTTGCCTGCCGGCGAGACTTTGACAGGCGCTATTAAGGCTATAGCGGAAGGTGATGTGTCGAACTTCAAACTACCGCAGGCTGTAGCAATGCAGGATATGGAGACTATTGCAGACTTGATGCAGACTGACCCTGTGAGAGCTGCTGGCGAGGTGCTGAATATTCTTGTTGCAATGGGTGTGGGTGTGAACCCGCAGACATTCACGGATATGTTTGTGGCACTTGCAGATACTGAGGATTGGAGCGACCCGAGGGAGATTGCGATGCTTGTGTTGAGGCTTATTAACGCCCCGAATAGTAAACTTGAACTTCTTGAGGCTGATGAGGCGATGGAGAACTATGGCGCAAACATTGAGGAGATTACAAGGGAGTATGCTGAATACCAGAAGAGCAAGCGTGCTCCACTCTCCGGATGGCTGTATAGCGATGAGAGTGAACAGAAAGCTATCGAGAGGTATGAGAAGAGATTCAAGAAGATTCTTGATGAGAGATTTGAGTCTATTGTGGAGAATACCGATGAGTATGATATGTGGTATGAGAATTCCGACCCACAGATGAAGGCGAAACTTGCGAAGTTGAGGCAGAAGTTCCAGGAGGGTGACAAGGAGACCACAATGGAGAAACTGGACTCTATTGATGTGACCAAGAAGGTGCTGTTCGGTAGTGGCTATGATGAAGTCAACACTGTGTACTATGAATTGAGCACGGCTGAAGATGAGGATATGGCGATGATGATTGACACCAAGCTCAAGGAGTTGCAACCGATGATGGATGAGTACAAGAAGTTGAGAGGTGATGAGCGCGAGGCTTACCGAGAGAAGAACCTTGAGCAGATTCAATTCTACAATAGATTGAATGCTCATAAAAACAATGTCAATAATCTAAAGGGTGCGATGAAAAAGAAACCCGAAGAGGCGCAGGAGAAGATGGAGAAGATTCGCAAGATAAGAACAAAGGCAATAGATTTAATCAACAATTATAATGAATAAGTTTCTATCAAGAGTGAAGAGTGGGAGCCGTAAGATGGCGGCTCCCGTAAAGAAATCGGTGAAAGAGGTAAATCAGGAGGACTTGGAGGCTCTTGAGCAGTTTGCTAATGATTGGGCATCGCTGGAGGAGATGCGACGCAAGACGCGCCGTAGTGTGATGTATGCGTGGGGTGACCAGTGGGGTGACCTGGTGCGTGACCCGGACACAGGGCAAATGATAACAGAGGGTGACCTGATTAAGAAGCAGGGCAAGGTGCCGTTGAAGAACAATATGATTGCGCCTATCTTGAGCAACATTGAGGGTCAGTTGAGAACGGCGCAGATGAAGCCTGTGTGTGTGGTGCGTGACCAGCGCGAGACGAAACTTGGTGAGATGATGTCGATGGCGGTGGAGTATGTGCATGATATCAACGAGGTTGGTGAGTTGGATGTTGCTACGCTGAAGAGTGAGGCGACGAGCGGTGTGATGGCGCAGAGGATTGAGTATGGCATTAACCCGGACAAGGGTAACAAGCAGGATGTGTGGGTGTACCCTGTGGAGACTGCGAGGTTGTTCTTTGACGGCAGTGTGGAGGACCCGCGTATGTGGGGTTTGGCGCGTGTGGGCGAGCTGTACGATATGACGATTGAGGATGTTGTCGCGAACTTCGGCAAGTTTGTTCCCGAGCAGGAGCTGAGGGATATTTATGGCGGTGGCGGTACTTATCTTGATTCGCGTGCTTTGAATGGTGAGAAGCTGGATAGCCTTAACTTCTATACTCCGTCGCAGCCTAATATGTGCAGGGTGATTCTTGGTTGGAGACTTGAGAACAGACCGGCTATCTATTGGCAGGATTTCGAGAAGGGTACTTATGGTTATGCCAAGAGGAGCGAGAAGCATCTTATTGACGAGGAGAACGAGCGAAGGATGCAGTATTATACTTTGCAGGGTGTGGCCGAGGAGGATGTGCCTTTAATTGAGTATACGAACGAGACGGAAAGGGTTTGGGTTTATAGGTATATGACTCCTTGGGGGCATTGCCTTGTAAAAGGTGACAGTCCTTATTGGCACGGTGAGCATAACTTTGTTTTGGGTGTGTACCATTTGACCGGTGGCAAACTGTATAACTATGTTGAGCAGTTCATTGACCAGCAGAGGAGTATTAACCGCACGGCTACGTTGATTGACTTCATTCGTGGTGCAAGCTCAAAGGGTGTGATGATTGTTGACGAGACGGCGTTCGAGTCGATGACAAGAGAGGAGATTGTGGATGAGTATGTGCGATGGAACGGTGTGCTGTTCGTGAAGCCTAAGCGGGGTGTGAATGTGAAGGATGTGGTACACCAGTTGAACGGTGCTGCATCGACGGCTGGTGATTACGAACTTCTTAATCTTCAGTTGAGACTCATTAATGAGATTTCGGGTGTGAACAGTGCGATGCAGGGACAGGCTCCACGAAGTGGAACACCGAGCAGTCTTTATGCTCAGCAGGTGCAGAACTCTTCACTGAACTTGAAAGGTTTGTTTGGGGCGTTGACCGCCTTCCGCAGAAGAAGGGACACAAAGGTGATGAAGACTATTCAGCAGTTCTATAACCAGCCTATGTATCTTGACATTGCGGGTGTGGACTACAGCGAGGAGGCGAAGTGGTATAACCCGGAGAAGGTGAAGAATGCTGACATTGACCTTGCGGTTACCGAGGGTAACAACAGCCCTGCATACCAGGTGTTGCAGAATGACTTCTTGTATAACTTGTTTGCGGGTGGTGCTATTGACCTTACTACTATGCTTGAGAACACTTCTTATCCTTTTGCGACAAGACTTCTTGAGGCGGTGAAGAGAAAGGAGGCTGATGCACAGCAGATGCAGCAGGCTATGTTGGAGGCGCAGCAGAACGGAGCAAATGCGGTGGGAGCGCAGCCTATGAGTGCGCAGATGCAACAGGCTATGAACGGCACACCGGGTGCGCAGGATGGTATGGTTCAAAAGGTGAGAGGTTAAAAAGGGAAAAGGGTCTATAGGGTGACTAAGGGGAGTAAAGTTATCATACTCCTCAGTCCTAACGGACAGCTCCTCTATCTTAGAGGAGCACTCTATATCCCGAAAATAAATACTGAAAGTTATGGAGAAGAAGATTATTTCTTTTAAGGGTATTTCCAATGTACCGGATGATGGCCTTAACGAGGCCGGGGATATGAGTGTGTTGCTGAATATGAGACACAAGGGGGGCGAGCTGGTGCCGTGCCGGAGGCCTGCCGAATCATCGGGTTTCACAAACATCAAGCAATCTCTGTATCACGCGAACAGTAAGCTATGGCTGTTTTTGACAGTGGATGGTTATTTGCACTATTTTAAGGATAATGATTACGAGGATGGTGCGAATGATATTGGTGCAAGCGGCGTGGAGTCATTTGCCATTATGGGCAACATTGTGATTATGAACTTTGCTGACAGGGTGGAGTATGCGATATGGCGAAACGGGGGTTTTGAGTATTTGGGGGCGTTGCCTCGGGCACCAAGATTGAGATGTAATTTATCATTTAAAACAGTAAAATCCGGTTCAACTAAGTATTATGGAGGCATAAGAGAAGCTGAAGCTGCCGGATATCCCCAATTATGGGAAGGTTATAACAAAAAGGGGGAGTTGGATGTATGTTTAAGTAATCTATATGATAGTGGGGCATATATTGATTTTGCTAATTTTAGGTTGGCATTAAAGCTCTTTGATGGGACTTATAAAGATATTTCTCCTGTTTATTTGGTTAATGGAACGCGAACAACTGTAAGTGATAAGGAGGCAAAAGGAGGGAAACAAAATTTCAAATGGTTGAGTAACACTGATTATACCAGTGAGAATGAATATTGGGCGGAAATAGAAGGCTTTATTCCAAGTTTTGAATTAGAAGAATACGACTTTGAAAATTGGAGTGATATTGTCAGCTCTGTTTGCTTGTTTACATCGGGTTCACTACCGATGCACGGAGTAAAGAAAGGTGTGCCGGAATATATATATGAGCAACTACTGAGCAATGACTATGAAGATTATCTTCCTTTGACAGCTGAGGAGTTTAAAGGGAATTTACTAAATGCTAATTATTACAAAATTGCTGAGTATGATTTGAAGGGTGTTTTAATTGATAGCGTAAAAAACACATCACCATCAAACCTTTCGCAGCAGGAGATTTTGGTGTTAAAAGATTTGAATGATTATGCAAGCAATTCGCAGGTGTGTGTAAATTCAAAATTGCATTCTTACGGGATAAAAACCTTATATCCTAACGGATTTGCAGATGTTTGGGCGTATGGTGGTGACGATGATGATGTTGATAAAATAGTTGTCAAAACTTTTGTAAAAACAGAAGAAGGAGATGTTGAAACTATAGCGGAATGTAATGGCTGCAAATCAAGAATGTCAGGTCTTTTTACATATCCCAATAGAGATGCTTACAAGATGGATGTATATGTGAAAAAAGCAACAGTACTATCCGGTTTGTCCGAAAGGCTATATTCCCTATACTACAAATCGTTCGAGTTAACCAAAGATAACGCTTTTGCTTATTATATCAATCCGGAATGTTGGCAGATAAACAGTATAGAAATTACATCGGATTTAGACTATAATGTTGAAGTTGCCAATGCGAATTGGATTTTAGAAAAGTTCCAATCAAATTCCTTAAATGTTGTGTATGACGAAAAAGGTTGGTGGACTATAAACGGAAACAGGGCTGTGGTTTCTGCATTTTTCAAAATAGGCACTCCAAAAGCCGGAGATTCTTTTATAGTTAAGATATCAAGAGATAACCCGAAAACAGTTTTTAATTATGGGGACTTTGAGGCTGTAAAGTCTTACAATGTTGATTTTAAAGATGCAGAATTGCAATGGGAGAATATTGGAGATACTACATACAAGACATTGAAAGATTTTACTGTATATAAAACCAGAAACGCTATTGATGTAATAACCTACAACATCCTCAAGGTCTCTGCTGTGGATAACCCGTTTTATTTCCCGACGGCGCAGACGTATAAGTTCGAGGGGGATATTGTGGGATTGGCAAGCAATGCGGAGGCTGTTTCTCCGGGTCAGTTCGGCCAGTTTCCTTTGTATGTGTTCACGAAGACGGGTATATGGACGATGCAAGTGGATACCAGCGGAAAGGGGGCGTATACTATGCAGAGTCCGGCGAGCCGCGAGGTGTGCAATGGTGCTATTTGTCCGGTGAGTGGTGGCGTTGTGTTTGCTACGGATAAGGGCTTGATGGCTATCAGTGGCGGACAGGTATCTGATTTGAGTGCTGCGCTTGATGGCTTTGAGGTGGATTTCTTCAAGTACAACGCAGAGATGTGGACCGCGATTTTTGCCAAGGCCGGCAAGGGGGTGGTGAACCCTGTTCCCATAAGGGAGTACATACAAGGTGAAAACGGAAATGTGAAAGGTGAAAGCAGTGCGAAGTTGGCGTATAACTATTTGCACAATGAGGTGATACTCTCTAATGTGAATTATGGTTATTCGTATGTGTATTCGCTGACAAACCAGGTGTGGAGTGTGATTGACACGGTGTTTGACTTGACGACGAACAAGTATCCTGAACTGGTGGTGTTTGACAAGGCACAGGGCAATATGTTTACTTTTGCTGATGGTGAGAGTGGGGCTGTTCCTGTGGTAGCGATTACAAGGCCGTTCACGCTCGGGTCTTTTGACTTCAAGAGACTTAGACAGGCGGGATTGAGGACTACCTTTGAGGGCCAACTAAACTTCTATCTGTTGGGTTCCAACGATGGAGCGGAGTTCAAGTGTATAACGGGCGTTGAAAGCGGAAAGCGGAAAGCGGAAAGCGGAAAACTTGAAGGTGAAAGCGGAGAGGTGAAGACTTACAGGGATTTGATTACTGCGATGAGCAGGAGCAAGCAGTACAAGTATTTTGCGATTGCGATTGCCGGGGATATGAGTGGCCGTGTGTCTATGGCTGAACTTTTGGTGGATGCCGGATTTGCGAACAACAAGATTAGGTAAGGGTTCTAAGGACAATTAAGGGTTACTAAGGGTCACTAATGTAGTGGATGCCGAGGAACACTATATTTGAAAAAAGGGGCAACCGTGATGGTTGCCCCTTTTTTTTTATTTGCAAGGCTTGCAAAGGGAAAATGTTTGGAGATTTGGAAAAGGCCTAAAGGGGATTTTTGTTCTTTTAGTTGCGAGTTGCTTTTGTTTTTGGGTGGTGGTTGCACTTTAAATGATGTTTTTTATTTGTTTAAGGGTTAAGGGGGCTAAGGGATATTAAGGGGGCTAATGAGAAAACTGAAAAGGGAAAGCGGAAAACAGATTTCACATTTCACCTTTGACCTTTCAGCTCGTTAAATGCTCGCTTCGGAAACGATGCGTGTCTTTTTTGTATAGTTGTTTGATTTTTGTATTGCTGACGGCAGGGGGTAGTTGTAACAGACCCAGATGAGAATGGCGGTTGCCATTGTGCGGTCGTCGTGGTTGCCTTCGACGGCTCCCATCTCTTTTCCGTTTTCTTTGAACTCATATAAATCCAGCTCGTCGCAGGTGGCGGTGCAGTGTTCTATATACAGCCCGTCGCGTATGGCTTTGTTGAGGAAGTTTATTACCATTGGTTTTGTTGAGGGGTTGGTGTGGAATCCCCATCTTCTCGGCCGGCCTTGGCGTATCTCGGTTTCGCTGGTGCGTGAATAGAGGTTGAAGTATGTGCCGGCAATTTCGTTGAGGATGTACTCGAAGTTGTTTCCCTCGGTGCCTTCGGTCTCCAATGTGTTACTTTCGATGACAAGCAAGGCATCGCCATAGAGGTGTGCTATCTGCACGGCTTTCCAGGCGAGTTTGTCGTGCTCGATGTGGCCGTGCCACTGGGCTACGATTTCGGGCACTCCTCCCTCGGGCATCGATTGGCGGTCGGCTACGCGGATGCAGCTGTAGTCGCTCTTGTCGCCTACACCACCGACATCGACGGAAACGACGTATCTATTCCTCATTGGGGTATCAAGGTCGGGCATATACCATATTTCGAGATTTCCTGTGCCCTTGACAAATTGGCAGTTGAGGTAGTCGCCATCGACATCGCCTGTCCACCAGGGTTTGATGCAGCTCTCGCGTGTGGTCTTGACGTATTCCAAGCGGAAGACTCTGCGGCCGGTGGATTGGAAGGCTTCGGTGGGGGTGGAGGGGAACTCGCTTGAGAGACGCCACTCGTCGGAGATTTCTTTCTTCTTGTCTCTATACCAGTTTATTGCCTCAAGGGTCGCGCCAAGCTCAAAGAGTTCGTGCTCGCGCTCGGACATTGAGGCGATGAAGGTTTCGTAGTCTTCTATCGGTTTGCTGTACAAAGGTATATCGAACCACGGAATAAAGACCGGGTGAAAGTTGTTTCTTTCTTCTTTTTTGGTGGTGGTTGCGCCTTTCCAAGTTCTATGAAAATAGTTTCCTACACCTTTGGCTGTGGACTCAAGGACTTTCATTGTGCCGGGACCACCGAGACAGGTACCGAAGATTGCTTGTACAAGGTCTTCGGGTTTCTTGCCTTTGGTCTCTTTCCACAAGCCTACCTCGGTGAGGTGGGCAAGGGAGACGTTTTCGGAACGGACTTTATCGGGTTTCTGCGCTGAGCCTATTGTGTAGCGTGAGCCGATGGGTTTGATTTCTCGGGTCGAGGTTGAGCCTTTATAGGGTGCTTCCTTGATGTTACATCCCAATACCCATTGTGGGGTGTTGTTGACAGTTCTTGAGAGCATACCGGCAACGATGCGTGACTGGTTCTCAATGTCGCCGCAGATGACGGAGTTTATTCCCGGGAAAACGCATACTTGCAGCCATTGCATATATAATTGTGTAAGGGTTGAGCCTCCCCACTGACGGGCTTTCAAAAGGATGATGTCTATTGCCTTGCCTGATAGTCGCAGGCTCTCGAGTTCCTTGAGGTATTTCCTTTGTGGTTGCCACAGGACAAAGGGTACTTCTTTGAGGGTTTCCTTGTCTTGTATGGTTTGACACATGCGGGCGTACCACTCGTAATCGTATTTATTCCTTATTCGTGAAAAATCTTCCCAAAATTTATTGATGCTCTTGTCGTTGACGGGCAGGCCGGCTTTCCTTATGTGCCAATGGAAGCCGTGCTCGATGACGGACTGGACGGTGGGGTCAAGGAGCATATCGTTTGGCAGCCACATACGGGGTAGTGGGCTGTCGGGGATTTCTACAAGTGTTCGGGGAATTGGACTGCCCTCGCCTGTTATGGGGTTGTAGGGGGCGTTAATGAGTGCAAGACGGCGTTTATTTTCTTCTATCATAAATCTTGTAGAGCAGACGGTTGATGCGTTCGGGTGAGAGATAGAAACTGGGTGCAGGCTCTTGGAGCAATGCTATGATATTCTGCAACGAGCGTGCGTTGGGTGGCAGGGAGTTGTAGCGACGGTAGAACTCGGCGTGCTTGGCAGCCGTGCGGTATTCGCGGTTGTTGCCTTTTGATGACAGACGGTTATAGCTGTAGGTCAACAGACGGGCGTGCTCGGGGGATATGTAGAGCCTTGGTGCCGGCATAGTGGATATTTTCTCACATATCTCGCGGCGGCTCATCATAACGCCGTCCTTGAGGTTTTGTCTTACAATGGTTGTGTAGACGTCATTGAGGTCTTGGATGAGTTGAGGAGTGAACATAATTATTTGTGCGCCATCCCCGGTGCAAAGTTATGACAGTTTTACATAAAAAAAGAAAGGTGGGAAACTTTTTTGCCTTTGGATTTCCGAATGTGTCAGTTATGCAGTCTTGGGTGTCAATTATGTAGATATACAAGTGTTGTTTTCTCTTTTTTTTGCTCTCAAATTTTAACGTATGGATGAAGAGGTAAAAGTAACAGAAATGACTGTGGAGGAGCCTGGGGGCAACTCTGCAAGACAGGAGCTTGAGGCTTTGCTCACCGAGGTTCTCCCCGAGGAGAAGCGCACGGGTGATGTGGAGCAGATGGCTCTTGACTACATCAAGGAGTTGAGATCTTCGAATGACCGTATCATTGAGGCTGTATCGGATGACCCCAGAGCAGCGCAGATGTTCGCGGATATCGTGAACGGTACCCGTAAACCGGGTGCTGCGATTGCAAGATACTTCGGTAAGGGTTTTATGGCTGACGAGGGCACACCCGAGTATGACGAGATGATGGCGGCCGACGAGGAGTTCATCAACGAACGTGAGAGTGTGAAGAGAACGGCTGAGGAGCATAACGCGAAGATGCTTGATTTCCTTGATTGGCTTGAGGGTGAGCTTGGCGAGGATGCCGAGGGTGAGCGTATGCGCCGAGTGTATAACGAGATTATCATTCCGCTGCTTGACGGTGTGAAGGATGAGACGTTGCCGGGCAAGTTGAAGAAGTCGCTTGACTATGACAAGGATGTGGAGGATGCCTTTGTGGCCGGTGAGGTGAAGGGCAGAAATATGAACATCAACGAGATGCGCGGTAAGGTGGGCGACGGAATGCCGAAGGGCTTGACATCGCAGGCTATGCCGGTGGTGGAGAAACCGAGAAAGCGCAATAGAATGCTTGAGAGTGCTTTGGGAGCGTAATTTTTTAACCTTTTAATTTAATAAAATGAAGAAATTTTTGAGTTTTGTGAAGAAGTATCCCATATCCTGCGTGGTATGGGCAGTAGGACTTGCTATGCTTTTTATGGATGAAGCAGCAGGTGGTTTGATTATGGCAATGGCTGTGCCCGGTGCTCCGGTGAATACTCCAGGTGCAAACGAGGAGCTTGGTGTTAATGTGGTAAATCCCGGCTCGCCACAGGCAGCTCCTGGCCGCGAGGGCTTGGCAACACAGTTGAGCGGTGAGGCCACCACAGTGTCTAATGTAGACGAGGCATCGGATATTTTTGAGCCCGACGTGGATGATGAGTTCTTGCTTATTGCAAGCGACGAAAGTGTCATTGACACCATCAAACACAAGGTGAAGAGACAGGTGAAGGTTACCGGCCAGGAGGTAGACCATTACATGATTGACGAGAAACGTAACAAAGCGTATACCAGCAAGGAATACACCGGCGTGGGTGCAACCCGTGCGGAGATGGAATTTGCAACCGTAGGTGATTCTAAAATCTTCCAGGAGTATTACACTGCCATCTGTAAAGGTGTCCCCGGTTATGACCCGACAGGTCAGACAGAGCTTCCTGCTACTGACTTGATGATATTCTTCATCGGTAAGAATACATCTAACGAAAAGCCTATTGCAATGGCTGTGAACGGTCCTAAAGCCAACCCTACAGATGACTATTGTACAATGCCGACTATCCCTGCCGGCACAGAGGTTATTCTGTTGTCATCGGCTGCATACGAGACACAGAAATTCATAGCGCCAAACACCATTGTTCCTGTGCCCGAGCGTATGTATTTGCAGAAGCAGCTCTGCAACAGCATCACAAGCGACTACTTCAAGAACAAGAAGAAGAAGATTAAGTTCCAGCAGGCGCAGATTGACGAGGCTATCCTCCGTCAGTTCCGTCTCGAGAGTTGCCGCACAGCGTGGGTAGGTCAGCCGGGTAAGTTCAAGGTGCAGGCTATGGATGCATCATTGGGCTATCAGTGGGATTACTTCTCAAAGGGTCTCCGTTGGCAGTTCAAGCGCCAGTATGACCTTGCAGGTGCTATTACATTCGCTGACATCCTGAACCTCTCGATGGTTAAGTTCACCGGCTATAATTGTTCGAAGAAGGCAATTTGGGTTCTCGGTAGAAAGTTGCTCAACGACATTCAGAAGATTGAGTTCACTCTTCATAAGACCATAACAACCGAGAAAACAAAGAGTGAAACATTCGGCTATGCCGTAACTCGTCTCCATACAGCATTCGGTGATATTGACTTGTTGCACGACCCAATGCTTGACAATCTTGGTTACAGCGACTGTGGTGCTTTGATGGACGAGGCCGGTCTTGTGCGTTACTATGTAAAGGACGAGGAGAAGAAGAGCGAGGGTGTATATGGCGAGGAGGCTACACGCGATATATTTATGACTACTGACTGTCTCTGCTTGAAGGGTTACTCACACATCTGGGTAAACGGTGCAGGTGCAACAGGTGAGAATGGCGTCGTTGCTAAGATTTCATCGCAGGCGACCTTGCCCGAGAATCCTTCTATCAACGAGGTGGTTGTCCTTACAGCAGAGGTAAAGGCATCAGCCTTGACAAACAACAAGACCTTCGCTGTCGGCTCTATCGTACAGTTTGACGGTTCTGTGTGGAAAGAATTTGACGGTAACTACGTTGCCTAACCAAGCATGGGGAGGAAACTCCCCATGTATAAATCTATAAATATATGAGAAAAGAATATGCAATAAAAGGTGTTGTTGAAAGATTTATATCTGTACCGCTTGGTAAGGGGTCGGTAACACTGCACTTTCAAGGAGGTTCTATAGATAGCGCACTTAGAAGAGATGCTACATTCTCGACAACCAATCCAGTAGAACAAGCGATAGTTGAGAGATTGCCTGAGTTCAAGAAGGGCGTCATTAGACTTGTCCGCACTATTGGAACGGAGCCCGCAAAGGTTGCTGCTGTTGCCGATGTTACTACATTGCAGCAGGCGAGACAGTACCTTATTGAGAAGGGTGTGTCTATTGAGAAGTTGCAGAATAAGGCCGACATAAAGGCTTGTGCTGATGAGATGAACATTACATTCCCTAACTGGTGATGGTACACACGGATATAGTACAGAAGGTTAGGGATATCCTTAACGAGCACGGTGGTGACGATGGATTGAGCATTGGCACTGACCGTGTTCTGCTTGATGAATACATAGGGAGTGCCATACCGGATGCGGTGATTATGCTTGCGCAGAAGGGGTATAGAGTGAATGTGAAAACTTTGAACAATGTTGACTTTGAGGATGACGTTATTTTTGAAGATGATGATTTTGTGTCGTTGATTTTGGTTCGTTCTCCGCAATGGAAGAAGGTGGTTACAAAGTTGACAGATATGAATTCGCCGGAGTATGTAATGGCACAGAATGATTTTACAAGACCAGGGGTGCATTCACCGATTGTGTTTTGGAATGGGACTTACCTTTATTCGATTCCCGGTGCAGGAGGTGAGGCGGTGGTAGTGTATAACGCTAAATATAATGCGAATAATGGTATCGCGGCTGAACCGAAGGAGGCTACCGCGGTATGTTACATGACAGCGGCTTTGGTGCTGGGTATGTTCGGCGACGACCAGGGGAAACAGAGATTGAGTGATATTGCAACGAATATGCTGCAATGATACTCCCTCCCGGCTAAAGCCGTACTCCCTCTATAAACAGAGGGAGAGTTAAAGAAAAGTGACATGACTGATTTGATTCTTAAAATAGACGGTATAGAAGACTCTCTCTCGGTGGAGTTTTACATTGAGAGAGAGAAGACGATTAAGTTCTTGAAGGAGGACTTGATTAAGGTTTACAAGGATGGGGGAGTAGAGTATTATGCTCCTGTGAAGGCTAACGAATTAGGCCGGGGTCATTTGATGGCCGCGGTGGAGTTTGAGGATAGAGAACCTGTGTATCCCGGGGGCCGCCGCCGTGTGGTGGTGAGTGGTTTTACCGGATATACTATTCCTTGTATGGGGGAGGGAAACACTATCTCCTGCGGGAGTTATGAGATTTCTTTTAGGAAAGATGAAAATATTCCCAAGAATGAGGGTACTAAGATATATGTTGGCACGACTGAAAGGGTTGTGGGTTATGAATACATAACTGAGGGAATGATTAAGAACCTGACATCTTATAAGGTGGAACCTATGGAGATGTCACTGTTGGCACAGCAGGGTGAGAGGTTTGTGATTGCTATTCCCTATGACTGGGAGCTGAAGGCATACAAAGATAACGGTTTTGGTGGTCGAGTTCCGTTCTGTGAAATGGTAATGGGGGCAAATGGCAACATTGAGGTTGAGATTGACGGTGTGAGACATAAAATTTACGGTGAGTTTTTTACAACAACAGGTAATACAAAAATCTATATAGAATGAATACAGATATAAAAGTTTCGGGTTCTTTGGTTTTCCCAGAAGGTGCTCCTGCAAGAGCGGGTGAGATTGTGAACAATATTGAAGAGGTGCGTGATATTCCAGCACCGAGAGTGGGTATGATTGTTTATGACAAGAGCACCGGATTGAATTATATTATTCGCTCGTTGAAGGAGAAGGTTATAGACGGTATTAGGGTTGACAACGCCCAGGTGGATGAGTATGAACTTTATGATATTGCTACCGAGACTGCACGTGCGACGGCTGCTGAGCAGAAGAATGCCGCCGCGATTACTCTTGAGACTGAGCGTGCACAGAGAGCGGAACAGGCGAATGCCGATGATATTGCTACCGAGACTGCACGTGCAACGGCTGCTGAACAGAAGAATGCCGCTGCTATTACTTTTGAGACTGAGCGTGCACAGAGAGCGGAACAGGCGAATGCCGCTGCTATTGCTGCCGAGACTAAACGTGCGACGGCGGCAGAACAGAAGAACGCCGATGATATTACTTTTGAGACTGAGCGTGCACAGAGAGCGGAACAGGCGAATGCCGCTGCTATTGCTGCCGAGACTAAACGTGCGACGGCGGCAGAACAGGCGAATGCCGCTGCTATTGCTGCCGAGAGAGAACGTGCAACGGCGGCAGAACAGAAGAATGCTGATGCGATTGCTGCCGAGAGAGAACGTGCGACGGCGGCAGAGCAGAAAATGGCACAAAAAATAAGTGATTTAAGCTATGAAATTGCAGACAATGTAATGACGTCTGATTATATGTCTAAATTTCAATCACTTTCTATTGATACAGGTAATTATACATTATCGTTTCATACCATTGTAGGAACTAACCCTTATGGTCGTTTCTTCTTGAAGAAGAACTACAATTACAGGTTTGTTTTTGAGGAAACGGGGTACTCCTCTCCGTTGTACAAGGCGTTGAAGAGCTTTTTGGATGACTCTACGCTTGTGGATACAACTACAGGTGGCGAATTTTTATATAAACCGACAGAGGATGTTGAGGCTTACCTCACTTTGTATTCGGGCAGTGAGGGTGGTGTGACTGTGACTGTGACTTCATTGCCTGTCTTGCAAAAGGAGATTGCAGACAATCTTGCTTTTGAGGCTATGCCTGTTCTGCCGGCTGTGGTTAGATCTAAATATACAAAGTATGACGATGGCGTACCGACAGGCAGTGGAAGCTACTTTACACAGTATGTCTATGACGTAGCAGCATTTGTGGGCAGAGCTGTTAAGGTGGATAGTTATTCTTCAAACACAGCCATTGCAGCAGTGGCTTTTTATTCTTCGGGCGCAATTTCTGCCGATACTTATTTGAAAGAGTCTTCTGTTCAGTCATCGGGTGGTTATGATGTTGTTGATGTGATTATCCCTGAAGGGGCTGTAATGATGGTTGTTACACACAGGAATGTTGACGATTTTACAAAGCCTGTAGTGCTTATGAAGGGGCTTGTTGAGAAGCCTTGCAGCAGTGCTGCAAACAAGGATAGTATTGATGCGTTGGCAAATATTGGAGGTGTTGTTCTTTCTTCGTCATACATTAGAGGATATTACAATACAAACACCGGTACATTGGCAGATACAAGTTCTACTACAACGGCTGTTTCGGAGATGTTCATTGCTGTGGAGGCTGATACGGAATATGTAGTCAAGAATATTGAAGGGTATAAACTTGCTGTTTATTTCTATAATGCGGAGAAGGGTTTTGTAAAGAATAAAAAGTGGTTCTCCGATGGCAATTCGTTTGTTACTGAAAGCGACACTGCGTATGTGAGAATTGCATTGAGAAAGGATGGTATTGTTCTATCTGAAATACCCGATGCAATCATTGCCGGTGATGATAAAAGTGTGTATTCTGCTTTAAATGCAAAGGGTATCTTTAAAGAGGGTGTAAAGGTCTCGATTCTTGGTGATTCGTTGAGTACATTCAATGGTTATATTCCTGCATCGAATGTGGTATATTATCCCGCCGGTGATGTCAATGCTGTGTACAAGACTTGGTGGCATCAGGTCATAGATGCCATTGGCGGTGTGCTTGACACTAATGAATCGTGTGCCGGGTCAAGTATTTCTACAATACGTACAGACAGACCTACTTTTGTGAGCCGATGTACCAATCTTGGTAATCCTGATGTGATATTCGTTCACGGTGGTACGAATGATATCTCATATAACGCACCACTTGGCGCATTTGATGCTTCGGTGGATATTGAGGTGCTTGATGTAGATACATTCTGTGGTGCGTGTGACAAGATGGTAAGGTTGTTGAAAACAACTTACCCCAATGCCACTATAATCGGGGTTGTCCCTAAAACTGCCAAAACGGCATATTCTGATGCTTTGCGCTCTATATATGGGTATTATGATATAAAGTATATAGATTTGACTGAACTGCCTGTTTCTTTGGCTTCAAACCATTATACTGCTTATGGAATGATGCAGGTGAGTGGGTGTGTGATGCGTGGGATTACGAATGAGCAGAAGAGTGAGATTAGTAATGACGTTGCTACTCCAATATATGTTCTTTCTAAAGGTGGCCGAGTGACTTATGAAGATGGTTCTTTTGTTACGGCAGGAGCATATTGGAAATATGCCAAAGTGGATGTTCGCGGGCTGAAAGATATTGAGGTGACGGGTAACTGGTATGATGGTGTTGTTGCCGCCATTGCTTTTTATACCGATGATGGTGTTTACTTGAAAGATACTTCGGTTGCAGGAAGTAAAGGGGAGTCAACAAAAAGTGCTGCTATTCCAACGAATGCCGCTTATGCTATATGCTGTTCGGCAGAACTTACTCCTGTTATCAGGACTCATAGCATTGGTGCTGTGGTGTCTGCAATTCCGACAAAGTTGATTGACCCTTTGAGGGCTTTGTATAATCCTTTTATTGGCAAGCCGCTGTATCATCATCTTAATCAGGAACAGGTGTCTGCAATCCCTGCACAGTCGTTGTATGATATTGCATACGCGAAGGCTCTTGGCTTCCAGGTTATTGAGGCTAATGTGCATAAATGTGCCGATGGGGTTTATGTTACCAAACACGGCAGTAGCGGTAAACTTGGTGCGGGACTTGTTTTTGCCGAGGGGTGTGGCATAACTGCTGATACTGCATTTGGCAGTGTTACAAGTGCTGATTTACGCACTTATGTGACATACGATACTCCTTTGCCACAATATGCAGGGCATATTCCGACACTTGACGAGTTTTGTGCTGAATGTAAAAGGCTTGGTATGATGATTCTTTTGAGGGTTATGAATGATAACGCTTCTTTGGATGTTGCCCGAAAGTATCTCACAGACAGCGAGATTATTCTTTGCGGTGCAAATGAAAGAGGGGACTTTACAGGTGTTGTTGCGAATTTTCAAGATGTTGATGATTCTACAACTGTTGAGAGTGTATTGAATATTTGTGACTCTTTTGGCAAACCTTATGTGTTTGGCGGCTTCTGGTCATCTTCAATGAGTGACGATAAGGTGAGGGAGATTGTTACAGCCTTGCACAAGAATGGCTATTTGGCGGGTGCTGCTTATGCCGATACTCTTGCTATAAGACGTTTGGCAGGGCTTGGCGTTGATATGTTTGCTTCAATGGCGGATGTGAATTTATTTGATACTGGGAATGTGAACAATGTTTTCTCTTTTGATAAATTCGATGTTGAATTTGGCAATGCCACACTTGAGAATGGTGTTGCGAATATGTCGCAAGGTGCAGTGTTAAGTCTTTCGGATACTGCTTTTGAAAATAATCACGGCAAGGTGCTTGTTAGTCTGCTGTTTGATGGTGAACTGAATGTGCAGTTTGGTAATATCAAGACCTACACGGTTGCCAGTGACGGTACGGAGTGGGTTACTATGGCGCGTGTGATTGGGCGCAGTAGCGAGGTTATTGGCTTTGAGGCAAAGACCGATACTATTATCAAGGGTGTTAAGGTTTTAAGTTCGGTGGTGATATAAAGAAAACTACAGGAGGGAAGCTACTATGGCGGCTGCACCTTCTGTTGGATTAACAGTTAATATTATTATGAATGACTTTAATTTACATTTGAATATCACCCAGGATATCGGACACGGAATGACGCTGATATTCGTCTGCGCGCTGGCGATATTGCTTGCTGTGTTGATTGACCTTTCTACGGGTGTGGAGAGAGCTAAGAAGTGTAAGGAGAAGATAAGAAGCCACATTCTGCGAAGAACCATAAGCAAGGTGGTGGACTACTATAGGCTGTTGTTCTTCGGCGTGATAATTGATGTCTTGGGGTTGGCTTTCGTGTGGTATAATATGCCTTACTGCGCAGTGTTGGTTGCTGTGGGTGTGGTTTTGATTGAGTGCAAGAGTGTTCTTGAGAACTACAAGGAAATGAAAAGCCCTGCAAGTAAAGTACCTGATGCGATGGCTGACGCGGTCGATGCTATTGCAAGCAAGAATATGAAGGAACTGATAGATAACGTAACAGATAAAGAAAATGAGCACACCAAGAGGACTGAAGAATAATAACCCCCTGAATATTCGAAAGAATAACACCAAGTGGCAGGGCCTTGCCGAGGAGCAGAACGACAAAGCATTTTTTGTGTTTATTGCGCCCGAATGGGGCTACAGGGCTGCGTTGAGGACGTTGCAGAACTATAACCGCGTGCATAGACTGGGTACTATCCGCGAGTGGATTAACCGCTGGGCGCCGCCGGTGGAGAACCCGACAGACAAATACCTGGAGTTTATATGCGACAAGGTGGGGATGCCGGCAGATGCCTGCCCGAGAATTAGCAACAAGACTGTTATGTGCAACATCGTGGCTGCGATGAGTCACTTTGAGAATGGCGTGCCGGCCGTGATGGAGGACATATATAAGGGTTGGGAGCTTTTATAACGGAATAACACTGAATATGAGAAAGTGGAGGAGTGTCGTAGAGAAGGTGCTGCGCGTGTGGTGGATGGCCGCGCTCGCGGTGGTACTGTTCGCCGGGTGTAAGACATACGTGCCGGTAGAGACTATTCGCGTGGAGACAGAGCGCGTGGTGGATATTCAGCGCGATTCTATCTATGTTCTTGACTCTGTATTCGTGCGCGAAAAGGCCGACACGGTGTTTGTGACACGGTGGCGCACAGAGTACAAGGAAGCGCTGCGCATTGACACGCTGCACATTGAGCGCATTGACACGCTGAATACTATTGTTGAAGTGGAGAAGAAGCTGACAAAGTGGCAGCAGACGAAGATGGATGTTGGCGCAGGAGTCCTCTGCGCTGTGCCCGTTCTTATCATTGTAGGGTTGTTCGTGCTCTATCGTAAACTGAAAAAGTAATCAATTCACATATCTTATAATAGCGCGGCTTATTGGTAGTCGTGCTATACTTATATATGCTTATAATTAACTTAACGAATGAATGTATGAAAATTAAAAAGGCCTTATACAATGAGGCTCTCGGTGAGGTATTAGATGCCTTCGAGGTGAATGAGTGTGAGCTATTCGAGTCGAACAAGGAGACTTGCCGCGAGGGACGAATGATTCTTGTAGTCGCCCTGAGACCATATCTTACTTGCGTAGATATGGCAGAACTATGCCCGATGTGGCGTAGCAGTATATGCACGGTGATAAATAAATTTGACCGCAAGGCAATATCCTGGAGCGCGGAAATTTGTCTGGAAAAACTAAAAAAGAGATTAGATAAACTTGAAAAGGACTTGAGGGAGCAATGATGCTCCCTTTTTGTTTGCAGTAAAGTTTAAGTAGAGTGGCAAAATAGTTTAAAAATGGTTTTGAAATAGTTTAGCGTGAGCGGAGAACTTCTTTTCCGGGAGTGTGATAGTATAGAACTTTGCAGTGCTTGGTAATGGTGCCAAGTACAACTAAAACTATATTATCATTATGTATTACGAAACAAGAGATTACCCGACTCACGGAAATGGAGAGGGGGTAGAGCGCGGAACGCGCGAGAGAGCGAATGCCGGCCTGACACTGGGTATTATTGGTACAGTGCTTGGTGGTGCAGCGTTGTTGAAACGTGGCGGTATTGGCAGTGTGTTTGGTGGTGGCGGCAGTGACAGCCCTGCGAATGTGAACATCAACAGCTTTGGTGGCGGTGGTTTTGCGCCTACTGCATTCGAGGCGTACAAGCATGAGTGTGAGGATGTGCTTGCGTTGACAAAGGAGATCTTCGGCCAGAAGATTAACACCTTGACAACACTTGCTGCACAGCGCAACACTGATGTGGCCGAGAAGTTCGGTTTGTACAAGTCACAGGTGGATGCTGACTTCGGTTTGTATGTCAACAACCGCGACAACATTGACGCAGTGAACAACCGCATCAACAACGAGTTGTTCAGCCTGTACAAGTACACACGCGACAAGGATGACGAGACCAATGCGAAGATTTGTGCTCTTGAGAGCCGTGTAGCTGTGAACGAGGCTGTGCGTCCTTACCAGGACAAGATTATCCAGCTCGCTATCAACAATGCACTTGGTGACGCCATCAACTACACTGACAAGAAGACCTGCAAGATGGTTACCGGTACCGTGGTTATTCCATCGACACCGACTATCACAGGTTTCGGCAGCTATTGTTGCGGCAACCAGGCACAGGCGGCAGGTTAAACATTAAAGGCAGGAAGTTATGTTCGGAAATATCACTGACCCGCTATTGGGTGGCAACAGTCACTCGATGCAGATGCAGGAACTGGGCAAGATGCAACAGGACCTTATGAACAGGATGCAGGCACTGCAGCAGTTGGGCGAACAGGTTCAACAGCCGCAGTTGCCGAGAAGCCAGACTCCGACTTGGGATGAGATTGACCGGGTGACGGGCGCGATGAGCGAGAAGGAGTTTGAAATGATGACGCAGAACGAGGAGTTCAAAGAGAGCCAGCAGAAAATAGATGCCATAACCCAGGTTGTTCTTATGAAGGCTTTAAGGCCGATGATTGAGAATACCAAGGAGGGCAAGGATGCGTTGGATAACCATTTGACTCTTGTTAACCGATTGAAGAAGTCGGTTGCCAAAGAGGCTGATGCGGAGTTGATTGCCTGGAGAGAGTACAAGGAGAAGTATTCACACATGAGTTACGATGAGTACCTGAAGATGAAAGGAGGCAAGGTATGAAGATTGATGATGTAAATGCCTTTAAAGGCGCAGTGAAGGATGCTTTTCGCGGATGGGGCGAAAAGAAGATTGACGAACTTTTCAAGGGCAAGCCTGTTGGGCACTTCATGAAGAAGGGTTTGAACAATTTCATTGCCCGCGAGGATGCGAAGATTAACGCTTACATTGACAATGCTTTCCTTTTCCTTGCCGACGAGACCGGAACGATTGACAGTGACACGGCGATTGATGATATATGTTCTATGTTCCTTGAGATGAAAGAGAGCAACTATCAACTGGGGCCGGTGGACTTGAAGGTCGGCAATGGTCAGGTGGCGGTGAACCTTCCACATAACTTCCTGCTGGATATGCTTACCGGAGGAATGGGAGTGATTAAATTTACAAAAGAGGATTTCCTCGAATTGAAGAACTATTTTTAAAATTTTGAGTTATGAACGAGAATGAGATTATGGATATCATCCAGGAGCTTGAGGAGAACCAGGCGAAGAGCATGAAGCTCATTAGCAAGTTGCAGCACAAGATGAGTGGCAGCATGGGTATGCGCGAGGGTTATGGTAACCGCTTTGGCGGAATGATGCCCGGCGGTTATCCTCCTATGGGCGGACATGGTTTCCCCGGACAGATGGGATTCCGCGAAGATGAGATGATGGAGCGTGGCCGCGATTCTATGGGCCGCTATACAAGGGGTTGAACAGTGTGAGGGGCGGGAGGTTCCTGCCCCTCCTTTTAAAATAGAAAGGTATGAAAAAGTTTCCTAACGATATGTATGACTTCCTTCTTATGCCG
>JAEIGA010002746.1_pt1 | contig 27908 bp, 15 predicted proteins | sample 9270691 | NCBI WGS metagenome assembly JAEIGA01 (sample SAMN17057246, study PRJNA624740) | gut metagenome | biome: biome; isolation source: fecal sample | host: Bos grunniens | place: China: Xizang | collected 2019
AAGGAACAAAGGTGCTTAAATCGGCAACTAATATTTTTGAAGTTTCTAAATGACCGGTAGTACCCATTAAATCGCCGATCGACAGATTCTCTTTAGTAACGGTTTCTCCGCTTTCACGAACGACCGCTTTACTTATTAACTCAACTATATTTTCATCTAGGAAAGGAACAAAGGTGCTTAAATCGGCAACTAATATTTTTGAAGTTTCTAAATGACCGGTAGTACCCATCAAATCGCCGATCGACAGATTCTCTTTAGTAACGGTTTCTCCGCTTTCACGAACGACCGCTTTACTTATTAAATCAACTATATTTTCATCTAAGAAGGGAACAAAGGTGCTTAAATCGGAAACTAATATTTTTGAAGTTTCTAAATGACCGGTAGTACCCATTAAATCGCCAAAGGATAAGTTATCCCTGGTTACAGGGGCACCACTGTCGCGAATTACCGCCTTACAAATGTTATCAAGTACTTCGACGGTTAAAACGGGGACAAGCTCTGTTAGTTCTGAAACCAAAATAGAATCAAACGAGAAACTTGCAAGACCTTCTACCGTAGTGCCTTGTATTATAGAGCCTAACGGAGTTAAAGTTATTCCAGGAGAGAAAACTTCAAGAAGTTCACCCACCTCTACCGCAGAAATACGCGGGGTTATTAAGTCTTTCATCTCGCCAAACGGCAACTGATCTAGCGCAACGTAATAAAGTTTTTCGCCGATAGAGTCTGCGACTCTTTCGTTAGTAGTTTTATCGAAAGCGGGAGAAAAAACAGCCGTTCCTTCTTCAATACTTCCTGCCGAAACGTAACAATAAAGTTGCGGGAAGAAGTTAGTTTCCGTGCCTGTAGGTTCTTTGTCCGCGGGAACTTCTTGGTAGTTAAACACGGGTAAAGTTGATAGAGAACCAAAAATGTTTTTAGAAATCTTTATACAGTTTTGAATTTCTGAACCGAAAGTTTTTCCTTCGGCCTCAGGATAAACGAACTGCAAGTCCATTAATTTATCCATATCGATATTAACGAACTCGTTTAATCCGCTACCTTCAACTAGGTCAGTAACCATGTTTTCAACCATTTTAAAGTCACTAATCTTATAACTGTTAATATTCATCAACACGTCGATTAAACTCTTGTTGCCAACTTCGTCGGTTACCATTTGGTTACTATCTGCGCCCAAATACGTTCTAACGGGTATTACTTTAACACCCACGAATATTCCGCTAACTAATACGGCAAAACTACTGAGCACGCCCAAAGCCCACCAGCCAAAGTTTTTAAGACGTCTTAACCTTTTCGCCCTAAAACCACGCTTAACGTTTCTATCATAAACGGCTTGTTTTTTTATTTGTTTAATGCGTTCCTTTTCAGAAACGGGCTCGGTATTTTCTAATATTTCATTATTAGGTTGTTCCATATTTTCTCTCCTTAAACGATTTTGAAAACGTCAAGTTATACTACCGTTATATTTTACTACTATAACTCACGCGTGTCAACGCTTTTACTCTTTATTAATCGTAGCGCCATCTTCTCTAACACGTTTTTTTCGTTTAGCGCGGGATTTTCTAAAACCACGTCAAATAAATACTCTAGTATTTCACTAACGTTTTCTTTTTTAGCCCCTTGAAGCAACAAAAATCTTGGGCTTATGGCAAGTTCCTTAATTTTTTTGGGAATATTTAACTTTTCGGCTTCTTTTATAACGTTTTCCCACTTTTCTACGACGGGGCATTTTTCTAACCTGTCTTTCCCCGCCGAAAAATCCGCTTGTTTTAACTTTAAAAGGTTATCTATTTTATCAAAATTATGGTAAATAAACTTGCGAACGCTCTCTTTAGAAAGTTCACCGTTTATATCTATCATATGATTTTTTACGCTAAATAAAACTTCTTCAACCGTCCTTTTATTTGCGCCAAATTCAACTAAAATTTTTTTGGCAACCTCTATTCCATATTCAGCGTGTTTTTTGTATTTGCCGTCTTTTTGCATAGCGAAAGGCTTTCCAACGTCATGCAATAGTGCTGAAAGTCTAACCTTACTATCGGCGTATTTTACCGTTTTAAAAACGTGTTCCAACACGTCGTAATCGTGATAGTCTTTTCTCTGCTTCATACCACGCCCCAAAGCGACGTCGGGCAAAATTAAATCGAAAACCCCCGTTTTGTCAAGCGTTTTAAGGGCCGAATAATGCCCGTATTTCGGCGAAAAGGGGTGCGCCGTGTCAGCGTGCAAGATTTTTATTAACTGTTCGAAAACAACCGATTTTGAAAGATCTAGAACGTTTTCTTTTCTCTTGGTTGCGCTCTCTAAAACTTCGCTAGTTGGAGTAAAGCCTAATTCCCCCACAAACCGTGCAAGGCGCAGTAATCTAACCCCGTCGAAAGCAAAAACTTCGTCGGGAGATATTACCGTGTCAAGCACTCTGTTTTTCACATCGGGAAGAGCAGTAAGCGGGTCAACGAACTTTTCGTTTTTTACGTGGTAGTAAATCGCGTTGCACTTAAAATCACGGCGCTTAGCGTCTTTTTCAATATCTAAAGTAAACTCTACTCTCGAAGGTTTGTGCGCTCCGCCCGTAGAATAATAATCGACCCTAAAACGAGTGTATTCATATTTTATTTTATTCAACGAAAAGGCAACGCTACCCGTTGATTTGCGGAAGGTAATTTTCTCGCCACCAAGCGTTTTAACTCGGTCTATTAGATCTTCACACAAAATCGTACCGGCAAGGTCAACGTCTAAAGAAAGGGCGCCGTTAATCAAAAAATCACGCACACAACCGCCGACTAAGTACAAGTCTCCCGATAAACTCTCGCTTAAATCTATTAATTTTTCATCTGGCAAAAATTTCATAAAAATATTATAGCATAAATCTTGTATTTTTTTCCGTTTTGTAGTAAAATTTAATGGATATTTATTTACGGAAAGAAAAATGAAAGATTTTATAATCAACCCACTTGCCGGCGGAAAAGACGGCAAAAAAATGAAAAAAAATCTTGCGCTTATAAAAGCAAGATTAGATCAAGTTAAAGAAGAATACCGTTTCCACTTTACCGAACGGGCACGCCACGCAACCAAGATTACGGAAGAACTTATTGCAAACGGCGCAACCGATGTTATAGTAGTTGGTGGAGACGGAACTTTGCACGAAGTTGTAAACGGCTTTTCACAGTTTAATAAAGTTGCGCTTGGGATTATTCCTTGTGGAACGGGTAACGATTTTGCAAGTGCGCTAAATATACCTAAAAATCCGGTTGATGCTCTTAACCTTATCTTAAATAGCACGCCGAAGTTTACCGATTTTATGCAAATGCCAAACGTTCGCGGTATTAACGTTATAGGCATGGGCATTGACGTAGACGTTTTGAAAAGATACGAGATGCTTAAAAAGAAAACCAAGTTCGGTTATACGAAATGCCTTATCAAAACACTTTTTGATTTTGAGTATACCGATTTTTCCGTTGAAACGGAAAAAAGTGCTAAAGACTACCGCTCTTTTTTAGTGGTGGTTGCTAACGGTAATAGGTTTGGCGGTGGAATTCCCGTTTGCCCCGTCGCAAGCGCAACGGACAATAAATTAGATTTCTTGACCGTTACCGAAATGAAAAAGATTAAAATCATTAACGCGTTTATAAAACTTAAACAAGGCAAAGTCCTTTCGATAAAACAAGCCAACCACGAAAAGACTTCTTTTGTAAAAGTTACTTGCCCCACACCTTACACGGTGAACGTGGACGGAGAACTTTATGAAAATATTCCTTTCGAAATAAAAGTGGTATCTAATCAACTTAGAGTATATCAATAAAAAACGACACCGTTTGCAGTTTGCAAACGGTGTTTGTTTTTTCTACTTATAAAATTTAAATTCTATAACGTCTATCTTTTCGCCGTAGAAATGTAACCACAACGCCTTAATCCCTGAAACCGAAGTCACGGGAACTTTGTATTCGGTATAATCTTCGCCGTTTATAACCACTTCGCCAATCGTTTGGTATCCGTCGGTTACCACACTTATCTTACCCGTACCCTTAACCTTAATAGAAAACTCGGTTGCTCCGTCGTAGAAATTTAGATACTTGTATTCCGCCCAGTCGTATTTAAAGTTTTTGCCACCGCAATCAAATAAGACTTCACCGTTTAGCCCGTCTTTAGACGGAGCAATATAGCAGTTGCCTTTCATACGGCACGCAATCGTTGCGTCAATGGGTTCAAAGGCGTTTATCGGGTCCGAAGTCCCTTGTGAAGTTTGTTCCACTTCGTTTATCGTGCCGTCTTCGTTAAAATAAATTTTTTCTGCACAAGCACGCCTATTATACCGACTATTCTGCGAAGAACGATGATAGAACACGTACCACTGCCCCTTATATTCTTCGATTGACCCGTGGTTGTTCCAGTTGCCAGGGTCACAGTCAACGTTGTCGACTATAACGCCCATTTTTTTATACGGGCCTAGTGGATTGTCCGCCATTGCGTAAGACATACAAGTGGGTTTGCCCCTTGTTATATCGGCATAAACCATATAATACTTGCCGTTACGCTTTCTTAGCGACGCGCCTTCGTGAAAGCCGTGTTCGTGGTCCGTTAACAACCGCTTATTTAGAGTAGACGGATCTAAAGACTTCATATCGGGGTTGAGCCTTGCACCACGCAAAGAAAATTGCCCCCAAAACAAATACGCCTGTCCGTCGTCGTCAACGAATACGCTTGGGTCAATTCCGTCGCCGTTAGCAATTTCCATAGGCTCAGTATTTTTGAAAGGACCCCATGGCGTATCCGCCGTTGCAACGCCTTCAATTTGAGTTACTGCCGAACATATATACATATAGTATTTGCCGTCTTTATGGATACAATCGGGGGCTGAAAGCCTTATATCCGGGCTCCACCAAACTTCTTTGGTTTTTGCGTCGTTGGCGTAACAAATACCGTGGTCAACCCAGTTTTCAAGTTTAGGGTCGTCGGTTGAAAATACGCGTTGATAACGGCTACAATAATCGTTGTTGCCTGAAATATCTAGCGAGCCGTAAAGGTATAGTCTACCGTCTGGCATAACGTGTGCTTCGGGATCGGGAACAAAAAATTCTCTTTTTAAAATCGGGTTCATAGTAACTCCAAAAGTTTTTTATAATTATAACACGGAACACAAAATTATTCAACACGAAAGTTTTTCAAAAAATGCTCTAAAAATAAACGAAACTAACAAAAAATGCTTTTGTTAAGGGCGTCACTCTTAGGGATTTAAATTGAATAAATTATAAAACTCGACTTTTTATAAGCCGAGTTTTCTTTTTCCACAAAAAAAACACTTGATAAATTCTCCCAAAAATATTATAATACTAATGTCACACAAATTGAATAGTCCACAAAGGGATAACTCTTTATTTTTTAAAGGGATATTTTTTCTTGTCGTGGTAAATCATTGAATTTGATAAAATGCAGATTCCACTTGATTTATGACGATAGGTTATCCTATGGCTATTTTGAGATTTGTGTGACAACAACGGAGTTTGCGTTTTTGTGCGTTGACTTCGGTTAGCGCACTTTTTATTTTATGGAGGATTTGTTTATGGGAACGTTATTAATGTGGATTTGTTTAATTCCTGCTCTTACTTGTATTTATTTGTCAGCTGTTTTAGAAAACTTATTTTTGCAATTTTTGTGCTGTATAATAGGTCTTGGACTTTGTATTCTAGGTGTATATTTATACAATAATTATAAAGATGCAGATGAAATTAAACACGACGAAGAATTAAAAGAAAAGGCAAATAGAAGATATAAATGCCCAAACTGTGGAGCTATTGCAGGAAAGAAAATAAGCACTTTATCCAAAGATGTTTCAATTACTATTCATGGAGCTGCGTCTGATAAGATTGGGAAAAATTATGAATGTGAAAAATGTGGATATTTATGGTAGAAAAAAACCAAAGCACTGCACATTTCACAAAAGTATAGCTCACTATACTTTGCAAGCAAAGCCGTGAGTTTTTGCAAAGCAAAAAGAAAGACTAACGAAAAAAATCGTTAGTCTTTTATAATGTCTTAAAAAATCCCTAAGAGTGACGCACATAGTTTCTCTTTTTGTTTTTAAATTTTACATATTATTTAAGTGCTTGAAGAAAAAATCAAAATCATCGTCTGCGAGCGAAACTTCGTGTCTACCCTTATAAACGTCTACGAAAAGGTTTTCTTCTTTGCCGTAAAGTTTGTAGTATTCTTTAAGCATTTTTCCTGTTCGTTTAGTTTCTTCGCCATTAAACAACTCGTCTACGTCACCCATAGCGACAACTAGCGGTCTAGGGCTTATTAGCGCGCCTACTTCTACTGCCGTAAATAGTTTTTGCGCGTTAAAATAACTCCAGTCAGCCCAAGAATTAACAAACACGTCGCTTACCCAACTAGATGAATAACACGCTTTAACACGCTTGTCGAAAGCGGACAAATGATAAGCGTACATTCCGCCGTAAGACATACCCATAACCGCGAGTTTTTTCTTGTTGATATTTTCGTTTTCCAAAAAATAATCAATCAAACTGCTGAGCAATTTTATTTCAAGCGCGGTTATAGAGCCACCAAGTTGACGCAATTTCCCATCGATATGTTCCCTATTATAAATGCTTCCAAACTGGTCTTTGTTCCACAATAAAAGTTGTGGCACTAACACGTTTGCGCCACGGTCGGTTGCTCGGCGAATCATGTGGTTATAGTTGGCCGAATTAAAATACACGCTTGAAATCGTTTCAGGCGTACCAGCCCCGCCGTGAATACCTATAATAAACGGAGCGGTCTCTTTAGCTATTATTTGTTCAAAATACATAGCGTAAAAACGAATACCCTCATAGCAAGAAAATTGCAACCTAAAAATATTTACGTTTTTATCTTTTGCCACGAACTCTTTTTTAATAAGGGTTGGCACGACCTTGTCTTCCGTTAACGGAAAACCAAGCATTTTTACAAACTCTTTGCGATAAAAATCTTCGTTGCCGACAAATTTTTCAGGCGAAATAAATTCATCCCTATCTTTTTCCGCACTCGCTTTGCCTTTTTCTAAAAAACTTAAAACGTCGTCTAGATACGCTTGCCTAAAAGGACTTTCTTTCTTAACTTCTTCAGCGTAGTATTTTTTTTCTTCCATGTCCGTTCCCCCGCTAAAAATTACATACTTTTACTCTCGAGAATTATTATAGCATAATGATTTAGGCTTTTCAACTTAAATTTGCTATTTGTTCTAAATTTTTGCACAAAAAAAGCGTGCCGTCGTTTAAGATAGCACGCTTAATTTAGTTTTAAGAATTATTCCTTAGGCTCGGGTTTTTTAACGAGTTCGTGCGCCTTTTCAAGTTCGGGAATAAGATTGTTTACTCTCTTAATCGATCTTGGGCTTCTAACTCTCATAAGCATAGGAACTTCTTCGTAAGCTTTCTTGTCGCTAGCATCTTTTTGGAAAAACTTTTTAACGTCGTAATTCTTAGGATCTAACGCTAAGTATACTCTTAAAGTTTTACCAACGATGGTCATTTTAGCGATAAGCGTTCTGCCTTTTCTAAAACTCATAGCCTTTTTAGAAAGCCTTGGGTTTACCTTCTTGTAAGTTAAAAGGTTTTGCTTGATTTCTTCGTAGCCTTGTTTAACTACTAATTCAGCCGTCACAAGCTTGTCTTCAAAGGTAAGGTTGCTCTTGTGCAAGAAAGCAAATCTCGTGTCGATAGGTGCGCCTTCGGGTTTTTTAACAAGACCAAACTTTTCAGCAAGATCTGCTACAAGCCCCGCGGTTTTCTTCGCGCCACGGCCACTCTTTACTCTCATAAGCATAGGAACTTCTTCGTAAGCTTTCTTGTCGCTAGCATCTTTTTGGAAGAACTTGTTTACGTCGTAATCCATAGGATTTAACGCGTAGTAAACTTTTAAGGTTTTACCAACAATGGTCATCTTCGCAATAAGCGTTCTGCCCGTTCTAAACGAAAGCGCCTTTTTAGAAAGTCTTGGGTTTACCTTTTTGTAAGAAAGCAATTCTTCGGTGATTAGTTTGTACCCGTCTTTAATAACTTCATCGGCTTCGATAAGTTTTTCTTCGAAAGTTTTAGAAACACCGTTTATTCCAGCGAAAGCGTTGTCGTCTTCGCTTTCGGTTTCCGTTTCTTCTTGAGAAACGGAAACCTCTGCGGGTTCTTCTTTGCTTTCTTCAACTACTTCTTCAGCCGTTTCTTCGGTAGCTACGGTTACAACTTCTTCCGTTTCAGGTTCAGTCGTTTCTTCTAAAACGATTTCCTTTTCGGGAGTGTTGTCGTCGTCTCCACCAACTTTCTTTTTCGATTTTGCAACGAGTATTAGTGCTACTACGGCTACTATTGCGATAACCGCTTCTACTGCAATTACTACTATGAGTAACGTTACTAACGATTGATCGTTGTATGCAGGAGTGGGCGCTAAAGTAACGAGCGTGTCTACTAACGATACGTTTGACTTGAAGGTTGCAAGTGCGTAATCAATATCTTCTTTAGTTACAGAAGCGTTGATTTGTGCGATTGCTTGATCGTAGTATGCAAGAACTAGCGCTGCGTTTTCTTTAGAGTAGCTTACTGCAAGTTTTTCAATCAATTCTTCTCTATAAGTATCGGTTGCAATCTCAGTAAAGTTTGCACGTAATAGTTCAGGTGATTGAGCCGTTTGTAAATCTTGTAAGTACTTATCTAACCAAGCTTTAAGTTCAGTTTCGGTTATAGAAGCATGCGCCTTAACTTCCGCAGTTTGCGCTTTTTCCATTGCCGACTTAGCGGCTTCTTCTGCTCTTTGAGCAGCTTCTAAAGCACTGTTTGCAACTTGTGCGAGTTCGGTAATAGAAGTAGTATTGTCTTCTAGCGCTTTAGTTAACTCCGCTAACGCTTTGCTTGCAGTATCCGCAGTTTGTTGAGCCCTGTCTGCCGCTCCTTGTGCGTTTTGAACAACCGTTGTTAACGAATCTATAGTACTGCTTAAGCCTTGAAGATTTGTTACGATATTTTGTACTTCTGCAACAACCCTGTCAACTTCTCCCTTATAACCGTCGATCAACCCTTTTATTTGAGCCATAGCGGTAGATATCGTGGTATTTACACCACTAATATTGGTTGCTATTTGACCAAGATTATCACCTATCGTACCAAGTTCGCCTGACAATGCATTTCTAATATCGTCCGCAGTTAACGTCTTGATGCCTTCAATCTTCTTTCTCAACGAGCTTAGTTCTTTGCCTAAAGAATCTTTGAACTTATCTATATGCTCAATTATCGCCTTCTTAACTTTTTCAACCGCTCTAGCGTTTTCTTCGATTGCAGGGATAATCTTTTCATCAAGATAAGACTTAACGTCACTAGTTACTTTTGCTATTGCTTCGTTAGTTTCTTTAAGTTTTTCATCCAACTCAGTTTTAGTATAGGTGTTATTAATGATGTTTTGAGTATCTTGTTTGATAAGGTCGATTTGTTCTTTTGCAAGACCGATTTGTTTAAGAATTTCACCGTCTACGCCAAGAGCCTCAATTATATCAGCAAGAGCCTGTTTCATATCAGCAAGAGCTTGTGACATAGTGTCTGCTTTTTCTGATGCGTTCTTGATGTAGCCCTTATAGATGATAATTTCTTGAAGTTCTGTTTTAGCAACAGTAAGAGCGGTTTCAACTTCTTCTATAGTTTTGCAAACGTTAATGCTTGCTATCATAGCCGAAGTAACGTTATTAACGTTTTCACCGTTTGCGCCAAACAATTCGTTGATTGCGTTTTGTTTTGCTTCTTTAAGAGCCGTTGCCATAGCGTCGGCAATTCCGTCTATCACGTCGTAAGCGTAGAGAGTTGCAAGTTGAACGTTTATCTTAGTTGCTTGCGCTACTACTACGTTAAGAGCGTCGATAATGGCTTGAGCTTCTATAGAAACGTTCTTTAGTTCAGCGTAGTCTTTAATTCTTATAACTGCGTCTAAAACTACTTCTTGTTGTTCGAACGCGTTCAATACGGTGTCGAACATTGCGGTGTATACTCTAACGAGTTCGTCTACTTCTGCCTTAAAGAAGGTATTGTTGTATAGATCGTTTTCTGCAAGAAGAAGAATTTCGTTAAAGCAATTCAAACCTTGTTCGTTATAAACGTCTGATTTCACAACGTCTTCGGCAACCAAAACTAGAACTTCAAGAGCCATGGTTTGATATTCATAAAGAGTTATGGTTACGTATTTACCGTCACGTTCGATAACGATATATCCGTCTTTCCAATGTTCTTCGGGGATAGGTTCGCCGAACGTTCCGCCCGAAACTTTTAGGTTAATACCATAGAATATTGCGCCGTCTACCGTTGCTTCGAATTCACCGCCGAGTATTTCAGCAGTTGCGGTATATCCGTCAAAGCTGTTGATTACGCAGTAGCTCGAGTAGAACTTACCGTCGTTGATAACAACTTTTCCACCGAACGCGCCTATTAAGTAATCTCCGTTTGCTTGAACGAATTCACCACCGTTGATTACTAATCCGCCGGTGCACGAAGTAGAAGTACCTATACCGTATAGTCCTTCTGCTACTACCTTGCCGTCGCCGTTAACGGTTAGCGTATCGTGAATTACGATTGCATAGTTGCTAACTGCAGGAAGGGTTAAGGTGTAGCCGTTCAATTCTAACGTTACGTTTGCTTTAATCTTAACTGCTTCAGTTAAGGTTACGTCGTCTAGTAAGGTTATAGTTCCGCCGTTTTCTGCTACGTAAGCAAATGCTTCGTCAGCATTCAAGAAGGAACGGTCGCCGTCTATTCTTACTATCATTCCATATACGCTTAAGTTATCAACTTCCGCGCCGATTAACTTAACGTTACCGGTAGGTGCGGTAAAAGGTTTGTCGTCGTTACCAGTCGTGAATACTACTTGGTAACCGTTTGCGTTAGTTTCATTGAAGGTGTTAGTTCCTTCTAATACTACCGTATACGCTTTAGTTGCGTAACGTACTACAACAGGTACGGGCGCGGTTATGGTTACGTTTTCTAAAGTAGCCACTCTATCACCGTCACCATCAGCACGGATACCGTAGTCGTTAGAGTTGATTTCTATGTTTTTAATCGTTGCGTTAACGGAAGTGCCTAACGAAATACCTTTTTCAGCGTTAACCACCGCGCCGTCTACGGTTAGGTTAGCAACGCCTTTCGCTTGTAACAACGAGTGTACTCCGTTTGCAGTTACGTTGTAAACGTTAATGTTTACTGCTTGATGTATGTTTATTGCACCAAATTTGTTTTCTACTCCATTTGCTTCTACGTAAGTAGAAATGAAGTCACAGTTTTCTATCGTTACGTTGTGCGGATAACGAGTTGTGCTATCTACGTAAATTCCGTTAATGAAGTAACCACTTGCTTTGTCAGTATAGAAGTTTATGTTCTTTATGGTTAACGTTTCACTATCGTAGTAACGAGAGTTACCGTCAATCGTAATCGTTCCGGTTAGGTCGTAATCATTACCGTCGATAACGATATTTAAGTTTTCTTTTTGTTCAACGGTTACGTCTTCGGTGATATCAGTTAAGAAATCAATTTCAACGTCGCCCGTGGTTAATGATGCGATTGCTTTTGCTAAGGTTAGATATTTTTGGTTGCCGATTGCTATCGTTGCGATACCGCTGATAGTAATTAATCCAGAACCTTGTGCTTCTTCAACAGCATAACCTTCATCCATTAGGTATTGAGCGTATTCAGCACGAACGTTTAAGGTAATTTCATCTAAATCGCCAAATGCTGCTAGATAGTCAGCAACTACTAATTCGGTGTCTAGCGTTGCATTCATAGTGCCTGCGGTTGCGTTTTCACCGATTATTGCAATTATTGCCGTGCCGTTCTTAACTGCAACTATCTTACCGCCAACTACGTTAACCGTGGTGTTAGTTGCGCTAACGCTGTTTTGAATTACTGCTACGCTGTTTGCGTCGCCTTCGTAGTTGTTGATACCTACAAGTTCAGTGTCAACAGCATTAAAGGTTGCGCCGTCGCTAGTGAAGTTTACTGCGATATAACCGCTGATGTTACAATCTTTTGCGTTTACGGTTGCAGTAGAGCAAGCTACGGTATAGTTGATACCGTACTTAGCGTCTTTTACTTCTACGTTTTCGAGTTCTAACGTTACGGGTTTGTTAATCAAGTTGATACCACGTTCAGTTACGTCGTATCCGCCACCGATCACGGTTAAATCTTTAATCGTTACGGTGCCCAAGCAATCTACGTTGATTGCACGAGGTGCGGTAGACTTGATTGCGAATCCGTTACCGTTCAATACGATTTCTTTATCGATAACGATAATGTCGCTAGCAGTGATATCTTTCAATAAGTTGATAGTATCGCCTGCAGAAGCAACTTTGTATGCTTCTTTGTAAGTTTCGTATTTAGTGTTGCCAACTTGCGCTTCGTAAACGATGCCAACCATATTCGAAAGCACGAATCCGTTTGCGGTGGGTTGCATATTAGCGTAGTAGTTATCAAGAACAACTACGGGATCACCCGATCTACCAACGTTGGGTTCTGTGCCGTTCCAATAGTTTCCGTCTAGATCGAAGGTTGAGTTAACGCCGTGAGCGTCTGCCCAACTTTCAACGAATACTGCGCGGTCAGTGTCTAAGAATGCGTTTCCGTTAATTTCAACGGTAAAGTCGCCACCGCCTACTAATCTATAAGGTCCAGCAAGTACCGTTGCCTTATTAGCGTTAGTTCCGTTTAGCGTGTTTCCGCTGAATTCGTTACCGGTAACAATTATGTCGCTTCCACTGTAAATCACTGCAATATCTGCGGTGTTGTCTGCGATTGTAGAATCTTTAACGGTAACTTCGCCTTCAGAAACGTTGATTACACAAACTGAAAGTTGGTTGTTGTTAATATCACAGTTTTCTATAACAACGTTTGAATTACCGTCGTTATCTGCGTTGTAATCTACTGCAATTATGCTCTTTGCAACGTTGTTAGTAAAGGTACAATCGGTAACCGTTACGTTTGCGTAGTCAAATTCAAGTATACCGTTGATGGTTGAATCTTTAATATAGTCAAATACTACGTTCTTAATTTCGTAAGTTTCGTTCAAGAACCATAGCGCGCCGTTTCCGGTAATGGTGTAACCGTCACCGTCGATATTGAACGACTTGCCATCAAGCTTCCATACCGAAGTAAGCGTTATATCAGAAACCAAGGTGATGGTTTCGCCTTCCGCAACGTAACCTAATGCTACTGCGAAATCCGAATAGTAAGCGTTGCCGATTCTTGCAATTGCAACGGACATGTCAGCATCTTGGCCGACACCGAACGTTCCGTCTTGGTTCATTACGAAGTTAGAGTTTTCATCAACGTAACTTGTATCAAAGTAAATTCCAAAGTTACCGCCAGATACGAAACCAAAGTCGATATCGCCGTATCCGTAGACGCCATATAATCCTTCGAAATCACCACCAGTTACGGCAAGATTTTCTTCTTTCATGGTTGCGCTTGCCGTTCCGTTTATAGCAACGTCACCGTTGAAAGTACCGCCGTTAATGTTAAGTACGGTATTTTGAGCATCGTTACCCTTGCTTAGAACGTAAATCGCGTGGTTGTAAACTGAGTCTAACGAAGTGATAACACCGTCGTTAACAATCGTTGATGCGTTTACAGCCTTGCTTGCGTCTGAGCCAGGAAGTTGTACCCAAACACCTCTGTATCCACCAACGATTTCGCCACCGTTTACGATAACTTCGTTGGTAAATGAACTGCTGTTTGCAAATTGACGAATTGCTATGTATTTTTCGTCTCTTACTATACCGCTGTTGATAACTAGTTTTGCGTTGCCGGTTGTTGAGTTGTTATCAATAGCATCGTGCATGTGACCGGTGAACGCCGTTACGTTTTCTATAACTGCGTTGCCGTCTATGGTCAACGTGCCACTGTTAGTAATGGTGTAGTTACCCCTACCATAAGAACCGTCTTTTGCACCGATATACCCGTAAGAAACGGTACCGTTGATAATGGTAAGCGTACCTTTATTTATTATTAATGAATGTCCTTGAACGTCGCTTGCACCGCTAATGGTGTAACCGTTAAGGTCAAGAACTATTTCTTTGCCTTGTGCAACGTTTAGGGTTGCGCCTTCTAAATCTACGTTTCTAGTCAACACGATCTTGTCGCCAGCAACGGCAGAATCTACCGCGTCTTGTAGAGTTTCGTATTTAGTTTCGCCTATCATAGCGTAGTTAATTATAACTTGGTTGGTTTGAGCAATTTCTTGCTTGATTTCATCAACGTCCGTTTTGCCGTTAACTACGTTAACTTTATCTTCAGGAATAATTCCTGCGTCACAATCAATAAATTTGTTATTGTTTGCTACAATTTCAGCACCTTTGGTGTTGATTACTTCTTTGTTTGCAACACCGTGATATTCAAAGGTGTTTCCGTATAAAGTAATCGTTTCAGCGCTGTCAGACTTCAACATACCGTACGCGTCGTCTCTTGCATTTACAACGGTGTTTTCAATGTAGAAATTACCGTCATCCATCCAAACCGCATATTCATTGTAGGTATCTGCCTCAATAGTACAATTTATAAGAACGCAGTCACCGCTTAAACGTATACCGTCGTAGAAAGTTACGTTCTCAAACGTACAATCAATGAAGTTTTGATACATAAATTCGTTTGCGGTAGTTAAGTAAGTTCCTTCGTCATGGAATGCAAGGTTTGCAAAATGTACGCCTTTAATATCAGGGACACCGCCACCAACGATAGTTAATTTTGCATCAGCCGTCATACCCATAAATACTACTACAGGTGATTCGCTTAGCATGTTTGCGTCTTCTAAGTCAACTATACCGTGCGAAAAACCGGTTTCTAGTTCAACCGCACCGTGAATTAAATAGCCAACGTAATCCGCTTTGTCTGCTTTTGCTTGAGCGATTGCGTCTGCTAGAGTTGCAAATGCCTTGCCTGCGCCTACTTCGTAGGTTGCGTAAATAATTTCTTGTACTGCGTACGAACCATTGTCAAGTTGAGCGACTTTGAAACCGTCAACTAGATATTGTCCGTCACCTGCCATAAGCGATTCTATTTCACAGTAAGTACCACCGCTAATAGCTACTTCAACAGGGTTGCCCGTGCTAATCGGGTCGCATCCGCCGATTACTTTACCAGCGTATTCAAATTCACCGCCGTTAATTTCGATAGCCATAGTTGCGGGGCCAACGTCGTTCCAAATAGTTTCGCAATCAACAACGTTTCCTATAGAATTAAATTTACCGCCGTTGATAATTAACTTACTGTTAACCGTGCTACCGTAACCGTAATCGCTATCTGAGCCAACGCTTATTACTCCACGCGGATTAGTAGCGGTCGTATCACCATAGTTATCGTTTGTAAATTCACCGTCGTTAATAGTAAGCGTTCCGCCCGAACTCATTATCATTACGGTCCAAGAACCGTGGGTTGCACCTTGACCATTTGCATCACTTGTATATTTAGGTGCGGTTTTATAAACACCACCGTTTATGGTTACGTTACTCGTGTTACCTTCTGCCGCAACTGCGGTGCTTAAGAACGGTGCTGAGTTTGTTCCTAATATTGATACTGAACAATCGTTAAGAACTGCCGTGCTAGCCCAACATTCAATACCGCCTATATATTCGTTTTCCATTACCATATCGGTAAAGGTTGCTTTAGCATAAGCAACGTAGAACGCAAATATGTTACGTGCGTTATAACCGTTTATAGCCGAGAAGTAACCGCCGTTAACAACAAGTTCGTTTCCTGAGTAGTTAGGACCAGTAATTTGTCCGTTGGTATATACTTCAACGTCGTTTAACGTAATTTTGCTATCAAATGCGCGGAATTTGAATAATCCGCCGTTGTTGGTATCATAATCGTAAGTACCACCGTTAACAGTAAGTTTTGCGGTAGTGTTAACGTCTATAATACCATAAGATTTTCCATCTTCGGAATTGATTGCACCGCCGTTAGCTTCTACAACGAATTCGTTACATCCACCAACTAATACGATTGCTCTTGAACCAACAACGCCTTCTACTGTAACAGTATATCCGTTAAGGTCTAACGTTACACTGGTGTCAACGTTGATTACTTCGGTAATCTTGTTGTCTTTAAGAACTACAACGTTTTCACCGTCTAACGCGTTCTCTAAAGCGTCTTTTAAAGTTTCGTAATAATTTCCGTTAATCTTTGCAACGTAGTTGGTAACGGGTTGAACACCAGTCATCTTGTTGGCTTCTTCAATTACGCCACTAAAACTAGTAACGCTAATTGTTTCTGCTTTGACCGGAGCCGGCGCAAACATGGTCACCATAGCCATAACAAACATTAACACTGCTGTTAAAAATGTTAAGCCTAAACCTGCTTTCCTTTTGTTCATAAGAACGTCCTCCTAAAAATTTTCATCCTAAAATTTTGCATCGCGTAAAACGCGTTTTTTCAATTTTTTTTCGGGTTTTTTTGCTGTCTAATTTTTTGTTTTTAGAGATAATAAATCCATTAAATTATAAAGTTAATTAATTTTACATCCGTTTTAAAGATTTGTCAATGTTTTTTATTGAAAAAGATGTCTTTTATTGTCATAATTTTAACGTTGTTTTTATAGTAATTTTTGGGTTTAAAAATGAAAAAACGGATAGACGAAAACGCCTATCCGTTAATTTTATGTTTTTATTCCATTTTAGAACGTGGTTGGAACGAAGAAGTAAATTATGAATAATACTGCTATGATAATCGTAACAACGTGTAAATCCCAAACGGGTTTTTCTTTGCCTTCTTTCTTGCTTAGAGCGTAAGCGAGTAAGCCGAAGAGATATCCGCAAACGTCAATAATAACGTAAGATAAGATACCTAAGCCGATACCAGTGGTGATTGAATAACCAAACGGCATCATAGCGATGGTAAGGAAAGCAGGAACGAAATCTTTAACGGTATCAACCTTAACGTTCTTAATACCTTTAAGCATTAAGCAACCAACCCAGATAAGAGCAGAAGATGCTGCTGCGCCAGGAATAGATGCGAATAAAGGAAGAACGAAAATTGATAACAAGAACAAGCCTGCGGTAACCAAAGCGGTTAAACCAGTTTTACCACCAGCAGAAACGCCTGCACCAGATTCTACGAAAGTAGTAACGGTAGAAGTACCAAGTAAAGCACCGGCACAAGTTGCAACTGAGTCAGCAACCATAATTCTATTGTAGTTTACAGGAACTCCGTCTTCAGTCATAAGACCTGCTGCTTGGCAACAACCAACGCAAGTACCCATAGTGTCGAACATATCTACCATACAGAAAGTGATGGTTACCATTACAAGAGAGATGATAGAAACGCCTGCGGGGAAGTTAAATCCTTCGGTAAATGCTGCAAATAACGTTCCACCTTCAGCAGTGCTGAACGAGAAGAAACCTTTGAAGTGTTCCCAGAAAGCCCAGCTTTTGCCTGACCATTGAGTTACGTTGATTCCAGGAATCATACCAAATAAGGTTGCAACTAAAATACCTATAATAACTGCGCCCTTTATATTGAAATGAGCAAGTACTGCAATAACTATAAAGCCAACCAAGCAAACGAGTGCAGGAGCAACGATATCCATATCCCAAGAAGACCAAGCAACCATGCTGATAAGGGTGCCGTTACCATAACCAACGATGCCAGCGTTAACTAAACCGATAATAGCGATAAATAAACCGATACCAACGGAAATAGCCTTTCTTACCGATTCGGGTATTGCTTTGTATATGATTTCTCTGATAGAAGTTCCACTTACTTTGATAACGCTCAAAAGTAAGAAGAGAACGCCAGAAATCAATACTAATAGCATTGAGTTACCGAACGATAAAGCCGTTCCGATTAAGCCACCGCCAAGTAAACCACCAACCATTGAGTTGAGACCAAGGCCGGGGGCTTGCGCCAAGGGTAGTTTAGCGTATATTGCCATTAATAGCGTACCGATAAACGCGCCGAGTGCGGTTGCAATAAATACTGATGAATAAAGGTGACCATAAGCGCCACTGTTGAATAAGTTTAACATCAGTAATGGGTTTAGCGTTAGAATGTAAGCCATTGCAAGGAACGTTACGATACCTGAAATGATTTCAGTTCTAACACTCGTGTTCTTAGCCGACGGATCGTAGCCTACGGCTTTGAAAAACTTGTTCATTTACATAAACCTCCTAAAAATTTATGCCAAAAAGGCAAAGAATATTGATTTTATTATACCACGGTTAAAAAATCTTTGCAAGGGTTTTAAAAATTTTTGTTAATTTTTGTCGAACTTTTTTTAAAATTACAAACCAATTCCACATTTATTGCCTTTTTTAAAATTTGAAGTTTTTTTACTTTTTGCGGTTGTTTTCCTATCGTTTACCTTAACAAATATCGCACAAAAAAAGCGGTTGAATTTATGTGCGATTCTTCTATGACAAAAACTGAAATTGCTCACTACTGTGGCTTTTATGATTTATCTCATTTAGAAAAGAATATCAAGTCGTTTAACCATAAAAATTAATTTAACAAAAAAGGCTAACGGACTGGTGAAATTCCCCTCCAAAAGTTTGTTTAACTTTTGAACTCAACTCACTAACCGTTAGCCTTTTAATTTTTTATTAAATTTTATTCGTTCGCATTATCCGTTGCGTTTTCGGGGTTTTTTGCTTCTTTTTTCTTTTCGATAAACTTTATAACGAAAACCGCGCCAACGAATAGCGCAAGAGCAACAACCCACATTATAATGCAACTTAAAACACTGCCCAAACTTACGCATAAGCCCGCAATTAAATAAGCCACCGCGGAAATACCCGCAACCAAACTTGCATAAGGTAATTGGGTATTAACGTGTTCTACGTGGTTACATTGTGCGCCCGCAGAAGCAAGTATCGTGGTATCGGAAATGGGAGATATGTGGTCGCCGAAAACAGCACCGCCGAGAGTTGCCGAAACGGTTAGTATAGCAAGTGTTCCGCTTCCGCCCAAAATGGTAACGGCAACGGGAACTAGCACGCCGAACGTACCCCAACTCGTACCCGTAGCAAACGCAATTGCGCCTGCAAGTATAAAGAATATTGCGGGGAATAAAAATTGTGGGAAAGCGCTGTTCGCCAAGTTGTTTTGAACGAACGCTTGTGCATCGAGATAACCACCGCGAGCGCCCATTATTCCCGAGATAGACCACGCGAAAGTTAAGATTAGTATTGCAGGAACCATAGCCTTAAACCCGTCTACGAAACTGCCAGTTATTTCTTTGAACGAAAGAACTTTAGTGCACATATAATAAGCGGAAATAAGTATAAGAGCAACCGTCGAGCCTATCGCAAGCGACATACCCGCGTCACAATTAGAAAACGCCTCTATAACGTTTGCCGACTGTGGAACGTAAGTTATACCCGCCGATTGAAGTTCTGCAAATATTGCAACCGTTTCACCACCGGTTATAGTGGTTGCGTGGTTAATGAACATTTGAATTTGCGCGCCGTCTATCAAATATCCGCAACTGCCTTCCATAACCGTGCAAGCAGTTACTCCCGCGTTTTCAAGCGCGCTTATTATATCAGGCGTGTTAACGAGATTTATCACCGTACCGTTAGCGTTGGTTACGTAACTAATTACGCTTGAGCCCGCAAGTTCAAGTTCTAACGTTTGACCCCAGTTATAGAAATAGCCCGTGTATATCATACCCGCAACACAACATATGATTAAAGTTATTACGGGAATAAGCAAATCACGAACTTTTCCCTTGCCGTCTTCAACTATCGCGACTTGTTCGCCCGAGTCGTCTTTAACACCACTATGAACGTCGCCCGTTATGTCGGTATATCTTTGATTTTTCTTCATTTTGCCGAAATCAAATTTGAAGAAGCAAAGCGCAAACACCATAACCACGGTTAACAACGCGTACACGTTGAACGGAATAGTGCTTATAAACACCATAAGCCCGTCGCCTTCAAGTTCGCCTGCAACAGCCGCCGCCCAACTTGAAATAGGAGCGATTATACATATCGGCGCCGCAGTAGCGTCTATTATATAAGATAGTTTAGACCTGCTCACTTTAAACTTATCTGTTACGGGGCGCATAACCGAGCCAACCGTTAAACAGTTAAAGTAGTCGTCCACGAAAATCAAGCACCCAAGACCCGCGGTTGCGGCTAAAGCACCGCCCCTTGTCTTAATTTTTTTAGTAGCCCAGTTGCCGTAAGCCCTTGCGCCACCCGATTTTTGCATTAGCACTACTAGTATTCCAAGAATAACCAAGAACACTATAATAGGAACGTTTGCCCCCACCTTTTCACTCATAACGTTATACACGGTAAATATCGCGTGAACAGGATCACCGCCCGTAAACATTATAGCGCCCACGAATATGCCCAAAAACAACGAAACGTAAACTTGTTTTGTTACTAGGGCAAGTACGATTGCTATTAGCGCGGGCAAAAACGCCCACAACGTACCTTCCATAAAACCTTCTCCTTAGTAAATTTAGTTTTTTTCAATATACCACAAGCATCAACCACTGTCAATGCCGTTTTTCAATTATTCTTCGTATAACATATGCACGTGGGGCTGACCGTCTTCTACGTAATTGCCGTTTGGCAAAACCTTAAACCCCGCGCGCTCGTAAAAAGGAACGGCGTATTCTTGCGCGCCTATCTTAACTTTTTTTGCACCGAACTTTTCTTTGGCAACCCTTAAGCCTTCTTTCATAACTATACTGCCCCAACCTTTTCTACGCTCGGCGGTTACCACTCTACCTATAGAAACTTCGTCATAACGCTTGCCTTTATCTATAACCCTTAAACACGCAACAACTTTTTCGCCGTCTAACAAGAAAACGTGATAAGCTTCTTGGTCGTTGTCGTCTAAGTCTAAATACACGCAGTTTTGTTCTACCACAAACACTTCGGCTCTAAGTTTAAGTATTTTGTAAAGTTCTATATTCGTAAGGTTTGAAAATTTTTTTACTATAACTTGCATTTTTTTGTCCCAACTTTTTTATTAATCTAGTTCAATCGGGCAAAACTCACCTTTTGAAAAAATGAACGTGTGTTTAAACCCTATATCCTTTAAATAGCGCTTAGTTTCTTCAAAATAAGCATCAAGCCCCTGCGTCTTATGTGCGTCCGCCGATAAAATAAGTCTTGCATTTTCTTTTTTTAAAACGGTTAAAAGTTTTTCGCTAGGATATACGCTTGAACGAAGCCCGCGAGCAATCGCGCCTGTGTTTACTTCAAAAACACACCCCGACTTAACGGCTTTTAGTAAAAATTTTTCGGCAACCTTTTCATACTCGGCGTTACCTAAAAAATAGCGCTCGCCCATCTTTTCGTCGTATTTAGTTATCAAGTCGAAATGCCCTATTATATCAGGCTTTCTAGCGATAACGTATTTTACAAAATCGTCGTAATATTGTTCGGCAAGGCGTACGGGGTCACTTTTAAAAACCGAAAGCAATTTTTTAAAGTTCTCTACGCCAGAATCTACCGGATAATATTCACCGTTGACAAAAACGTAGTGGCAAGAGCCTATAACGTAATCAAACTTTTCTCTTTGCACGGGAGCAAACGCGTCTTCTTCAACACCTAAGTATATTTCTATTTGGTTTTTGTATTTTTCTTTTAGCCTTTTTATCTCGGCAATATATCCTTCTGTATCGTGCATACAATAACTTGTATCGAACGGTGTGTAACCGTGCCCCGAAAAACCTATGGACTTAAAACCGTTGTATATTGCAAAAACAACCGTTTCTTCGGGAGTGTTCTTCCCGTCGCAAAAGTTGGTATGCGTATGAAAATTAGGCGTTTTAATTTTACTCATACAAAACTACTCCCGTTTTTATTTACTTCGTTACTATACCATTATCTCACGTATTTTGTCAACAAAAAGTCAAAAACGATTAAACTGCTTGATTTTTATAAATTTAAGAAAAGTTGTTGACTTTTTTATCTAAAGTGCTAAAATAATAAAAGAAATGCGTTTGAGCAAAGACAAGTAGATAAATTCTAACCCTTTAGAGAGTTGCCGTAAGGTGCAAGGCAACGGGTAGGTTTTTTGAATTCACTTTGTAAGCAGTGCGCTGAAAAGTTTTCTTAGTAGGACGCAACGGGAGTTCCCGTTATAGAACTTAGGTAATTTATACCTAATAAGGTCGGCGTTGAGCCGATAAATTGAGGTGGTACCACGGGAATAATTATCTCGTCCTCTGTGTTTTTACACAGGGGGATTTTTATTATTATGTCCTTAATGCTAATAAAAAACGAAAAATACGGAGAAACTAAAATGTCGCAAAACTATTACCAAAAAAACGTTGAAACCATGCCCGTTGAAGAAATGAAAAAACTTCAGTCGGAAAAACTAGTTAAACAAGTCAAACACGTTTACGAAAACGTTGAATATTATCGTAATCTTATGGATAAAAAAGGCGTTAAACCCGAAGATATTAAGGGAATTGAAGATTTACATAAACTTCCCTTTTTAACCAAAGCCGATTTGAGAGACGCTTACCCCTACGGCCTTTTAGCAAAACCGATAGAAGACTGCGTTCGTATTCAATCTACTTCTGGAACTACGGGGCGTAGAGTAGTTGCTTTTTATACCCAAAACGATATTAATCTTTGGGAAGACTGTTGCGCACGCGCAATCGTTGCCGCAGGCGGAACTAATAAAGACGTTTGTCAAGTTGCTTACGGTTACGGACTTTTCACGGGTGGCCCCGGTCTTAACGGTGGCTCGCACAAGGTTGGGTGTCTAACCCTGCCTATGTCTTCAGGCAATACCGAACGCCAAATTCAATTTATGATGGATTTAAGCGCGAGCATAATTTGTTGTACCCCGTCTTACGCGGCGTATATCGGCGAAACGCTTAAAGAAAAGGGATATAAACCCGAAGATATTCCGCTAAAAGCAGGTATTTTCGGTGCAGAGCCGTGGACGGAAGAAATGCGTAGAAAAATAGAAGAAACGCTTGGCATTAAAGCGTACGATATTTACGGACTTACGGAGACTTCGGGTCCCGGTGTTGCGTTCGAGTGTAGCGAACAAACGGGTATGCATATAAACGAAGACCACTTCCTTGCCGAGATTATAGACCCCGAAACTGGCGAAGTTCTTCCCGAAGGCGAAAAGGGTGAACTAGTATTCACTTCCCTTGATAAAGAAGCCTTCCCCTTGCTACGTTACCGTACCCGTGATATTTGCGTTCTATCCCGTAAAAAATGTTCTTGCGGAAGAACGCTTATTAAGATGGCTAAGCCGATGGGCAGAACGGACGATATGCTTATTATCCGTGGCGTTAACGTGTTCCCCAGCCAAATAGAAACGGTACTTATAAACGAAGGCTATCAACCCAACTATCAAATAGTAATTGATAGAGTTAACAACAACGACACGTTCGACGTTAACGTAGAAATGACCCCCGAACAGTTTACCGATATAGTTAGCGAAGTTCTTGCAAAAGAAAAAGCGCTTGCAAACGCTATGAAAACTATGCTTGGAATCAACCCCGCAGTTCACTTGGTTGCGCCTAAAACAATCGCTCGAAGCGAAGGCAAAGCAGTGCGCGTCGTTGACAAGCGTAAACTAATATAATATAAGGAGAAAAAGACTATGGCTATAAAACAATTAACCGTTTTTGTTCAAAACAGTAAAGGGTCTATCGTTTCGGTAACGAACGCTCTTTCTAAAAACCATATAAATATACGCGCGCTATCAATTGCTGAAACTAACGAGTTTGGAATTTTGCGTCTTATCGTTAACGACACCGAAAACGCAAAAAACATTTTGCAAAAAGACGGATATCTTCTTAAAACGATAGACGTAGTTGGCGTTAAAATCGGTGATACGCCGGGTGAACTAACTTCTGCCCTTGCAGTCTTAGATAAAGAAAACATAAACGTTGAATATCTTTACGCGTTTATGGCTCGTACCGAAAAACACGCCTACGTCGTACTCAGAGTTGAAAACAATAACCACGCTGAAACGGCTCTCTTAAGCGCGGGATTTAAGTTGGTTTCCCAAGAAGATATTGATAAACTTTAATAAAAACACACTAAAAACCCCTCAACACTCGTTGAGGGGTTTTTGTTTTTATAGTTTGTTTCTTTGGATTTTTCCGCTTATCGTTTTTGGAAGTTCGTCACGGAACACCACTACTCTGGGATATTTATAAGGAGCGGTGTGGTCTTTAACGTATTTTTGAATTTCTTTCTTTAATTCTTCACTAGGCTCGGTGCCTTTGGTTAATACTATACTTGCCTTAACCACTTGTCCACGCACTTCGTCGGGAACGGCGGAAACACCGCACTCTAATACGTAAGGTAATTCCATTATTACGCTTTCTATCTCAAACGGCCCTATACGATAACCGGAAGATTTGATAACGTCGTCTACACGACCAACGTACCAAAAATATCCATCTTCATCACGCCACGCGGTGTCGCCCGTGTGATAAACGCCGTCGTGCCATGCTTCAAAAGTTTTTTCGGTATCACGATAATATTCTCTAAACAATCCGCACGGTACGTTTTTGTCGGTATGAATAACTATTTCACCCACTTCACCGGCGGGCAAACTGTTTCCTTCACTATCTACCACGTCAACTTCGTATTGTGGATTAGCCTTTCCCATCGCGCCAATTTTAGGCGTAGTTCCGTAAAGGTTTGCTATCGCAAGCGTGGTTTCCGTTTGACCAAAGCCTTCCATTATTTCAAGCCCCGTTGCTTCTTTGAATTTATTGAATACTTCGGGGTTAAGCGCTTCGCCCGCCGTGGTCATGTGGTGTATCGAAGAAAGGTCGAACTTAGATAAGTCGCCACGAATTAGCATACGCAACATAGTCGGTGGAGCGCAGAAAGTAGTAATGTTGTATTTTGCAAACATAGGAAGTATATCGTTTTCATCGAACTTGTCGAAGTCGTAAACGAACACCGCGCCTTCGCAAAGCCATTGTCCATATAGTTTGCCCCACAACGATTTTCCCCAGCCGGTGTCGGAAATGGTCAAGTGCAAACCGTCCCTTTCACAACAATGCCAGTATTTTGCGGTTACGAAATGCCCCAAAGCATAGGTGTGTTTGTGCGACGCCATTTTGGGATTGCCAGTAGTTCCCGAAGTAAAGAACATAAGCGCCGATTCGTCGCCTTGAGAACAATCTTCAGGTCTTTCAAATTTCCCCGAGAACAACGAGTATTCTTTATCAAAATCATGCCAACCGTTTTTGCAACCGCCAACCATTATTAGTTTTTCTACTTGCGGGCATTTTTTAGACGCGCTTTCAGCGTATTGATAAGTGTCGCCGTCAGCCGTACAAACGATTGCTTTTACGCCGGCCGAATTATATCTGTACTCAAAGTCGTGTTCTTTAAGTTGGTTGGTTGCGGGAATTGCAACCGCGCCGAGTTTGTGCAAAGCAACCATACAAAACCAAAATTGATAATGCCTTTTCAAAACTAACATTACCTTGTCGCCACGCTTAATCCCAAGCGAAGTAAAATAGTTTGCAACTTGGTTAGACGCGCGTTTTATATCCTTAAAAGTAAACCTTCTTTCAACCTTGTGTTTGTCTAAATGAAGCATCGCAAGTTTTTCGGGATATTTTTCGGCAATTTCGTCCACGATATCAAAACCGAAGTTAAAAGTTTCGGTATTCTTAAATTTTATCGATTCAAGTCTGCCCGTTGAGTCTTCTTTGGTTTCAACGAATTTTTCACAAACTAGTTTTTCACTCTTTTTTGCAGCCATAACGCTTTTTCTAACGACGGTTTCAGCAGAATTATCACCCGACATAACCACCGCAACGAAGGTGCACGCCTTTCCGTCTACCGCAATCATGCCGTGCGGGATAGAAGAGTTGTAATATATGCTGTCGCCTTCTTGCAAGATTTCTACGTGGTTACCAACTTGAACTTTTAGTTTTCCGCTTAATACAAGGTCGAATTCTTGTCCACTGTGCGTGGTTAAATGAATAGGCTTGTTTTGTTGTGATGCGGAATATTCGTAAGTAACGTAATATGGTTCTGCAAGTTTATCTTTGAATTTTGGCGCAAGGTTTGCTATATCTAAGCCTTCGTCTTTTGCCGTTTCTTGACCTTTCCCCTTTCTAGTTACCGTGTAAGTAGAAAGTTTTGCCGAACTACCTTCTAGCAGTTCAGTCATTTCAACGCCGAAAGCCAAAGCGCATTTATGTATAAACGAAAAAGGAATATCTTCTTTTCCGCTCTCATATTCGCAATATTGTTCTTCGGTAACGTTTGTTTTTTTAGCCATTTCGTTAACGGAAAAGCCCATAATTTCGCGCAACTCCTTAATTCTAGTTGCAATCTCCGATAACTGACTTAAAGTGTTGTTTGTGTTCATGGTTATATACCTCCTTAATTATTATTGTTTTTATTTTATATTTTTATTGAAATCAAAAGGCGAAGCAGTTAACGCAGTATTGCAATGTTTTTGCTTCTTGCCACCCACCATGCGTTTTTAGGAGTTAGAAACGAACAAGACAAGGCTCGTGAAGACTTTTGGGTGAGATTGACCTTGTTGGTCATCGAAATCAAAAGGCGAAGCAGTTAACGCAGTATTGCGATGTTTATAACTTCTATAAATAAAAAATTCGCCTCAAAAACTTTTGAGACGAACGTTCAATACGTACGCGGTACCACTCAAATTGTAGTTTACACTACCACCTTCAGAATCTAACAATTCCTATGCACTAACGTAGCAAACACGGAAACCCCTACTCGATAAACTTTTGGACTTTCGGCTCAGAAGTGATAGATTTCTATTAGTTTTTATTGGGATCACACCGCCCCCAACTCTCTGTGAAAACGCTTGATAGAACCCGTCTTCGTCGTAGCCTTTAATATTAAGATAAGCAAAGTCTAACACTAGAAAAACCATTTGTCAAGCATTTTTTCAACTATTTTTTTATTTTTTATTTCTTTTTTCAAACGCCGAATAAAGTTCGTTTGAAACGTTTTTCATTTCGTTTTCGGGAATTTTAAGCACCTTTTTATCGTAAGTTAAAAGCCCGTTAGTTTCATCTTCAACGTCGCTAAGCTGAGTTAAAACACAGCCACAAAGCCCGCTCTCTATTGCGGGGCTGGTGAACCAGCAGAGCCGTAATAGTAAAAGCGTTAGAATTTTTCTAACGCTTTTATCTATTTATTAATTTCTATTTCTTTTTAATGTTATCTGTTATATCAACGAACAACCACACGAAAAATAGACAATAAAACAAGTATCCAACGCACTCTAACGTCATAAGCAATCCTTTGCCAAGGGATTTCCATACGTGCCGTTTTTTAATCGCTCTATTTTGCATTTCATTACACGCACTAGCACTATATAGTTTTATTGCTTTTTCTGTAATGAAGGCTTCTTTGCAATTAGGACAAATATTAGCCTCTTTATTGCTATCTACAAATATATCTACTTTGCAATTCGGGCATTTCGCATTATATTGTGCCATTTTCTTCTCCAAAACACTTTGTTCTTTCATTATAACATTTTACATAAGATATTGCAACAAAATAGAAAAAGCAAAAACTTGTCAAAAATTTTGCTTTTTAAAATGGTTAGATTTTTACTAATAAAAAATACTGCAAAGCCTTATGTGGCTCTGCAGTACCTCCCTTGGTCGTGGGAGTGGGATTTGCTTCTCTCGAGCCTCCCGCAAAACAGTCCGCTGGACTGTTTTTTCGCCTAAAGGCGAACACGCAACCTTAAGGTTGCTCGCTCCTAATTCAAATCCCCTCCCTTTCCCTAGCATAGCAAAAAAGAAAAACACCAACCGTTTGGTTGATGTTTTCTTTTTGGTTGCGGGGAGGGGATTTGAACCTCCTGACCTTCGGGTTATGAGCCCGACGAGCTACCAAGCTGCTCCACCCCGCGATGTGCGTTTTTCAATTTGCTTAACTATAATATACTATTATTTACCGTTTGTCAACC
>JAEIGA010002747.1_pt1 | contig 27890 bp, 23 predicted proteins | sample 9270691 | NCBI WGS metagenome assembly JAEIGA01 (sample SAMN17057246, study PRJNA624740) | gut metagenome | biome: biome; isolation source: fecal sample | host: Bos grunniens | place: China: Xizang | collected 2019
GAAAAGGCAAATAGAACAGCCAACAAAATGCTTCGCAAAATGGAAAATGCGATGGGATTAGGTCGTAAGCGATAATCTCTTAATAAACAAATGGCACCCTATTATTACGATAGGGTGCTTTTTTATATGAGGTCCAATAACAATATGGGTTGTTGATTTCCGTTGCGGGCGTATGCTTTTTCGTGGGGCATACGACCATCCTGCTCGTTGCTACACTCCTGCGGTGAATCAGCCTGCACGCTTTTCATCCCGCGCAGGAGTTGAGTTGGCCGCCCTCCACTCCAACCAACGCGCTTTGAAAATGGAAAGCAGTGAATTTAAACCTTCTCATTTACCGCATAAAAATGATCTCTGCTCAACACAGAGATCATTTGCCTACCTTAATTCTCTTACAACATGCATGTTTTAGCTATAGTATCGAAGGTTTATCATTTGCTTCAATTTCCCATAGTTTTTCAAAGAAGGGTTGTCCTTTAATGAGGCGTTCGCATAATAGCTCATGCTTATATGTCCAGCCGTTTTTCACTTCTTCAAACAACTCCACCCATGCCTCATCGAATTGTAAACTTTGTATGTATGAATACTTCTCTGGTGACCATTCTGTATACCAATAACGAATTTCCGCCGGATTGTTGGAGGATCGCAAATGATCAAGAGCCATAAAAAGCAATTGCTTCAGCTGTCTTTCCTTACGCGTCAATCCGTACATAATCATCGGTTCGGGAGATAAAATATGATAGCCTTTATCTTCCTTTCCTTCATCAGCCAATTTGTAGTCTTGCGTTGGAGCATTGGCAATCATATCAAAAACAAGCTGTTCTTGACGAGGTATTAGCCTACTTTTACGTATAGGGATTTGATACCCCATTGTGTCGACAGCCAATATCCCGCTTCCATCAGACATAACGAAACAGTATTCTAGTTGAATTCTTTCATGATTTTTACGGCAAAATGCTTTTTGATAGACATCTTTAAGTAGTTCTGGAGGTAATTCCTTTAAGTCATTTTCAATCATAATAAACAGCGATTTCGTTACCTTTAATAACGGTACTTGGTCGAGAAGTTCAATACCGTCTTCTTTTCTCCATTCATGAAAATGACAAATATTATAACCGTTTTCTTCTCCTTCAAACCAATTAACCCATACATCATGGAGATATAGCATCATTTACCCCTCACTTACGATAGACTATTTGTCCATAAGTATAGGCAGAGGCGGAGGAAATTATTCGCCTTCTCTCATAATTGCCAATAATTTTACCGACAGCATATGACAAGGAAATATTTTCAAACAAAGAAAAGACAGGAGAGAAAAACACGATTCTCCCCCGTCTTCTTTAGGACTGAATTTAAACAATCCCCATTATTAACTAATTACTTAGTTGATTTAGCTGCTTTTTCAGCAGTTAATTCCCACTCATGATAGACATATCCATCTGTTCCATAAGTAATGTCAATACCTTTAACACGATTGTTAACAGGAATTAACTCTGTACGGAATTGCGTTGGAATAACAGGTACCTGTTCTGCGATGTATTCTTGCCACTCTTTAAACGCATTCGCTCGGTATTCAGGAACCATTGCTTCAGGTGAATCAATTGCTGCTAACAGCTTTGTATTCTCCTCAGATTTAAAACGAGAGTAGTTAAACGGTTCTTTAGGTCCGTATAGCCCCATTGGTGAAGGATTTGTTCCTGTACCCCATGCTGCGCTATAAATATCAATGTTCTCGTCATTTGCTTCAACTCTGTCATAGAAGTTTTGGAATTCAAGAAGACGACCGTCTGTCAGAACAACATTTAATCCTGCATCTGCCCAATTTTGCATATAGAATTGTGCCATCGGCTCAGCTACATCACCGCCAGCCATGAAAGCCATTTTGATTTCTAATGGATTACCGTCTTTATCTTCACGGATACCATCACCGTTAACATCTTTATAACCTGCTTCATCCAATATTGCATTTGCTTTATCAGGATCATACGTATATCCTTCTAATGAACTGTCATGATATGTTGCAAACGCCGGAGGAATCAATGAATTTCCTCTTGTACGTAAATCGTTGTAAAATTCACTGTTAACTTCTTCAATATTCATCGCATAAGCCATTGCTTGACGAAGCTTCACATCAGCCATCTTCCCATTTTCATCCATTACAACTTCACCTTTTTCTGAATCAAACTTCCCAAGGTTGAAGCCTAAATACGAATAAGCAAGCTCAGGGCGGCCAAGGATTTGGATATTATCAAGCTCTTTATACTCCAGATAAGAATCTGTAGGCATACTTAAAGCCATGTCATACTCGCCAGCTTTAAGAGCTGCTACAATTGTTGTTGGTGGAACATTTTTAATGATTACAGTATCGATTTTTGGCTGACCTTTCCAATAGTGCTCATTCGCTACTAATTTTACTGACTCGCCATTAACGACGCTATCAACTTTAAATGCGCCTAGAGTAACCGGCTTATTACGGATTTTTTCAGAAGCAAGCATATCTTTAACTTCTACATCAGCTAAATAATGACTTGGCTCTGCATAATATAACAATCCATCACCAACTCCAGTGAATACTGCAGGTGAAAGTTGTTTGAATGAAATTTCTAAAGTCGATTCATCCACCTTTTTCAAACCTGAAATTGTTTCAGCTTTACCTTCATGGTATTCAGTCATACCAATGATATTTTCTTGTTCAGCGCCATAACGTTTTCCATCATAATCCGGGTGGCCGATAATTTCATAAGGAAGAATTAAATCTTCAATTTTTAAAGGCTCGCCATCAGACCATTTAACGCCTTCACGAATTTTTACAGTTGCTTTGTTGGTCTCCGCATCTACTTCAAGTGTTGCGATACCAGTATCTTTTACTAGGAAATCTCCATCCATCTCAAAGATATTATTTGACATGAAGTTCATGATTTCAGCATCATAAGCATCTTCATACCAAGCTAATGAGAAAATCCCTTGGAACGGAGAACTGTTTACTAGCGCAACATTCAAAGTTCCTCCTTCAATCGCAGCATCCTCATTGACTACTACTGTAGAAAAACCTTCTCTATCCACAACTTCTGCTTCTTTCTCTTTTTCTTTCTCTGTTCCTGTTTTCTCACTGCCGCTATCACCTGAGCATGCCGCTAAAAACAGGGCAAACACAAGTAGCATTGCAAACAATGACCACTTCTTGTTATTCATCTCTTTTCCTCCCTTATTATCCTAATCTTTGTCTTGCATCTGCTGAACGGCGCAATGCCTGTCCAACATAATTTATGCCAAGCATCAGAACTAATATAAGTAATGATGCTGGTATCCAAACCCACCACTTGCTAGATAAAACTACCGGGTCAATCGCATATGCAACTAATGTCCCTAAACTTGGTGTTGCCGGTGGCAAACCAAAGCCTAGGAATGTCAAACCAGTTTCAATACCGATATTACCGGCAAAGCTTAAAGTAAGCTCGACAATGATTAATGAGCTGATATTCGGCATTATGCCACCGAATAAAATAGTTGAATCCTTCGTGCCCATTGTCTTCGATGCATTGACATAATCACGTCGGCTTTCTGATAAAGATTTGCTCCTAATGAGCCGGGCTGTGCCAACCCAAAGAAAAATACTCAGTATAATGATAAAAGATGTAACATTATATTTTGGAATCAAGGTTACAAATACAATAATCATCATCATCATCGGTAATGTCATGAAAAAATCTATAATCCTCATAAAGAAATTATCGACAAAACCTCCATAATAACCGGTTACCAGACCAATTGTTATACCAACAATCCCTGTTATGAATGTAATCGCAATCGCAATTAAAATAGAATTACGCCCGCCAATTATCAGCTGGCCCAAAATATCACGACCGCCATGGTCAGCTCCCAAAATATAGCCTTCTTCACCAGGTTCAGCAAATTTACCTTTTAGGCTGACATGCATTACTTCCTTTTGATCAACAAATAATGAAGCAATCAAAATCCCAAAAATGATTACCATTATAACTACTAAGGAAAACATCGCTAATTTATCTTTTTTAAACTCTCTAGCTACAACCCGAAAGCCGCTAGGAGGAGCACTCATCTCGATTTTTTTCGCTGTATCTGTTTGCAGTTCCATCTTTCTTCACCTCTCTTTTCTATTCATATTGTCACTCTACCCGAATTCGCGGATCTACGATGCTCATAATAATATCGGATAATAAGCTTCCTAATAGTGTCAAAAATCCAAATAACATCACAATCGTTGTTATAACACTATAGTCACGAGTAACAATTGATTGTAGAAAGAGCTGTCCCATGCCAGGATAACCGAATATTGTTTCAATAAAAATTGAACCGCCCAGTAATCCTGTTATCGTAAAGCCAAGGAATGATGCAATCGGCAGTAATGAATTCCTAAAAATGTGCTTTGTATACACTTTATTAATCGGAATTCCTTTACTTCTAGCTGTTCGAACATAATCCTGTGTCTTTGCATCAACGACTTCTGTACGCAAATATTGAATAATGGCCGTGGTGCCGAGCAATGCATAAGTAATTGCCGGAAGTAGCATATGGTAAACCTTACTCCAGAAATATCCGAATGTCCCAGGTTGGTAATTAACATCTACCGTTCCACTTGAAGGAAAAATCGGAATTTGAAAAGCAAACAGGAATAAAAAGATTAATGCCAAAACAAATGTCGGAATTGCATAGCTAATGAAACTGTACAAAACGACAGCCTTGTCTAACAAGGAGTTTTGATAGCGCCCTGCTAGTACACCTAAAGGAATTGCAATCAAATAAACTAATAGAATACTTAGTAGCGAAAGCCAAAAGGTATGCATTGCCCTTTCCCCGAGCAAAGTCGAAACAGGGACCTTATACGTGTAGCTTTTTCCAAAATCACCTTGTAGAGCATTTGTAATCCAGTTGTAGTATTGAATATGCCAAGGGTCATAAAAGCCGGCTTTGATTCGGAGCTCTTCAATTCTTGCAGGATCGGTTTCTGGTGTAATCATTCCGGTAAACGGATCACCCGGCATAAATTTAGCTACAATGAAAATAAAAATACTTAACACAAATAGCTGAGGGATCATTATTAATGTTCGTCTTACTACTGTTTTCCACATTTTAAATGGCCCCCTTTTCTGCCAGTGCAACTTGATGAGTATCTGAAATGGTTTTCAGGTTATAAACCTTGCCGCTTTCGTCATAATAAAGATTCTTTTCTTTCTCGTATAACGCTTCAACCGCCTTGCGCTCCTGCTTTCGCTGCTTGCGATTTTGAGGATTGATATCCGGAATCGCAGAAAGCAATCGTTTTGTGTATATGTGCTGAGGCGATTCATAAATATCCTTGCGCGTACCTGTTTCCACAAACCGTCCTTTATACATGATGGAAATATGGTCGCACATATGCTTTACAACACCTAAGTCATGGGATATAAACAAATAGCTTAAGCCATATTCTGTTTGAATATCCTTCATGAAGTTAAGTACTTGGGCTTGTACCGATAAATCCAATGCTGAAACTGGTTCATCAGCAATAATCAGCTTCGGATTGCAGGCAACCGCACGCGCAATGCCTAGTCGTTGCTTTTGCCCACCTGAGAATTCATGCGGATACTTCAGCTTCGCATCCTCCGGCATACCGACAATCGCCAGTAATTCATTGATACGTCGATTTTCCTCTTCTGGGCTTAATTTTTGAAAATTCCGAATCGGTTCCGCAATAATATCCGCAACTCGCTTACGTGGATTCAAACTAGAATTTGCATCCTGAAAAATCATTTGAATATCGCGATTATAAGCTGAATCACGCTTGCGACGTTGATTCGTAACGTTTTGTCCTTCATAGATAATGCTACCGGAAGTGATTTTCTCCAACCCTATGATTGCTTTTCCTGTTGTTGATTTACCCGAGCCAGATTCTCCGACAAGCCCATATGTTTTTCCTTTTTCAAATTCCATACTAACTCCGTCGACAGCATGAACACGGTCAATTACAGTATTAAAAAATCCTCCTCGAATTGGGTAATGCACATGCAAATCATTTATTTGCATAAAGCTCATCTTGATTCCCTCCCTTCTTCACCTTCAAAATGAAAGTGTTTCCAGCAGGTACATCTGACAAAATGACCTGATGATATTTCATGGAGCTTTGGTTCTTCCTCATGTAAATGCTGTTCAACCCAAGGGATCCGCGGTGCAAATCGGCAGCCCTTTCTCGGCAAATTAATGAGAGACGGCACCATCCCCTGAATAACCTTAAGTTTCTCGTTTTCACTGTTCATTTGCGGAATCGAATTAAATAAGGACCTCGTGTACGGATGCTTCGGATTGCTGAATAATTCCTGTACGGATGCTTCTTCAATGATTTGTCCCGCGTACATAACAGCCACTCGGTCTGCCATTTCTGCCACGACACCAAGATCATGGGTAATCAGGATAATGCCGGCCTCTGTTTCTTCCTGCAACTCCCTAAGCAAATCGAGTATTTGTGCTTGTATCGTTACATCCAATGCTGTCGTCGGCTCATCAGCAATAATGATGGATGGCTTACAAGCAATCGCAATTGCTATAATAACCCGTTGGCGCATCCCACCGGAGAGTTGATGGGGGAATTGTCTGGAAACACGCTCCGAATTCGGAATCCCTACCTGATTCAGCAGCTCCAAAACCCGTCTGTTCTGTTCCTCTGTATTCATTTTCGTATGATATTTCAATGATTCCGCGATTTGCTCTCCAACTCTCATCAAAGGATTAAGCGCTGATAAAGGGTCTTGGAAAACCATACCAATTCCCTCGCCACGAATCGTATTTAGCTGCTCTTCATCAAATTCTACTAAATTTTTATTTTTAAAAACAATTTCTCCTGTTACCCTTGTTTTATTAAAGTCATGAAGGCCAATAATAGAAGTCGCCAATGTGCTCTTTCCGCATCCTGATTCTCCAACGATTGCTAGAATCTCATTTTTTCTTAATTTAATAGATACATCATCGACTGCATCATAGTATGCATCTTTTATACGGAAACCCGTGTGTAGGTGGTTTATAGTCAATAGATTGTCTGTTGTATTCAATATTGGGACTCCCTTCTTTAGAGGTTTTTAAATAATCAAAATTTTCAAAACAAAGTCTATATACCTCTTAAAATACCTTAATTTCACCAATTTAAGTAATTATGTAAACTTTGCATTTGTTTTACATACTTTTTACATATTTTACACACGACTTATAAATTCGTCAATATTTAAAATTTTTTGAATATAATTAAGTCCATTTCCTTATTTATCGAAAAAAGCGTTGTATTTGCTTCTTTATATAAGAATAACAACTCCACTTTAATGCTTTAAAGTAGTATATTTATATATTTATTTTCTTAAATATTTGTCAATCATTTCATCCGAAGTCAATGTAAATGAGGATTTTAACGAAAATCCTTTTTCTTCGACATATTTTTCGACAAGATGGTATCCCATGCAATAACCAATCATTGCCGGATATTGCCCTCTTCCGTAAATGATTTGATCATGTTTCTTCTCACTCTTTAAAATCAATAAATTTTCTTTAAATGTTGAATCCCAATACGATTGCAGAAACTTAGAGGAATATTGCTTGGTCCAAGGAGCCAAGTATTTCTCTCCTTTAATTGTGTTTACAGTATATTCTGCAAGCCCCTCTAAAATAATGGCATCTGCAACCGTATACTCTTCCATTGGCTTTTTTTGCTTTTTTATTCGGCAAACATGATGATACTCATGAATGAACAACGCTTCTAAATGATGCTGATTGAGACGCGGAGATAAAAATAAAAACAGTTTATCAGAAAAGGCTAGACCTGACTTAAAATGGCTTCGCACAAAGAAAGATTGTTTTTTTATAGGAAAAATAAAGATAGGAATATCCGGTCCATTCCACAGTTTTTTATATTCTTCAAGCAGCGTTTCAACCTTTGAACAAATGTCCTCTTCAGCTAGTAGCTTGCAATCTCGTTTGCCTTGTGTTGCCGAATTGTACATGCCATTTTGCTGCAAATAATGCATTAGTGCTTTTTTTTCCACACTTTTAAAATACGGTAAGAATTCACTGCAAACCTCCAGTGGATGATAATTGTGTTTCAGGAGCCATTGATCCGTACGTACTACTCCCATTTTCCAACCTACTTTTCATTTTAGCTCTTGTAATTAATATATGACCGCTACTAGTCGCTAATGAATAAAAAAGCTATCTTCGCGAAGATTGTTACTTACTTAAAACCCGCGTGCAACAGCTGATTACCAACTCATTCAAAAACAACAAGCTTAAAAGAACCAAAAAAAAGACCGGTAAAAAGTCAATTCCGCCCTTCAACCGATCCTGTCAAATTATTTATTCATATCGTGTAAATGCAATTGTCGCATTATGCCCGCCAAAACCTAATGAATTGCTAATAGCAGCATGTATTTCACGCTTGCAGGCCTGGTTTGGAACGTAATCAAGATCGCACTCCGGATCAGGATTTTGCAGATTGATTGTTGGCGGCATAATGGATTCTTTAATAGCCAAAACCGTAAAAATCGCTTCCACTCCGCCTGCAGCTCCTAATAAATGTCCTGTCATAGATTTCGTTGAGCTTACTGCTAGTTTATAGGCATGATCCCCAAATACTTCTTTAATCGCCATCGTTTCGTACTTATCATTGTATTCCGTACTAGTTCCATGAGCGTTTATATAATCTATATCGCGTGGAGATAGGTCCCCATCTGCAATTGCCATTTGCATACATCGGACTCCACCTTCACCACCCGGAGCCGGAGCAGTAATATGATATGCATCTCCCGTAGACCCATAGCCGACAATTTCAGCATATATATTCGCTCCCCGAGCTAGTGCATGCTCTAATTCCTCCAAAACGACAATCCCGGCTCCCTCGCCAATGACAAATCCATCCCTATCAATATCAAATGGGCGGCTTGCTGTCTCGGGATCGGGGTTGGTCGATAGTGCCGTGTTGGCACAAAAGCCAGCTACTGACATTTTGGTAATCGGTGCTTCTGCTCCACCTGTAATCATTGCGTCTGCATCACCCCGTTGAATAACCTTGAAGGCATCTCCTATAGAATTCGTTCCTGTTGCACAGGCTGTTACCGTACAAGAATTAACACCTTTAGCGCCCAAATAGATGGAAACTTGCCCTGTTGCCATATCAGGAATCATCATTGGTACAAAGAAAGGACTAACACGACGATAACCTCGGCTCAAAAACGTTTCAAACTGCGTTTCAAAAGTTTCCATCCCTCCGATTCCGGACCCAATCCAAACACCAATACGGGTAGCGTTCTCTTCATTAATGAGCAATTTTGCATCTTCCACTGCCATTTTTGAAGCAGCAATAGCATATTGTGTAAAACGATCCATCTTTCTTGCTTCTTTGCGGTCTACATAAAGACCAATATTAAAATCCTTTACTTCCGCAGCTACCTTCACCGGATAATCATCACTATTTACCCTTGTTAAAGGTCCGATACCTGACTTACCCTCCAGAATACCTTTCCAGGTTGTCTCAATGTCATTTCCTAGAGGTGTAACAGCTCCAATTCCTGTAACTACAACACGGCGCTTCATACTATTCAACTCCCATTCATTATTAGAAAAACCGTCACCGGTCCTTCTTTATTTTTGTGCAGGCACTTTACAACAGCACTTACTATTTTTCAACTGAACCACTATTCTATTTACCAACTAAAGAAGGAGACATGCGGCAGGACTAAGACGAAACACACCAGAAACCCGCTTTTGGTTTATTGTGTGGGGCGGCTTAGGACCAAGCATGGCAGGTGTAAGGTTAGACAGATAGAAAAACCGGCACCGGTCCTTTTGGATAAGGTACATTCTCGTGAAAAAACCGATTATCTTAAAATCATTTCCATCATCTTAATCAATCTGTTACATACTGTGTCCTATGAACTATCTTCCCCATCTGAGAGCAATCGCTCCCCATGTCAAACCTCCGCCAAAACCAACCATGACTAACACGTCATTATCTTTTATACGACCAGCCTCCAGTTCCTCAACAATAGCAATCGGAATCGAGGATGAAGACGTATTGCCGTATTTATGAACCACCTTTGACATTTTCTCTTTCGGAAGTTCTAATCTTTCTCTTGCTGATTCCATAATTCGAATATTAGCTTGATGTGGAATTAGGAAATCAACATCTTCCTTCTGCAAACCGGCCTTTTCCAGTACTTTGACACATGACTCACCCATTTGACGCACAGCAAACTTAAAGACTTCACGCCCATTCATAACTATATGCTGCTCGTCATTATTATATAAATGTTTGCCGCCTGTACCGTCGGCTCCTAGCTCAAAGGCTAGAATGCCTTTACCACTTGAAACAGATCCCATCACAATTGCTCCAGCTCCGTCTCCAAATAAAACAGCTGTGTTACGATCATTCCAATTAGTAATTTTCGATAGCTTTTCAACACCTACTACTAGTATGTTCTTATAGACATTGTTTTTAATAAATTGCTCAGCCGTAACCATGCCATACATAAACCCAGCACAAGCAGCACTTAAATCCATAGCAGCAGCCTTTTTAGCACCAAGCTGCTCCTGAATAATACAGGCAACAGAAGGAAAAGCACGATCGGGTGTGACAGTCGCAACAATAATTAAATCAATGTCTTCCGCTTTTATATCAGCATCATTTAATGCCGCTTTAGCCGCTTCATAGGCCATATGAGAGGTGTCAAAATCATCGCTCGCTAGTCTTCTTTCTTCAATACCAGTACGCGTTCTAATCCATTCATCCGAAGTATCTATCCTTGCTTCAAAATCCTTATTTGTTACGATATTTTCCGGCAAATATCGGCCGATCCCTAAAATTCCTGCATTCAAACTACGCACCCCTTCTCAACATCAACTTTTAAAAGTAAATATTATGACTTGGTACTAATTCTATCGAAACATTCACTCAGATGCAACTGAATATTTGCCTAAAAAGAAAAGCACAAGTAACCAACTTAGCAACGAATTTATACAGACGTGCGCTCTTAGGCACTGTGCCTTGACTCTCGGGCTAAAATCCACATTTTATGGTTGACTTATCGTAAGGAGGAGGACAAAGTTCACTAGATACTGGGGTATAAAAACTCTAAAGTTTATATACTTACCTAAAAATAAAAGCAGTCGAAACATCTATTTATTTCTAGATGTTCCGACTGCTTTTTTAAGCAAACTTTGCTCTTTTATTTCCCATTCACTTTAGACAATTAAACGATGGGGATTATGTATGAATTATAACTGAATTGAGGAAAGATTATTTAATTCTTTTTTAAAGCGTCCTTTTTTCCCATCTCATAAGCCTCATCCATTACTTTCGTAAATAAATCCATAAAAATTGGAAGTTGACTTATGGATACATCAATACCTACTGATTTCAGCTTTTCTTTCCCCTCTGGAAAGTACTTCATTGCTATATTCATAAATTCCATATGCCGTTTACGACTCAAATCACATTCCCCTTTCTCGAATTTCACTATTTTACATTTGAAGGGAGCTTACCCGTTTCTATATAAACTCTAACATGTTGTTGCATCTCTTCAACAAATTCGTCAGGTACTACAGAACTGAATTTACCAAGCGTTATAGCCTCATCCTTAAAATCAAAAGCGTAATTACCGCTTTCTAATGTTCCATTGTCAAAGCTTTCAGCAGCATATAGAAACAGCTGATCAACATGCTGCACTGTACTTGTTAACACAGTTTTCGAACCTAAATCGTGTTGATCGGAAACATAGCCGATAACATATAAACCATTTTCTTTAACCTTTTCAATAATCGGAACATTAAACCCATCTCCTGCTGGATAAAAAACATCCACACCTTCTGATAATTGCTCCTCAAACATTTGTATGCCACCGTCTATATCATTCCAATCACCTACAGCAGATACATGAACAGTAACATTTTCATTTTGGTATTTAGCCCCGTCAATAAAACCTTGTACTTCTGCTTGCCAAGCATAAGCTGGAATTACGCCTATTTCGAGACTAGTCGTCATTTTAGCGGCCATCATACCTCCGAAATAGCCCATTGCGTATCCCTCGAAACATAGGCTCGTTGTATTATCTTCAGATGCTTCGCCATTAATACTGACAAAATGGATGTGTGGGTAATCCTTTGCTATATTTGAAAAGTAATAGCCAAAATCATGCCCATTCCCGAATATTAGTGTTACACCCACTTTGTCAAATTCTTTTATAGCATTTTCAACTGACAGCTGCGATTTAATATCTTCTTTATAATGTACATTTACATCGTATTTTGAAGCGATCTGCAAAAGACCTCGATAGCTCTTCGTTCCCCATACTTGATCGTTAATTGTTTCTGACATTAATAAGCCTACATTTCCTATTCTGCCTCCACTATTAGCATTACAACCTATTAAAAACATAAGCATGGAAAGAACTACAAAGCTTTTTAAAATAATTGCTTTCATAAAAAAAATGATTCCTTTCTAAAACCGTTTTCTAAAGAGCCTTTAACCGCTCTTACTAAACGGATAACTGAGAACTCTACAATATTAACTATTCCAATTCCTAAGCATTTCAAGCTTTTCGTTATGACTCTTTATGAACTCTATACCTTCTCCTAAACTAGTATTCGCTTCTATAAATATATCTATATTCTTTCTTGTAGAAGCCACAGACTCTGAGAAATCTAAATCCTTCTCGTCAGCATATAGTAGCAAATCCTTTTTCCAGCTATCAGCTTGCTTCCCTTCAACATATATTTCTTTCTTTTGAATTGCTTTAATATCTTTCCAACTTCTCAAAAAATCATCTATATATATATATTTCGACATATTCGATTTTAGTACTGGATAATCCTTTTTTAAAATATTCATAACTGGTTTATAGGGAGGAATCCATGGACCATAAAGCTCCGAAACATAAACATAGCGAACAACATAATTCTGTTCTATTTTAAGCCTCCATTCGCTTATGATGCAATGCAGACTGTCTTGATATCCCGCTTGTAAAAAAACAAAAATCTCCATTTCATTTTTCTGAAGCTTCTTCATAAAACCATCAATATAAGCTATTAGCTGTTGAAATTGCTCTGAAGTAAAGGCTGGATTTTCGATATAGTCGTACAAACAAATGTACAGCTGTATCTTTTCATTTGTTTCCCAAGGTTCGCTGAAATATGAATAATTAGCATTCCTTCCAAAAATTTGCCTTTTCTCTTCTACCTCATCCTCTTCTGCCTGCCAGTCATAACCAGTAACCTCCTGGCCACTCTCCAGCAAATGACTACAAAGATGGAACCCTAAAAAGCGATAGACTCCAAAAACAACGTTTTTCATATACTAATCGTCCTCCATTATTGTACCTTAATTACTCATTATAAGTAATGTATGCACAATTTACATTTAAAGGACTGATTCATATTGTTTTAAGAAGCGAACAGTTTCTGCGGTTACCTTATAGCGTTTTTCTGGAAAAAGATAGACAATCTCTGTTTCAGCGCTATTTCTTTTTCTAAGATCCTGATATAATTGAAATTGCCTTTTTGAGTCATTTCCCATCACATGGATGATTTTAATCGGCACATTAATTGGGGAATATACCTCCTCAAACTCCGCAAGATCCTCTCCAAACGCCTTTGTTATTTCTTTTAAAAATGGTTTAAAATAAATTTTATTATCCTTCTCAAGTTCCCACTTTTCCTTTAACGATAAGCATGGATTAAGCAATACGACGGACCGGACACAATTCTGCAATTGGTTGAGCAGCTTTAAAGCAACAAGAGCCCCTCTCCCTTCTGCAAATAAATGAATCTTTTCATTTAAAATTTCTGCCTTCATTACGATATGATACAAATCTTTAGCAAAACGAACTGCCTCATCATTTCCCCAATGATCACCGTACATATTAGATGAAAAGCATGTATAGCCGCTTTTACACAATTGCTTCAACAACTGGAAGCGATGCGGATGATGAAGCCAATAACTATCTTGTTCATTGACGTAATGATGGTGGTCGCCAATAATAAACACCGAAAACCCACTAGGTTTTGGTGGGTAATAAATGATATTCCACTGTTCATCATATTGAAAGCTTCGTAACATTTTAGCCAATCCTTTCTTCACAATCCATCATCACTGCTATCCTTCATTCTATTTTATTTATATGATTTTTTTTAAAAATGTTAAGGGATAACATCTATAAATATGTGTCCAATTTTATCTATCCTTCTAAATACCAATTATTAATAAAGAGCAATCCCTTATTGCTCGAATAGCTTCAATCAATTAGCTTATAATAAATATAGCATGAGTTTCTGAATATGGTATTTGAATTTTTACTATAATTTGAATTGCCAGTAATAATTATGCTGACAGCAGGAAAAGATATTTCCTTCTTTCAAAAAAATATGATACTATGTTAAAAGTATTGATGAACATTAGAGGTGAAAAACATGCGTTATTTTATGACATTTTTCTGGGTGTTCCTATTGATGCAAATGATTACATATGTTGTGAGCTCAATGAGTGGAAATGCTTATGAGTTCATCACTGGAGCTATTATTTCTATTCCAGCAACAATTTTAATATGTGTACTTCCTTTGCTTATCCCAAACGAACCTGTGGATAATGGGCATCATTAAGTAGTAAAAAGAGGGTGTTCCAAAGTAATCGCTTTGGAACACCCTCTTTTTGTTCTGTTTTAAACATAGGTGAATGTCTAACCCAAAAGGACTGACGTTGTTTCTATTTATCCAGCCGAGGAAGGTAAAAAGTTCTAGGTAGCAGACCGCTTACCGTTTCTATTGAATAGTAACGGCAAGCTCACCATCACGCACTTCAATAGAAGCTTTTCTATTTTCCGTCACTCCATCAGCGATCAATTGACGTGCTAACACGGTTTCAACATGTTTTTGGATATATCTTTTCAAAGGTCTTGCCCCAAATATCGGGTCATAGGCAGCATTTGCAATAAATCGTTTTGCCTCTTCGCTTAAAGTAACTGCAATAGAGCGTTGTTCCAAACGACGGTGCAAATCAGCCACTAATATATCAACAATTTTGATTACCTCTTCTAGCGAAAGTGGTTTGAAAATAATGATATCGTCCACACGGTTTATAAACTCAGGTCGGAAATGCATTTTCAGCTCTCCGAATACCCGCTCTCTTACTTCCTCAGATATTGTATCGTCTTCCATTCCTTCAAGTAAATGAGCTGAGCCAATATTAGACGTCATAATAATTACTGTATTTTTAAAGTCAACGACTCTTCCGTGCGAATCTGTTATACGTCCATCATCTAATATTTGTAATAATAAATTAAATACATCGCGATGCGCTTTTTCAACCTCATCGAGCAAAATAACTGAATACGGCTGTCTGCGAACGGCTTCCGTCAATTGTCCCCCCTCCTCAAACCCAACATATCCAGGAGGTGCCCCAATTAAACGAGATACAGTATGCTTTTCCATATATTCCGACATATCAATGCGAATCATATGATCTTCGCTATCGAACAGTGCTTCTGCCAATGCTTTGACTAGTTCTGTTTTACCAACACCGGTCGGTCCCATAAATATAAATGAACCAATCGGTTTATTGGGATCTTTAATTCCTGCTCTAGCTCTAATGACTGCATCAGCCACCAATTGTACTGCTTCATCCTGACCGACAACACGATTATGCAGCACCTCTTCAAGACGAAGCAATTTTTCACGTTCGCCTTCTACAAGTCGAGTAACGGGTACTCCCGTCCAACGTGATACAATCGCAGAGATTTCTTCTTCCGTTACTTCCTCACGCAACAACTTGCCTTCATCCTTCTGATTCTCTACTTTATCTTCAAGCTCCTTCAATTCTTTTTCCAACTGAGGCAACCTGCCGTATTTAAGCTCTGCAGCCTTATTCAAATCATAATTATTTTCAGCTTCTTCAATTTCTCTCTTAAGCTTTTCTAATGCTTCTCTTTTTTCCTGCACTTGTTGCAATCCGGATTTTTCTAGCTCCCATCGAGAACGCATATTATTGGCACTTTCTCTTATATTAGCCAACTCTTCCTGTAAAGCTTGCAATCTTTTTTGACTTTGTTCATCATTTTCTTTTTTCAAAGCTGCTTCTTCAATTTCTAGCTGCATAACCTTGCGAGTAAGTTCATCAAGCTCCGTTGGCATTGAATCAATTTCGGTCCGAATCATTGCACAAGCTTCATCGACCAAATCAATCGCTTTGTCCGGCAGGAAGCGGTCCGTAATATAGCGGTTCGATAAAGTAGCAGCAGCTACTAAAGCGCGGTCATGAATACGAACACCATGATGGATTTCAAATCGTTCTTTCAAACCTCGCAGTATTGAAACCGTATCCTCAACATCCGGCTCCTGAACCAATACTTGCTGGAAGCGTCTTTCTAACGCCGGATCCTTTTCAATATATTTACGGTACTCGTCAAGTGTCGTAGCACCTATACAATGAAGCTCCCCTCTAGCAAGCATCGGTTTAAGCATATTACCAGCATCTAACGCTCCGTCTGTACGGCCTGCTCCAACAATCGTATGCAGCTCATCTATGAATAAAAGGATTCTACCTTCACTCTTCTTAATTTCATTCAATACAGCTTTCAAACGTTCCTCAAATTCACCGCGAAACTTAGCTCCGGCAATAAGCGAACTCATATCAAGTGAGAACACGGTTTTGTCCTTCAATCCTTCCGGTACATCCTTGCGAACAATACGCTGAGCTAATCCTTCTACAATCGCTGTTTTACCAACACCAGGTTCCCCAATTAATACAGGGTTATTTTTTGTTTTTCTTGATAATATTCGAATAACATTTCGAATTTCTGCATCTCTTCCGATTACAGGATCAAGCTTTCCACTTTTCACTTCTTCTACTAAATCTCTTCCATATTTCTTTAAAGCTTCATATGTGCTTTCTGGATTTTGACTAGTCACTTTTTGGCTCCCCCTTATCTCATTAATTGTTTCCAAGACTGTTTTTTCATTAATAGAAAATTTATTTTTAATTAGTTTTATTTCTTCTGCAGAGCTAGCAAAGAAAGCCAATAACAGATGCTCAATAGACAAATATTCATCCTCGAACTTGTCTGCAAGCTTCCATGCTGCATCGATCGAAGCCTGTAATGATTGTGAAATATAAAGGTTCGAATTGCCTGAAACCTGAGGCTGTTTATTTATGAAATCATCTAATGTTTGCTTAAATGCTTTATCGTCGATTTGCTGCTTCTCTAACACTCTGAAAAGCATATAGTCATCCTGCTCCATCATCGTTATGAACAAATGAGCGATTCTCAGCTGTTGCTGCTCTTTACTTTGAGCCAATGATTGAGCACCTATAAACACTTGCTGCACTCTTTCGGTCATCTTATTAAGATCCATTCCTTACTCCTCCTCTAACCCGTACGTTAATAAGTAATAGTTTGTTTGACCTTTCCTGACCTTTATTGATATTATACAACGTAATGAGTATATGTAAAGAAAAGTCTTTGTACTTTTACGCAATATTTACAGAAAATTCTTATGTACATAAAAGGCTGAACCGCAATGTTATTGCGGCACAACCTTATCCTCAAGAATTATGGTTTTCTTTGATAGGTCCAAATACGGTTATGATTGGACGTTTCCGGAAAACGATCCCCAGCTTTTAAATGAATCTTTTTAGGATTTACAACCATACTGCCTGTTTCACCGATTTCAACATAATACCCATTATTCGGCGCTTTTTGGCCATTTTTAAAATGTCGTTTTTGTCCCATATTCCTAACCTCCTTCTTCAGACATTTTTAGTATCTCCAGAGGAAGGGGGAAATATTGTTCACAAAATATACCGTATGGGATAGTTAATGTTTTCCCTAGCTACATTATTTTAAAACAGCAGATAGTAGTCATTTTTGACATAATAAATATACTTTCTGTGCAAAATCAGCTTTACTTCATATACGAAAATAGTGTTAAATGAGTAAGTGAACTTTCACACAATCTTTTTCAGTAGTATTATTCATGATATTAAAAATGAAACTGACACAACGTTTTTTACATAGGAGGGTATTTTGTGGAAGAAATTATCTTAGCTCTGAAATATTTATTTTTAGGAATCGTTCAAGGCTTTACAGAACCCATTCCTGTTTCCTCTAGTGGACATCTTGTTTTAATTCAACATTATTTAGGCATAGAGGTATCAGGGATGAGCTTTGAACTTCTTATGAACTCTGCATCGTTAATCGCTGTCCTTATGATTTATCGAGAAGACATTTGGCGTCTAGCACATAACGGTATTGTTTATGTAACTAAAAAGGAAGAAAGTGCTAAATCCGATTTTCGGTTTATCATATATTTAATTGTTGCAACTGTTCCAGCCGCCATTATTGGCTTACTGTTTGAGGACTATATCGCTGAAAAACTTAAAGGTATAACTACAATCGCAATTGCTCTACTTATTACAGGGGCTGCTTTATGGGCCATCAGAAACTTAAAAGGTCGCAAAAACGATAGTGATTTATCATTAAAGGATGCATTTCTAATTGGTATTGCTCAGGCAGTGGCACTCATTCCAGGTATCAGCCGCTCAGGGGCAACTATTGTTGCAGCTATGGCATTAGGAACAAAGCAAGAAACAGCTCTTCGCTTTTCATTCCTTTTATATATACCCGTCAGCTTGGGAGGAATGATTTTAAGCATTACTGATTTGATTAACGATTCACAGTTAGGAAGCTTAGCATTGCCTTACACACTAGCCTTCTTTGGCTCATTAATCATGTCTTATTTCTCTTTACGTTGGTTCATGAACATTATGGCCAAAGGAAATCTGGTTTATTTCAGTATCTACTGCTTCATCGTCGGCGGATTTGTGCTATTGTTCCATTAATAACAAAAGCGGCTTAAAGAACTCGGTCTGATTTCTTTAAGTCGCTTTTCTTTATGTTTGTGGTGGAACGGAACTTTTTGAATGTGTAACTCTCAAGATGAAATTAAATAAAAACAAGCAACCTAGATTTAGGTTGCTCGTCTTAACTTATACTATAGGCAACTACACCTTTGTCTGCACCTTATCAGGCTTTCCCAAAGGCCATTTTTCTTTATGATAATAAATCTACAAGAATAGCCTTTTGCGCATGAAGTCTATTACCTGCTTGTTGAAAAACGACTGAGTTAGGTCCGTCAATAACTTCTGTTGAAACCTCTTCTTCGCGATGAGCCGGTAAGCAATGCATAAAGATATAGTCAGGCTTTGCAGCTCCCACTAACTGTGCATTTACTTGATAGCCGGCAAAATCCTGTAATCTTTTCGCATTCTCGTCTTCTTGGCCCATACTCGTCCAAACATCACTATATACAACATCCGCATCCTTAACAGCCAAGTAAGGATCGTTCACTATCTCCACATCGCTTCCTGTCGATGCGGCTATTAAACGAGTTTCAGCCACGACTTGCTCACAAGGATCATAGCCTACCGGAGTCGCAACAGAAATATCCATCCCTGCTAGCGCACATGCATGAAGCAAGGAATGGGCAACATTATTTCCATCACCAATATAAGCAAGCTTTAAGCCTTTAAGCATTCCCTTTACCTCTTGTATTGTCAGTAAGTCTGCTAATGCTTGACAAGGATGTACAGAATCCGTTAACCCGTTAATAACCGGAATGGAGCCTTTTGCAGCCAGTTCTTCAACTTTCTCATGCTCAAATGTACGAATCATAATACCGTTCACATACTCTGAAAGCACTTTTGCTGTATCACTGATTGTCTCACCACGACCGATTTGTAAATCACGATCCGTCAGAAAAAGAGCGTGACCTCCAAGTTGCAGCATACCAACCTCGAAAGATACACGAGTACGAGTTGAGGATTTTTCAAAAATCATCGCTAACGTTTTTCCTTTAAGAGGAGTATAAGGAACGCCATCTATATGCTTCTGCTTAATTTCCGTTGCTAGCTCCAATAGTTGATATAATTGCTGGCTATTTAAATCTGTTACCGTTAAAAAATCCTTGGTTTCACTAATCTTTTTGTATTCTGCTGTCTTGGCTGTCATTGTAACATCTCAACACCTTTCACCTGTATTTGCTGCCATTCCTGCAACGAATTCACCCCTACTTCCTTCACTGTTGCTCTCTCTAAATAAGCCTGGAAGGTTTCAACATTAGAAAAGGTAAGCAATCGGTATTTTGCAGCTTTTATGCGAATATCTTGTTCTTCGTCTTCGATAGAAAGTAATACCTTTCCTCTTTTACCTTTCAAATAACCATCGAAATCAGCAATATCAGCAACTTGTAAATTTGCCTCTATTAGCTGTTTTTCCAGCATTTCATCTAATTTAATGGACGGAGATACAAAAACCTCATTTCCATTTTGTTTAACACTTCTCTCTAAATATAGAAATGCTTTGGCGAGAGCCTCTTCTTTCGTATGACCGATTGCTATCCCTTCACCAGTAGACTTCATTTCCGGCCCGATTTTACTATCGAGGCCATTTAAAGCAAATGTCGAAAATACGGGATATTTCACAACATAATACGGTATTTCCTTCATTAATCCCGTTTCTTCTACAAGTTCCGGCAATGAATATTTCCCAAGCAATATTTTCGTCGCAATTTGTACAAGTGGGATATTCGCTACTTTACTTATAATCGGAATCGTTCTGCTGGCACGCGGGTTGACTTCAAGCACATAAACATCCTCATTAGAAATAACATATTGAATATTCATTAATCCTTTGTAGTTCAAATGCTTAACAAGCTTATCTCCGTATTCAACTAGCTTAGCCTTAACAGCTGCAGATAGCGTTTGTGACGGCAGATATGCCATACTGTCACCAGAATGCACCCCGGCTTTTTCAATATGCTCGGCAATAATAGGAACACAAATATCAATACCATCAGCAGCTAAATCAACCTCTGCTTCCTTGCCAGGCAAGTATTGATCAATTAAAATCGGATAAACACTGTTTTTAATACCTGATTTCAGCTCAGACATACTTTTATATATGCTCATACCACTGCCGCCAATCACGTAGGATGGACGAACAAGCACCGGGAAGCCAATTTGTTCAGCAAAATTCACAAGCTCCGCTTCGCTATTGGCAATAGCTCCTGGTACATGCGGTATATTCAATACTTCCAACAGATCATAAAAACGCGAGCGATCCTCAAGCTGATCAACAATATCAAATGAAGTCCCAAGAAGATTGACTCCTGCTTTTTCTAATTCAGCTGCAAGATTGATTGCTGTTTGTCCGCCAAATTGAACGATAACATCTTTTATATTTTCAGCATCTATAACATTCAGTACATACTCTAAAGTTAAAGGCTCAAAATATAATTTATCGGCAGTAGCAAAGTCAGTACTTACTGTTTCAGGATTATTATTAATCATAATACTTTCAATATTTTCTTCTTGTAATGCTTTCACACTATGCACAGAACAATAATCGAACTCAATACCTTGACCAATTCGAATCGGACCACTACCAATGATCAATACTTTTTTACGATCAGAAGGAGCCTGTTCATTCTCCCCTTCATAGGAGCTGTAAAAATAGCTCGTTGTCGAAGCAAATTCTGCGGCACAAGTATCCACCATTTTATAAGAGGCTACTATACTAAATGCTTTTCTTTTTGCACGGACATCAAATTCATCAACATTCCACTCTTTTGCCAAGTAACGGTCCGTAAAGCCCATTTCCTTTAATAACGCCAGCTTCTCTTTCGTAATGCTACTGAACTGTTCATTGCTTATTGCTTCTTCAGCAGTAATAAGTGTTTGAAATACATTTAAGAAGAAATAATCAATTTTCGTACGCTCATGAATGTAATCAATATCAAACTGTCTTCTAAGCAGCTCTAATATAATAAAGAATCTTTCGTCATTACTTGCCTTCATTTCTTCCAACAAATCCGCTGTTGGAACGTCAGCAAGACGGGGAAGCTTTAAACCGTTAAGCTTGATTTCTAATGAAGCTACAGCCTTTTGGATAGCGCTTTCCAAGGTTCGATCAATCGCCATAACTTCCCCAGTTGCCTTCATTTGCGTGCCAAGTTTACGATTCGCTTTTTCGAATTTGTCGAAAGGCCAGCGTGGAAACTTTACTACAACATAATCTAAGGATGGCTCAAAGCTTGCATAGGTACTTTGGGTTACCGGATTAATAATTTCCGCCAGCTGCAAACCAACCGCCAATTTCGCTGCGATTCGTGCAATCGGATAGCCCGTTGCCTTTGATGCTAAAGCCGATGAACGACTTACGCGCGGATTGACTTCAATTAAATAATATTGTTTGCTCATTGGATCGAGCGCAAATTGAATATTACAGCCGCCGATAATGCCCAAAGCGGAAATAATCTTAATGCTCGCTCCTCTAAGCATTTGATAATCCTGATCTGTCAGCGTTTGCGAAGGAGCCACAACGATGGAATCACCCGTGTGTATACCTACAGGATCAATGTTTTCCATGTTACATACAGTAATACAAGTACCTGAGCTATCTCTCATCACTTCATATTCAATTTCTTTAAAGCCTGCAATACTTCTTTCTATTAAGCATTGGCCGATTGGACTTTCCTGCAAGCCGCCCCGAACTAGCTCATAAAATACATCAGCACTTTCCGCTATTCCCCCGCCGGTTCCTCCTAATGTATAGGCCGGTCTTACTATAATTGGAAAACCGATTTTTTCAGAAAAATCAACCGCTTCTTCAATCGTATGAACAATCATGCTTTCTGGAACAGGTTCATTTAATTCAAACATTAATTGACGGAATAACTCGCGATCTTCCCCCTTTTTGATTGAATCTATCGGTGTTCCAAGCAGCCTTACATTGTACTTCTCTAGTACACCTGCTTCATCTAGCTCATAAGCCAGATTTAAGCCCGTTTGCCCGCCAAGTGTCGCTAGCAAGCCATCTGGACGCTCCTTAGCAATTATTTTTTCAATAGTTTCCTTCGTTAGCGGTTCAAAATAAACAACATCAGCATTATTTTCATCCGTCATAATTGTTGCCGGATTATTATTTACTAAAATGACCTTGTATCCTTCTTCACGCAAGGCTAAACAAGCCTGCGTGCCGCCATAGTCAAATTCAGCTGCCTGACCGATGATAATCGGTCCGGAGCCAATTACTAAGATTGATTGTAATGTAGAATCTTTAGGCATAGACTTTTTCTCTCCTGCTATTACTTTTTACGTTTTGCAAAAACTCATCAAAAATCACGCTACTTTCAGCGGGTCCTGGATTTGCTTCCGGATGAAATTGTGCTGTTAAAATTGGCAACTTCTTATGCTCCAAGCCTTCAATAGAGCCATCATTCACTTGAATAAAACGCACTTCCAAGTCTGTCTTTACCAAGCTGTTTTCATCCACTACATAGCTGTGATTTTGCGAAGTCATAAATACGGTTTTGTTTACAAGATCAGCTACCGGCTGATTCGCACCGCGATGGCCGAATAACAGCTTTTTCGTTTTACCTTCAAACGCCAATGCCACTAGCTGATGTCCTAAACAAATCCCTAATGTCGGATAAGCTGATGCAACAGCTCTTATATTTTCAATATACGGAAGTAGTTCCATTGGATCCCCAGGTCCGTTTGATAAGAGAATACCGTCTGGTTTCAATGAAGCTACTTTTTCGTGAGGGGTGTTATAAGGAACTACGGTCACCTTACAGCCGTTATCTATTAAATATTTTAAAATCGATTTCTTATAACCAAAATCCATTAATACAATGTGATGACAACCCTCACCGTGAACTGTCATTTCCGATTGAGATACAATTGGCACCGGCGATTCATAATCCTGCCCACACATTTGCCATTCTGGCTGATTTGTTAAGCAAGCTTGCATTGAACCATTTGTACGAATACGCTTAACGATTGCACGCGTATCAACATTGCCGAGCATCGGTATATTCCATTTATTTAAATATTCTACTAGCGACGAATTCGCATTGTAATGAGAGTGAGCCATATCCCCTCTATGCACGATTACACCTGCTACATGCGGCTTGCTGCTCTCAAAATCTTCTTGGTTAATACCATAATTACCGATTAAGGGATAGGTGAACACAACAATTTGATTTTTATATGACGGGTCTGTTAAAACCTCTTGATAGCCCGTCATTCCGGTAAAAAATACAACTTCACCAATTACGTCTTCTTTTGGGTGTTCTGTAAGCCATTTTCCGGTAAACATATCCCCATTTTCTAAATGTACATAGCTTTTCATATTCTCACCTCTTGCGATGAATAATTATTTATTTTTAAGAATTTTTATTCAGGTATAATCAAAAATATGCAGCCTACTTGGCTGTTGTTACTTGTTGCTTTATAACGGCAGTTATTTTTTCAATTGCGAGTGTAATCTCTTCTTCTGTAATTGTTAATGGTGGAAGCAATCGGATTACGTTTTGACCAGCTGGAAGAATGAGCACTCCTTCTTTCTGAAGCTCTGCAATGATTGTTCCTACCTTCACTTCATCTACTAAATCAATTCCAATCATTAATCCAACTGCCCTTACATCTTTGACGATGGATTGTTCTCCCAGTTTTTCAATTAGCATTTCCTTTAATATTTGTCCCTTAGCAGTAACATTCTGTAGAAATGCTTCCTGAAATACTTCTTCAGTTACGGCAAGTGCAGCAGCTGTACTTACAGGATTTCCTCCGAATGTCGAACCATGACTACCAGGTCCAAAATGTTCGATTAATTCTTTTTTCCCAATCATTGCTCCAATCGGCAAGCCGTTGCCTAATCCCTTGGCAGCAGTCACAATGTCCGGATGAATACCAAAATGTTGATAAGCAAATGCCTTTCCTGTTCTACCAATGCCTGTTTGGATCTCATCAACAATGATTAAAGCTCCCGTTTTCTCTGAAACTTTCTTAATTGACTCTACAAAACTCTCGGTAATTGGATTTATGCCACCTTCACCTTGAATCATTTCAATCATGATTGCTGCTGTTTGTTCATCGCAAACGCTCTGCAATTGTTCACTATCATTGAAATCAACATACTCAAACGTACTTAACATTGGTCCATAACCCATTCGAACTTTTTCTTGACCAGTCGCACCCATCGTGGCATACGTACGTCCATGAAATGAACCATTGCATGTAATAATTTTGCTTTTACCTGTTGCCTTTTTGGCTATTTTAATTGCCGCTTCATTCGCCTCAGCCCCGCTATTAGCAAAAAATACCGCACCTAGTTCTGTTACCTTTATGAGCTTTTTAGCCAACGCTTCCTGATTCGGCTGTTGAAATAAATTGCTAGTGTGATAGTATTTCTGCAATTGCTCTATAATTGCTTTTTCTACCTTCGGATGTCGGTGCCCTAAACCAGTTACTCCGATTCCCGATGTGAGATCCAAATATGTTTTGCCGTCAGTGGCTGTTAACCAGCTACCTTCACCTTTATCGGGTGTAATATTCCATCTCGCATATGTTGGAAATACATGACTCATAGTCCAATACCTACTTTCTCTAAAAACGATGTACCTACCCAACGCCCATTTTTAAAAAAGTGATCCTTTCCGCTAACAATTCGAACATGCTTTATGCCTGTTTCCATCGTCTTTAAGGCTGTTTTCACCTTTGGAATCATCCCACCATAAATCACGTTTGTTTGTATTAATTGCTCCGCATCCTCTGCGGTCATTTGTTCAAGTAAAATTCCATTGTTCAAAACACCCTTAACATCAGTGACAAATACACAGCTATCAGCATCTAATGCTTTTGCAACAGCTCCTGCCGCCATATCAGCATTAATATTCAACGTCTCACCCGTTTTTGAAACGGCCAGTGGTGTAAGGACCGGTATTAAACCAAGTGACATAATATGCTTAATTAATTCACTGTTTACATTTGTAATTTCTCCGACCTCTCCCAATGAGGCTTGATCTATATAATCGCCTTCAAGAATATCATCATTGCCATGAAGTCCTATCGCTGACAATCCATGCTTCTTCAGCAATGAAACAATCAGCCGATTCGTTTTGCCGGATAAAACGAGTTCAACAACCGATAGCACATCCTTCGTTGTTTTTCTCAAGCCATTATGGAAAGAAGGCTTAATCTGCAACGTATTTAGCATTTCGTCTATATCCGGCCCTCCGCCATGAACGAATGCTACATGAAACCCTTCATCCTGCAAATATTTTATACTAGTAAAAAAAGACTCTTCTAATTCATGGACGATACTTCCGCCTAGCTTTATAAGAAGCACTTTCATTATTAATCCTCCTCATGTACGGTAGCTGGCATTAATCTTGACGTAATCATATGTCAAATCGCAACCCCAAGCCATTCCCTTTTCTTCTCCTTCGTTCAGAACTGCTTTTATAAATATGTTAGCGTTCTCTAAATATTGCTTAGCCTCTTCTTCAGAAAACGCAACCGGATTACTGCTTTTTAGCATTAAAATATCGCCCAAGTATATGTCCACATTATTCGGATTAAACATCACGCCACTTCTTCCCATTGCTGCAATAATGCGCCCCCAGTTTGCATCCGCTCCATAAATGGCTGTTTTAACTAAGCTTGAACCAACAACTGTTTTGGCAATGGCTCTTGCATCCTGCTTTGTCGCCATTCCTTCTACCGCTACTTCAATTAATTTTGTTGCCCCTTCACCATCTTTAGCAATTTGCTTAGCCAAGTCTTCACTTGCTGAGCGAACTAATTCAACGAATGTTCCCCACTCAGGATGCGTTGGCGACAATTCTACGTTTTCGCTCATGCCATTTGCCATCACAATTACCATGTCATTTGTAGAAGTATCACCATCAACGGTAATTTGATTAAAGGTTGCATCAACTGCCTGTGATAAAGCCAATTGCAGATTTGCTGAAGAAATGAACGCATCTGTTGTTAGAAAACCTAGCATTGTGGCCATATTCGGATGAATCATACCCGATCCCTTAGCTGCTCCACCAACAGTGATTATCTTCCCATCAATTTCTACACTGTAAGCACAGTTTTTCGTTCCAGTGTCAGTCGTCAGTATACTTGTTTCGAATGCCATTGCATCCTCGGAAGATACGGAGAAAGTTAAAGCTTCGATGCCCTTCTTTACCTTATCCATCTTCATGTATTCTCCAATTACTCCCGTTGAAGCAACAGCCACTAGATGGTTCTCAACATTCAGTTTCTTAGCTGTTTCATTTCTCATTTCATAAGCATCCAATAGGCCTTGTTCACCAGTACATGCATTTGCACAAGCGCTATTCACGATAATAGCCTTCATCTTACCGCTCTTTGCAATACTTTCCTTCGTTACTAGAATTGGTGCTGCCTGAACAAGAGATTGTGTATAGACCGCAGCAACATTCGCTTCGACATCGGATACAATGATGCCCAAATCTTTTTTGTTGTAGCGTAAGCCCGCATGAATCCCACCTGCTTTAAAACCTTTTGCACTTAGTATATTTCCGTCCTTAACTTCTTGGATGCTATTATTCTTCGTCAATGTATTCATATTTTCACCAGCAGGATCATGGAAATAGCGGTACTTGAAGTAGCCCAGTTGTTTCTTCAAAGCCACATATTATATTCGCATTTTGTACCGCTTGCCCTGCCGCTCCTTTCACTAGATTATCGATTACCGAAACGATTGTCGCTCTACCTGTTCTTTCATTCACCGCAACCGAAATATCGCAAAAATTCGACCCCATTACCTGTTTTGTCGAAGGAAACTGTCCCTCCGATTGAATGCGGACGAAAGGATGTTTTTCGTAAGTCGATCTATATAAATCTATTAATTGTTTTGTCGTCACTTGCTCGGTTAACTGTACATACATCGTTGCCATAATTCCGCGTGTCATTGGTACTAAATGTGTACTGAATTCAATGGAGCCAATATCGCTTTGCCAGCTTTGCAACTGCTGCTCTA
>JAEIGA010002748.1_pt1 | contig 27889 bp, 13 predicted proteins | sample 9270691 | NCBI WGS metagenome assembly JAEIGA01 (sample SAMN17057246, study PRJNA624740) | gut metagenome | biome: biome; isolation source: fecal sample | host: Bos grunniens | place: China: Xizang | collected 2019
TCCACGGCTCACGTTCACCTCGTTAGGGTCGATTAGAAATACCGGAACATTAGCCGGTACATAATTCAACAGACCGGCAGCAGGATAGACATTTAGCGAAGTACCTATAATCACAAAAGCATCTATTCCACGCAATGCCAGTATGGCATCCTCGATCTTGGGGACAGCCTCACCGAACCACACGATAAAAGGACGTTTCTGGGAGCCGTCTGCTGCAAGATCACCTATTTTCACATTGATATTCTCTGCCGTCAGCGTCTCGACATAATCCTCGTTGTAAGGCTCACGAGAGGAGCACACCTTCATGAGTTCACCATGCAGATGAATTACGTTTGTTGAGCCGGCACGCTCGTGCAGATTATCTACATTCTGGGTTATAACAGTAACATCAAAGTCTCGTTCAAGTTCTGCAACAAGCTCATGACCACGGTTAGGCACAACCTCAAGAAGCTGCTGTCTGCGCTTGTTGTAGAAATCAAGTACAAGTCCCGGATCAGCACGATAACCCTCGGGGGTGGCTACCTGCTCCACGGGATACTCATCCCACAGGCCGCCGCCACCGCGGAAAGTGCTTATTCCACTCTCCGCACTCATCCCGGCACCGGTAAGTATCGCTATTTTTTTCATGACAGATATATTTAGAAGAGTTGCTTTATTAAAACAAATGAGAGGACACAAGGCCCTCTCATTTGTTTTAGTTTGAAATCATTACTCGATTTCAGATGGATCGAAACCCTCAGGAGTCTCCTCAACCTTTCCGGGTTCAACAACTACACCGGGAAGAGGCAGATACCAATTGTTCTCGTCCTTCATCTGGTTGTAGAGAGCAGCATCGAACTCAAACTCAGGATGACGATGAGAACATGTATTCTTGAAAGCACGACCTGCTACACGCTTAGCGAGCACATCGTTGTCACCAAGAGCTCGTGAAACACGCATGAGGTCACCAAAACGTGAGCCCTCCCAAGCAAGCTCAAGAGCCATCTCATCAAGGATAAGCTCAGAAACGTAGAGCATATAATCCTCCTCTGTCACTTCCTCTGTTACAACCTCCTTGCCGTCAACAGTCTCGGTAGGTATACCGAAGTAACGCGCAACGTTGATGTCATCAAGTGCGAAATACTCGTTTCTCTCGCTGTCACCCGAACCGTTTGAATGGATACCGAGATTGCCATCAAATGTCTGGTCGGTGAAGTCGAACGCTACAGAGTCACTGTAAGAAATGATAGACTCCTCAACGATCTCATTACCGAAGTTATCGAAATAAGTTGTATCTATCTGGGTTACAGGGTTCTGGTACAGTATATAATTACGCTTCAGACCCTCTTTGAGGACAACCATTGCAACATCCATAGCACCGGCATAACCCTCACGAGCCATACCCATCATGGCCTCGGCAAAACGGAGGTAAACCTGCTCAGGACGAGCAATAACAATGTTAGAAACACCGATTGCAGGAACATACATTTCACCAGCTGCTTCCTCAAGGTTAAACTTACAGATAAGGTTCTTGAATTCAGTCTTCACTTCATCACCTGTAATCTGCATACATGTTGTTGAAGGAAGACGGAGGTCACCCTTAGTCTCATAGTTGTGGCTATACTCAAAAAGGTCGGGACGCTCAAGGTCGTCACCCTCGGCATAACGGTAAATCTGACGTTCAGAGAGACCTATCATACCCGGTGAAGCAAACACCTGAGAACCACCCACGTCATCCTTTGGCAAGAATACAGAAGCAAGGTCTGATGTTGTACCGTCGAGCGAGCTCTTGGCATAAGGAATCATAGTAAGGACACTTGAACTTGCTGTCGTCGCAAAGGTCTTGAGGGCGAACTTATTAGCAAAACGGGTATTCATATTCTTACCGCCTACTGAACTATACTGTGAACGGAAAGCTCCTTCAGAGTACTTTGGAGCTGTTGCATTTGTACCGGCACCTGTAAGGAAGTCATAATAACACTTCGCAGCCTTCTTGTAGTCACCGGCAGCACCTCTCCACAGATACATGTCACCAAGCAACAGACGGATAGGCACAAACAGTTTGGCTGTCTCGATTTCTGTACCGTTCTCACCATAACCGAACTTCAAGATCTTACCGTCAAAGTCCCATGCAGGCATTGGATAAGCAGCAGGGTTCTCGTATGGGAGGATGTCTGCAATAAGGTTAGAGATAATCTCCTCGCGTGAGAGCATAGGCTGGTTCATCACCTTCTCGGCCTCACTATGGGTAAGGATGGGAGTTGTGTAGTAAGGAACCTGGTTGTAGTTGATTGCCAGCTGCAGGTATGTCCATGCACGTACGCTCTTTACGGCAACGTACTCAGGCAACATCAACTTTACATTGTTCTTCTCAAGAGTTGTATCAACGCGTGCAAGGTAGATGTTACAGTTGTTGATGATTGCATAGTAGTCCTTTACATCAAGGTACTTGTTGGTCTCGACATTGAAGACAGACTTGCTCAATTCCTGGATATCAACGACAGCCTTTGTCTCGCTGATTGCGAGAAGGTCTGCACGGAGTTCGTTAAGAAGAACCTGACGGTCACCGACCTCCTGCACGCTCTTGAGGATACCCAAAACAGAATATACAGAGTCGTTCAATGTCCAATTGTCAAACTCGTACTCGACACGGTTTGACTCAACATTCAGCATATCCTCACAAGAGCTGAAACAGAAAGCTCCGCAAAGAAGGAATGTCACTGTATAAATAAAGTTCTTTTTCATTGTTGTTATTGTTTATTCCCCGGGGCACGGGAGAGACCTCCCGTGCCACAAAGGATGTCGTTTCTTAGAGGTTAACCTTTACACCAAGGTGGAAGCTGCGTGACTGAGGCAACAGACCAGCGTCAATACCCTGATACAATACATTATTATTCACAGAGAACTCAGGATCGTTACCCTCATAATCGGTAAGAGTGAGTACGTTCTCGGCAGCACACCATACTGAGAGACCCTGCAACCAGTTAACTGTAACAGGAACTTCGTATGAAAGCTTGATTGCCTTTACTCTGAAGTATGAACCGTCCTCAATCCAACGGTCAGAGAAACGTGAGTTGCCAACAGGATCACCATAAGCTACAGCAGGGATGCTTGTCTTCTGTCCCTCTACAGTCCAACGGTTAACCATTGCAGTTGTCTGGTTGAAGAAACTTGCACCATTCTCAAGCTGCTGACGGTAGAAGTTATATACGTCGTTACCTACAGAGTAGTTGCAGTTGATATCCAACTGGAGGTTCTTGTAAGAAAGACGTGTAAAGAGGTTACCGTAGAAGTCAGGGTTAGGATTACCGATAACAACCTTGTCGTTCTCATCGATGCAGCCTGGGTTTGAACCCGGGTTCACGTCAACGAACTTCATGTCACCAGCCTTGAAATACTGCTTAGTACCGGTTGCATCAATCTGGTAGAGACCAAGCTCATCAGCCTGGGCAGAGGTGCTTATGACACCGTCAGTCTTGTATCCCCAGAATGAGCCGATAGACTCACCTACCTTTGTAATGACCTCACCACCGTAAACAGATACCGGGTCAATAGGCTCGTCAAGAGCAGTAATCTCATTCTTGTAGTGACCTACAGAAGCACCGAGCTCCCACTGCCAGTTCTTTGTATTGATGAGCTTTGCGTTAACTGTAGCCTCTATACCGGTGTTCTCGAGTTCACCGCCGTTAGCCCAATATTTACCCATACCTGTTACAAACTGATAATCCTTCTGAACAAGGAGGTCGCTTGTCTTTGACTTATACCAGTCGAGAGAAAGAGCAAGGCGGTTATCGAAGAGCATAGCATCAAGTCCTACATTGAAGCGTGCTGTTGTCTCCCATTTTACACCGTCGTTCTCAACATTACCGAGCTGGAGACCCATAGATTTGTCGTAGAACTTCACTGCCTGCAAGTAACTGCGTGCAGCAAGGTAATCGATAGCATCGTTACCGGTGATGTCGTAACCGGCACGCAACTTGAGCATATTTACAGGCTTGAGGTTGAACCAAGACTCTGAAGAAAGCAACCATGCTGCCTGAACCGATGGGAAGAAGCCCCATGCAACACCACACATCTTGATAGCGTCATCAGCCTTGTTACCGAAGCGTGAAGAAGACTCCAAAGATGCGGCGAGCTGCAGGAAGTAACGTGTCTTGTAAGAGTAGTCTGCCGAGAGATACCAAGCCATGTTTGACCACACGTTCTTGCCACCCTCGCTGCTCAAATGGTCGAGATTTGTAGAAACGTTGAATGAGTTGTCACTACCAGAGTTCGCACCGGCAACAGAACTTGAGTCAAAATTGAAGTTTGTATAGCGGAAACCACCGGTCACATCCAAAGAGTGTGCACCGAAAATCTTGCTCCAGTCTACACGTGTATCACTTGAAAGAGCAGCCTCCTTACCGAAGAAAGAAGAGATGTAGTTACCGATTCTACCGTTCAATGAAGGAACATAGAAATGGTAGAGAGTATTGTCGGAACCTGTAGGATATGGCAAATAATACTTCTCGCTGACACGGTGCAGAGAGTAGTTGAAGGTCTCTGTAATCTTGAAGTCACCGAGTACGAGCTCGGGAGCTACTGTAATACCCATGTTTGTGTACTCAAGCTCGTTCTTCTGAGCTGCAGAACCCTTGGTAAGGATTGTCATCGGGTTGTAGTATGAGTTGTTGGGGTACGCAACACCGGCAGCTCTTACTACATCGAATGCGAATGTATCGCTGAGGTCAAGGATTGAGCTTATCTCACCTGTTGTAGCATAGCGATAAGGACTCAAGAATGGAGACTTGATGGCAGCAAGAACACCTGTAGAAGAGACAGGGAATGCTGTAGCGTCCTCACGCATACCATCATCGAGAACCTCACGGCCGACACGTGCATAAGAGATATCGAAACGTGTTGTCAGGTTGTCGGCAAGAACGATGTCTGAGTTCAAACGGATGTTCATTCGGTCGAAATCATTACCCTTAAGAGGAGAATCGGCCAAAGTGTAACCGAATGAGAAGTTGTACATAGCCACGTCATCACCACCCTCTACGTTAACCTTGTAGTTCTGTGTAAAAGCCTCACGATAAACGAGATCAGTCCAATCAGTATTGTTATGGAACTTGTTGTAGTAGATGAAGTCCTTGTCAGTACGCAAGAAAGGAATGTTGCGGTTGGCATTTACATCCATTGTACCGATAAGGTCATTGGTGTACACGCGATAAGCCTCGGCACCCAACATATCCTGTGTCGTCGGAGCAAGAGCTACATCGGCATAGATGTTTGCTGTAATGCGGGTAGCCATGCTCTCACCACGTTTTGTATTGATGAGGACTACACCATTGGCTGCACGTGCACCATAGATGGCTGTACCGTTCTTGAGAACCTTTACGTCACGTATATCGTTTACGTCAATTGCATTGAGGATATTGTTGTAAAGACCCATGTGGATAGACTCGTTACCCTCCTGCATATCCCAAATGACACCGTCGACAACGAACAAAGGCTGTGTATTCGCGTTCAAAGAGTTGATACCGCGGATAAACATCACGTTACCGATACCGGGAGTACCTGAACGTGTGATTGAACGAACATCGGCACCGAGCTTATTCTGGATGTCGTCATCGACTGAGAGCGCCCAAGAGCCCTCCTCGTCAAAACCGCGTTCAGCAGTAAGAACGATATCCTCGTTATAGTTCTCTGCGAAGTCATCAGCATAGAGACGTACGTTTATGATGTCTCTATTGCCTACAGCCTTCTGTACAAGGAGATACTCCTGTGTGGAGAAGTTCAGCAAGGTTACATAAGATGGGATGTTGAGTTTGTAACGGCCCTCAGCATCGGTCATCGCAGTAATCTTCATGTGACCGGTAGCCTGTACGCGTACACCGGCCATTGGTGTGTTTGTTGCAGCATCGTATACTGTACCGGTAATAGTGCGCACCTCCTCGGGAGCTGCCACCTCGACCCTTACAGAATCCTTTGCTACGTAGTCGTCAGAAAATAGATCTGACGCGTGGACTGCCGATGGCATCAACATTGCGAGAGCCACCGCTAATTGCATAAATTGTCGCATATACATAGTAAATTTCATTTTTATCGTTATTCTACAGGATCTTCAACCGGGATAAAGAGGATAGCATCGAGGCGGATTGAACGGTCGTACTTCTTTGTATTACCGTCAGACTTGACCTCAATAACAACACCATAATCGGGCTCATTACCGGTATTGTAATACTCGCAGTAAGGGATAGTCACAACTGAACGCTCACCGGATGACTCGGTCAGGAAGATTGTGTCAAGACGTGTAGGATCGTTGTGTACATCCTTGTGGTTAGCAATAGTTGCTGTTGTAGTACCTGTCGCCTGGGTAATCTTGATCTGCATCTCATGTGGTTTAAGATCTGCTGCAGCATCAGCATTTGTGATGTGCTTTGGAACAACGATGAGCGCTACGTTATAGCTTGCCGAAAGCAGGTTCGGCACCTTGTAACGTACGGTTGTAGCAGCCTTGTCAGAGTACAACTCAAAGTACCTGTTACCTGAGATCTCAGCACCGATGAATGCAGAATCCTTGTTGATCTGCGATTTTGAAGCAGAGTGGATATAATCAACACCACTGGCAATGTAAGTTCTCATCTTCTCATTCTCGGCCTCAAGCTTGATTGTGTCATGCCACAAATCAAAGATTGTATATGGGCACTTGTCGATAATCTTGAAGACACCGTTTGAAAGCTCCTTCTCAAAGATGACATTCTTCTCGACATCAGCCTTGAGGAACTCGGGGCGATCCCAATCGTCACCCTGCCAAGCAGGCATGATAGAATCGGGACTTTCAACATATCTCTGCTCATAGTTGCTGTAGGTCATGTACTTGATAAGGTTCAAGCGTGAGTGTGTATGACGCATTGAGTCACGCATCTCGGGAGTAAGAGATGTTGGATTGGTAATCTTCGTATTATAATTGAAATGCTTCTCAGAGATTGCGAGCATCTCCTTCCATACTTCGTTTGTAGGAACGTATACAGTATATACGGAATCCTCATCGTTAAGGATACCTACACCCTTCCATGGACGGAGGAACTTGTTTGTTGTCACGAACACAGAGTCAAGGTATGTCTGCTCGCCATCCTTGATGGGACCGATGATACTCTGGCTCTCAGAGAACTCTGTAACGTCGAACGCATAGAGGAAGTTTGCAACAGAGTCAACACGTGCGTCAGTCTTCAAGAACTCCCAGATGTTGTACTTGTACTCAGCCGGACCGGCAATCTTGTGAAGGATACCGTTCCATACACGGATGTTGGTATCGTCAATCTTCTGACCGTCGAATGTATAACCATTGACATAGTCACCGGTAAAGAGTGCCACCTTGTCATTGAGAAGGAGAATCTTGTTGTCTTCCTCGAGCTTGCCGTTTGCAGCCTTCAGGTGGTTTGCGATATGAGCCTCTATGAAGCATCTGAAAACCTGGTCACGGTTACCGGCCTCAATCTCGGCAATAAGAGAGTCCTTGTTGAATGTACCGTTTGCCGGTGCCCATACAGTGTAGACTCTTGAATGGTTGAAAAGAGAGTCAGCACAATGAGCGCCACAGGCGTTGAGTACATCCACAAACTCGGTCAATTCGGCATCCGAGGTAATGACCTCGAACATAGTCTTGTCGGCAAATGGAACCTCCGGGGTCACCTTCAAGCCCTCTGAATCGTCGCAAGATGAGGCAAAGAAGAGAGCCCCGAACAACATTGCGCCGGTCAGAATTTTATGCTTAAAAATTGTATTCATATAAATAAGTTTTTTTCTTTCATTAATGGGTCACTGCAGCATCACCGCCACTTGTCGTCACACATTGCAGTGACCTTTTGATAAAATTCTTTACTACAATCAGTTCATCTCGGTTGATTCATCCTCATGTTCGTATGCCGGGTTCTGAACCAGTTTGTCGTTGAAGCGCATCTCCTCATAGAAAATCGGGAAGAAGAGAGCATCGATGCTTGACATCTTACTCTTTACTACACTTGACTGGCTCTCGAGTTTGTCGGCAACAAACTTGATGTTGTTTGTAGTTTTCTCACGCAATGCCTTGCGGACAAGGTCGTACCAGCGTTTTCCCTCGAATGAGAGCTCAAGAAGACGCTCCTTGAGAACGAGTTCAAGAGCAGTCTCACGTGACTGGTAGTTTGCAAGGTTAAGAGGTTTCTTGATAGCAGTAGTGTCCATACGTGAACGTGTGTTGATAGCCTTCACAATGTCGAATGCCTTGTTGAAATCCTCTACATTAGCCGAAGGGCGTGCTACCATAGCCTCAGCCATCATCAGCATGACGTCTGTCTGGCGGTATACAATCCAGTTGGCATCGAAGTCATCATACTTACGATAGTCTGCTGCAGGCGATCCCTTTGCAGTGTACTTTGCGACGATGATGTCTTTTTTCTCGTCACTGCTTGAGCCTGTCTCTGAATTACCTGTGAGAGACTTCACGTTTGTAAATGAATAAGCACGCAAGTCATCTGTCTCGTAATTCTTGGCCGCGAAATTTGACGGAACAATGACTGCACCGGTGTTGCCCTCTGAACCATACATAGAGACTACACCACGTACATAACCGTTAGTGATGTTGTCACCCTGGCACTGGAGCTCGAAGATAGACTCACGAGAATTCTTTGAACCGAAGATATCGTCATATACAGAACTCTTCTTAGAATCAACGCGATCCTCAAGTTCGCCCTGGTTCTGAATGAGGTTGTAAGCATACTTCGTCTTGTCACCCTTATCACCGCCCTTATCCTCGAGCAGACGAGCCTTGTTATCAAGGATTCTCTGGCAGTCCTGAACACAATCATCATAGTACTTCTGGATGTTGGCTGCATTCGCGAGCTCGCTCTGACCCTCATAATAGGTTGTAAAAGCAGCACGCCACAGGTTCACATCAGCCTTGATTGCCAACACAGCATCCTCAGTGATACGGCCAAAATTCTCGGCCTGTGATGAGAAATTGCCGGACTTCATTACAAGCTTCTCGGCCTTCTCAAGGTCCTGCATAATCTCGTCAAGTGCCTGCAACGGGTGTACCTGCGGATACTCCGGCATATCATTGTCACCGATAACGGCAACTCGAGCCATTGGGATATCACGGAAAGTACGCACAAGGTAGAAGTGAGCCAAGGCACGCAAAGCATACATCTCACCCATAACTACCTGAAGGTCACCTTCGGTAAAGTCCGGGTCACGCTCAACAACCTGAGGAGCACGCTCAATCAGGAGGTTGGCTGTCTGGATTGCAGAGTAATAGGTTGCCCAGTTACAATAAGGGTTTTCATCAAGGATGTTCGCCTCAACGATATACTTGATATGCTTATCGTGGTTTGCAGGGAATGTGAGGTTATCAGCACGCAACTCACCCCATACGATTGCCCTCTGGATGGCATCGGTACCCAAAAGTTTCAGGTAAGCTGTTGCAAGAATACCATTAACGTCATCCTTTGTCTGCCAGAAATTCTCCTCAGTGTTGATTTCCGGCGGGATAATTGTCAGATAATCTGTACACGAACTCATCAGTGTACCGCACATAACGGCTACAGCAACGACGAGTTTTCTATATAAATTCAATATTCTTTTCATAATCATCAACTATTAGAAACCGACTGAAAGTGAAAGTGTATAAGAGCGTGAACGCGGAGTCTTTGAACCGTCATATGCGATACCACCTCCACCGCAAGGAACCTCGGGGTCAAGACCTGTATACTTTGTCCAGAAGCATACGTTATCAGCTGACGCATACATATTGAGACTTGTCAAGCCAATCTTCTTAAGCCACTCAGGCTCGAAAGAGTATGAAAGCTGAACATAAGAGAGACGGATGTAAGATCCATCCTCAACATAGCGGTCGCTACCGAGGTAGTTGTATGTGTTACCGCTACCATATACGGCACGTGGAACCTCTGTGATATCACCCTCTTTGCGCCAGCGCCAGTTAACAGCCTTACTCTGGTTGTTGAACGTCGCCATGTTCTCGAAATTCATACGTGCGCTGTTTACAATGTCAACATCGTAGCGGTATGTGAAGTTGGTTCTGAGAGTCCACTTCTTGTAACGGAATGTGAGACCGAAACCACCCTGTGCCTTTGGATTAGAGTTACCAAGGTAAACGATATCGAGCTGGTTGATTGTACCATCGTGGTTGACATCCTCATAGATAGCGTCACCACCACGGAACTCATAATTGTTATATGTAGTCAGTTCCTCATTGTCGAAGAAGAGAGCCATCTTCTTAGGTGTACCGTCAGCATTGAAGACTACGTTACCGTCAGCATCGCGTACGATAGGACAGGTACCGTTGCGGCCTGCTGCCTCCTCGGCGAGAGCCTTCTCCCAGTTCTTATAGCTGTAACGGTAAACACCCTTATAACGGAAGCCGTAGATAGAACCGCCCGGGTTACCAATCTGTACACGTGACAGATATGCTGAGTTTTCAGGAGCGTCGTACTTACCGTTACGGTCCTCAAGATAAGCCTCTTCGAGCTCAAGAATCTCATTGTAGTTCTTACCTACGTTGAAGTAAACTGACATTGAGAAATCTTTCGCAAGCTTGAGGTTATTGAGATTCAAGTTAACCTCCCAACCTGAGTTGCGCACAGAACCTGAGTTCTTGTATGCAAGATAAGAATAACCTGTTGGAGAAGGAATCTTGTAGTTAGAGATAAGCTGGTCATCAGTTGTACCGCTATAGTAGTTGAAAGCACCGGTAATCTTTCCGTTGAAGAAACCGAAGTCAGAACCGATGTTCCACTCGCTCTTACGTGAACAACGGAGGTCAGTCAAACGGATACCGTCCATCTGGAAGGCTGCCATACCGAGGTAACTGAGGTCCGTATTACCTTGCTTAAATGTAGAGTAGCTGTTGAATGTCTTGTTGTCACCTGGAGCATGACCGTCCATACCCCAACCCGGACGAATAGACAACATGCTTACTACAGGGCGTGCCCACTCCATCCAATCCTCGTCAATGATGTTCCAACGTGCAGAGACTGAAGGATAAGCGACCCACTTTCTGTCATCACCCATCGCGGTAAGACCCTCACCACGCACTGCAAGACGCAAAGCGTACTTTGACTTGTATGAGTAGTGTGCATCCCAAACGAAACTGATTCGGCGTCTCTCCCACTTGGAAGTACCTGCACCGCTGAGTTTGGCACCTACTGTAGAACTGCTGATGTTACCAGTAGGAAGACCTACAGCTGTCGAGTTCTGAGAGTTACCGCTACCGGTGTTCAGCTCGAACTGGGCATTCATTGTAAGGAAGTGATCCTTGTGACCCAGATAAGGAGTGAAGATGAACTGGTGACGTGTTGTAAAATCAAGGCTCTTGCTGTCATTAGCCTGTGAGTTGTTCTTGCTTGTTGAAGTCCAGTTGTCCATTGAAAGGGCCGATGGTGTATATACAGTACCTGCAGATGTGCCGGCGCTGAGGTTAACCATACCACGATACTTCAACTGTGTCTCATCATCCTCAAGACCCAAGAGGTTGTACTCGAATGTGATCTGCGGAGTAATACTGTAGTTCTCGGTATGATACTCAGCGAGCCTTCCGACAGCAATAGGGTTCTGCTGGCCATGAAGAGCGCTCTCAAGAACGTTCTTCTCCTCACTGTCAAGCATTGCATAGTACTCATCGGTGTTGTTGCCATAGATATCCTGCTTGTAGATACTCATGTTAGGCATTCTCAACTGCGCATTTGCAAGAAGGTCAATAGTATTTCTTCTCTGCTTGGTATAAGAGAATGAGAAGTCAGCGATAACCTTGATACGCTCTGATACATAGTAGTCAAGAGCAAGACGGGTTGTAAAACGCTGCAAGTACTGGCCAATCACCTGACCTGTCTCATTGCTGTAACCGCCGGAAACGCGGAAAGCAGCCTTCTCACCACCACCGGAAAGGTTGATATTGTAGTCATTGCTATAACCATGCTTTGAAACGGCATCAACCCAATCGGTATTGTTGTTATAGTTCTCATACTCGGGGAATGTCTTGTCATAGTTCAACTCTGGAACAACCACCGCCGACTGGTTCTGGTTGAAGAGAGCCTGCTTGATAAGCATTGTGTAGTCGTCACCGTTCAAGAGGTTAATACCGCTCGGTGTCCACTTGTCCTTGAACTTGTAAGAGAAGTTCACACGTGTTGGACCACGCTTACCACGTTTTGTCTTGATCTTGATGACACCGTTCGCACCCTGTGAACCGTAAACTGCACAAGAAGCTGCATCCTTCAAAACCTCGATCTCGGCGATATCCTCGGTGTTGACCATAAGGAGCTCGGCGAAGCTTTCGTCAGTAGCAGACTCGAAGTCGAATGTACTTACGTCAACCTGAAGGATGTTGTCGTCCACAACGATAAGAGGAGTGGCATCACCCTCAAGCATAGAGTTACCACGGAGACGCATCTGTGTACCAGAACCTACGTCACCAGAGTTGAACACGACGTCAAGACCCGCAATCTGACCCTGAAGAGCCTGGTCGACAGATGAGAAAGAGAGACCTTCCATGTCTTCCATACTGATCTTCTGTGTCGCGTGGGTCATCTCACGCTCAAGAATGTCAAGACCGCCTGAACGCTGTACCTGCTTTGCAGTAATCACTACGTCATCGAGCACGTTGTCCTCGACCATCTTCACATTGAATACTGTACGGCTACCGATTTTAAGACGCTGGGTCTTGTAACCGATATAAGTAATCTCAAGCTCATTGCTTGTGTTCTTTACCACCATTGAGAAGTTACCCTCAAAGTCGGTCGCGCAATGGTTGATGATACGATTGTCACTGCTACGCTCGGTGATGTTCACCATAATTAGTGGACCTTCGGCGTCACTGGTTATCGTACCCGAAATTCTCGCACCTTTTTGTGCAAATACTGAACTGCTCAAAGAGCAGAAAAGCACGAGTAGTAATAAATGTTTTATTTTTATCATGGCTAATTATGTTTATTCGACATCACTATTAATTCGCTGACTCGGTAGAATCCTCTGTCTCAACAAGGATTTTCTCTACAACGTCGCCATTGTTGTTAACCTTGATCATATAGTTGTTGCCATCCTCAGCTGTCTCTGTAACGTACTCTGCAGTATTGCCGTCGTCGCCCTTGACAATCTGTACAAGCATACCCTCCTCATTTACAAGGACCTTCTCCTCTCCGTTGAGGACAAGCTGCTCACGTGTCGTTGAGCTCCAAGCTTCGTCAGACTCGTCTATTGGAGACATAAGATAAGCTACACGCATCATCTTTGTTGTACCGTCAAGAGCCTCCATCTCGTATTCGCCTGCATTAGCAACGAGGAATGGTTTTGTACCGTCCTCAAGAGTTACAGAACCCTCGATACCGGCAACCGGCATCACGTCTACGAGTTCACCGCTGGCAGCATAACGGCGGAAACGGCCGTCGTAACCGAACAGACCCTCGTTGAGGAGAGCACGGTCGATTGGCTGGATTACAGAATAAGAAGATGTAGCGATTGTAGAAGGAGTCTTGGCACTACCGGTAACGGTGTACTCGATGTCACGTGACATCACGTTCCATGTCTTGCCCTCCTCACCGCTCTTGAGAATCTTTGCAGTGTTACCCAACTGGTCAACAACAACTACAGTGCTGTTGTCATCGGCATTCTTCACAGTAGTCTCATAGAAACGTCCGGTTGCTGTATTGATGACAGCTGTAGCGAAGTTGGCCTCGGTATACTTGCCACCCTCAGGAGATGGGATTGAGAATGGCACGTTATCAACATATACTGAATTATCCTGGAAGTGATAACGCAGGAAGTTGTTGAGCAGACGCATCTGTGAAGCAGCCTTTTGCGGATTCACGTTTGACTCGTTTGCAATGATATCCCATGTTGGAAGACCATCAGCAACTACACCCTGGATAGCCTCGTTAGAAGGCACGTATACTGTATAGTGGTATGTATTGAAGAATGGTACCACGTTAACCAATGTTCCATCTGTTGAAGAGTAGAAGATTGAATAGAGACGCAAAGAGTCGTTCTTTATCACACGGTCCGAAGCCTTGGGGAACATAATCTTCAATGTAGCCTCAAGTGAATCAGGCATACAGAGACTGAAGAACTCATGATAGATATCTGTCTCCTCTTCTGAGTTGTTCAAAAGGTTTGTATATACAGACTTTGTAGGAGGTGTCGGGATTGCAGAAGCCTTGCGTGCAGGTGAAAGGCTCTCAACATCGTAAGGAACGGTGCAGAATGCATAACCGTTCTCCTGCTGGTGCTGTGTACCGATTGTGATGGCAGTACCGTTCTCAATCTGCTCACCGCCGTAGAACTTAACAGAGTTAGGATCACTGGTATCAACCTTCATTGTACCGTAACCCTTAGTCTGATAATACTTCTTAGGATTCAATGTACCGTCGGCACGGACAATACCATCACCCTCGTCATGTACGATAATGAGGTACTCCATGAGGTCTGTCATACGGTTCTTCATGAATCCGCCTCCGAAGCCGCCGCCCTTGTCTGCTACAGAAACCGGTGACATATCTGTCAAAGTATCGGTAATCTCGTATGTAGCAGGGTTGAACTTGTACTTGCTTGCCCAGAGTTCATCGACCTTTCCATTACCCTTTGGACGCTCCTTATTATAGTGGAATGCAAACACTGTAGGTGTAGCTGTATTCACTGTGATAGGATCGTGGTATACGAAGTAATTGTCGTCGGGAATAATGAAGCTGTACTCTGCGTCCATAGCCTTGAGGTAGTAGTCGTAACGCAACTGTGTTACGCAGTGACGTACCATGAGCATGTTGTCGAACACCAAAGAAGGAGCATGAACAGCACGGTAATCAGCCGGACCGAATACATTATTTAATATATATATAACGCCGTTGTTTGCGATAACACACTCGTCAACGTCCTTCTCTGTAAGACCCATCTCGTCGTTGGCGTCATCCTTAACCTTGTCGAACTTGCTTGGAACGCAGTCCTTGAAAGAACGCTGCATAAGGTTGTTCAGCAATGAAGCCACGTTAATCTCAGGAATTGAATCAAGAGCCTGTATAAGAGTCTCCATATCAGAAATCTCAACGCTTGGAGCAAACTGCTCTACAAGGAAGGCACCTGTACCTGTTGTGAAGTAATCATAGAAAGCCTCGTCCTTTGGAACCAACAAAGCAGCCATATCACCCTCGGCACCGATTGCTGTTGCATAAGCATTCCATCCCGGATCATATGTCAAGAGTTCCTCTGCTTTAGGGTTAGAACCTGAGGCTGTAAGGAGGTTGTAACTTGTAAACTGCTCGCTGCAGAAATAACGCAGGCGGAAGATACTGTCGTTTGTCTTGTGGTAAGCCTGATAATTCGCTGTAAGGGTTGCATCATATACAGGAATACAGAAACGGTCAAGCAGGCGACTGAACACCTTTGTATCCTCGCGATTGCGCAACTCCTCGGCCATGTTTGAAGGAGGAAGGAGCACATCGTCAAGACGATAGATATAACCGTTCTTACAGGTAATTGTCATTGTATCGTCAGAGAAGCCGTCTGTTGAGATACCGCTGGCAACCAGTTTCTTATCAAAGATAAGGGCCTCGTTATCTGTAAAGGTCTTTGTCTGTACACCGTTCTTCTTGAAGAGGAACTCAATATCAGAAGCCTTGATTGACTGCTGCTTGAGGTAGTCGCTAAGGAAGTGAACCATCATAGGAGCAGTGCCATCCTTTGCGATACGGAGATTTGCATCTCTCTCTACGCCGCGGAGCGCATCCCAGTACTTGTTGAATACTGGCATCTCTGAAGCAGAAACCAAAGGAATACTGTCAATTACAGAGAATGACGTGGTACGACGGACTACCTGACCCTCGTCGTTCTCTGTCGGGCCCTTGCTTGAAAGCATGTCAAGCAGAAGCGCGTTGTCGAGCATTGAACTGTAGAACAGATACTTCATCTGCGTCTTTGTCATCTCGCTGATACTTTTTACACCCCAGGGGTTGTCCTCAAAGAATCTCTCGAATGCAGCATCATCGGCCACAAAGAGAGTTTTACTACCTGTGTGAGCAAGCGTTTCCTTCTCGCCCAAACTGTCGATGAGCTCGACGAAGTTCGAGTAAGAATGGCCGGCAGAACCGGTCTTCAAGAAATCGTAAATGCTTGCGCCCAACCATTTCGGTTCTTCCCTTGGAAGATCGTAATCATCCTCACAAGACTGGAATGAACCGCCAACAAGAAGCATGAACATCGCGAACAACGATGCCTTGCCAAATTTACTTAAACGGTGCTTAAACATAAGTACAAAAATTATTAATTATTATTTTTTTATTTTTTTAAACATCTTGCTCAAAGGCACAATATCCCCTTTGGTAACGTGCAAAAATAAGACTTTTAAATAAATATTTGCACAAAACATCTTTTTTTTTCGCCTCCGAAGGCGTTTTTTCACATTTCAGAACAAAAAAAGCCTCTTTCCCGATTGATTCCAATCAAAAAAGAGGCAAAAGCGATTTTTGAGTTATTTAACAATCAAATGTTAATTTTTACTTTATATTTGGCACGTATTTAACAGTTACAGATTCACCCTTTACTATCTCGGCAAACTCCTGTGGAGTGTATTTCACAGGCTCGACCATAAATTCCGGAACATTATAAGAGCGGTCGAAAAAGTCGTAATGGCCGGCATGTTCCTGCGGAAGAGCAAAGGCCTTTTCACTTGTTCCATCCTCGTTAATGTAGGCTATGAACAGGCGGCTATAGTTTCCGTCAAGACGGCGGCTCGCAAAGAGCACCCACCTGCCGTTGCTGCTCCAGGCATGATAGCTTTCAGGGAATGGAGAATTAGCCTTTTCGAGCGGCCAGAAGTCACCGCTCTCAAGATCCACCACATAGAGGTCGGCATCCTTGTGCCAAATGTGGAAACAGCCATATTCGCCGAGCGCTACAAGCAAAAACCTACCGCAGGGAGATATCCTGGGGAAGGTAGCACTCTTGCCCATCGAAGAGGCTGCAAACACAGTCTCAGGCTCGCCGAAGACCCCTGTCTCAGGGTTCCAAGAGCGGCGCACAATATCATATTTTATATCTTTGTAGCCCTCGATAAGCTGCTGCACGCGGCTCTTGACAGGATCCTCACACTTCACCTTTGCAACACCATAATAGAGACTCTTTCCGTCGGGCGACCAGGTGGGGAATACCTCAAGGTCGTTAGGATCACAAGCCACATGCGTAACCGTTTCTTTTACCGGATTATACACGATTATATCGCTAAGGGTATCCTGAACCTCCACCTTGTTATGGTGCGCCGTATGGAACACTTGTCCTGTAGTATTCACAGAATAGGCAACGACATCATACTTGGGGTTGAACGCAGGGTACACTCCTGCAGAGATTGTAGAGTCGGTCTTGAGATTGACCTTCTTTGCCTCGCCATCGTGGATAAAAATAGTACCGCCCTTGAACTGACGCACATGGAACTGCATATTGTCGGTCTTGTAGTTCTTGTATGCATGACAGTTGATGCACTGGCCCTGAGGCTCGGCACTGACAAGCATATTGCTGTAGATGACCTCCTCATCGTAATTGGTGAGGTTACGCTGGTTTATCGTCAGTTTCTCATAAGCCACGTACGAGGGTGGAATCAGACGGTAAGATATATATGGGTCAATCTCATCGGGAGAAACAAAAATTTCAAATGGCGCATACCTTTTCCAGGAGTCATTGTCAAAGGCATACACTTCGACTTTCATTGACCCGCCCTTGGCAACCTCTACAAGTCCTCGCCACTCCTCAAATGAAGGCACCACCTCATCACCGCCAACAACAAGTTCCATATCACCGGACGAGATACGGGTCACATACTTGTCGGCTTCATTGTCGATGCGGAAAGTAAGGGGCGCGATATTGCATGGAACAGTCACGCCCGTGTAGTCGGGAAATATCAGCGGCATCGTATCAACATCGGCATACTGCTCCGGGATTTCAGGCGAGCACGACGCCATGAACAGTAACGGCAACACAAAAATACAATGGATAAACTTTTTCATATAGTTCTTATCAATATGTCATTATTTTCTTTACAAAGAAATAATAGTAATAATAAGTATTACCGAACTCTCTCTTCAACAGCGCCGCGACAACCGCATTTAGTCTCTCCTCAGCCATATACGGATATGTCCTGCGGAGTTCGTCACGGGCCTTTGCAACACTGCTTTGGAACCTCATGAAGTTGGCCTCCACCCCACCTGGTCCTCTGTTGACGAACGCATTTAGGAATTCCTCACCTACCTGCACGGTCTTCCCCTTGTCAAGAGTCAAAAAGAGCAGAAGGGCCTCCTGATAATGTCTCGGGAGTTGTTTCACCGACTTCGGGTCGTTCATATCTACGCCCTTTATAAAATCCTGGATAAACAGGTTAAGAGCCGCTACAAAACGTTTGGAATCTTTCTTGACGAGCGCCATGGCAAGAGACGCCTCAACGAATTCGGGTGTAATCTCCTGCTTCAACTCCACCGAATTGCCAAAGGCAACACTGTCCTTGGCCGCAAACGCGTCTGAAAGAGATGACAGATAGGCCTTGCTTGACTGTTCACCTGTCATATTGGCATCAATAGCATCCATAACATATTTCTCAACCACATCGTCCACACTCAAGATGTCATTGTAGCAGGTATATTTCAAAGGCTGTGCAAGAGCCGGATTCTTTTGTATAAGTGCCGGCTCGTTTACATACGTTTCCATTTCGCGGGCCCACCCACGATAGAACATAGTATTCTTGAGGATGTTTATATACCTTTCCGCAAGCCTGAATTCACCAGAGAGCAACATTGAGCGCACCGCACTTTTGAGATATTCATACCTCCAGCCATATTCCACCGAATTTTCCATACACCATCGGTAGCAATAGTTGAAACGGCCAAGATTATAATAGATGAGCGAACCATCGGTGTGCGTCATATGCACGGCCAAAGGAGAGACGGGCAGCACGCCGCCATCGGGATATGCAAACATCTCGTTTCCCGCACGACCCAGTTTCAGCAAAGCCAAATTCTTGTTGAGGACAATCTGACGGGTAGGCTCATCGCTGTCCTTGGCATAGTCGGCCACAGTCCTCCAATCCTCTTCCCATATGGCAATATTCTGTTTATTCTCTATACGGAAATTATTGTCACTGAACCAGAAACGTACGCCAAAGCACATCGACAGCAAAAGAGCTACCACGGTAGCCGTACGCGCCAACTTTACCGGACAACGTCCATTGCAACGGAACGCATAAGAGAGCACAAAACCCAGGAAAAAGAGCAGCAGCAGAACAAAAGGAATCCAATAAAGATAGATATTATGCCAGAACGAACTTGTAAGATACTCCACTTTTTCGACCATCGTCTCATTCCACTGTGTCACCGGTACACCGGCCATATATATATCTTCAATCGCTATCGAATTGTAGCAAATGTTGTAATAAAGCCGTGGAACAAAAAGAACAAGCAGTACTGTCACCACAAATGCCACTGCAGGGAAAAGAAGTCTTTCCTTGTGCCGCGTGGAAAGTGCGATACAAAACATCGCTATAAGCAATGCCGATGCAAGCGCATAGACACCCATAAGAGGGAAGCCGGCAATCACCCATACAGCGACAAGCAGAGTACGCGCCACATTGCCAATCCCCTTGCATGCCCACATTGCCAACAATGCGGAAAGCGTCGCCAGAAGTGCCATATAATAATATCCGGGCATCTTGAGATAGAACAGCCAATAGCCCAACTGGGTATTAGAAGCCAACAGGGCCACTACAGGCAGAAGTGCAAGAAGGGTATACTCTGAGGGCACGTCAAAAACCTTACGTGTCATGCGGAACACCGCATACAGCAACAGCACATATATTGCAGCACCCAGAGCGGGATAATGAAAAAACTGCACAAGGAAACTGCCTACAAGCGACAAGGCCCCAGCCGGCACCGATAGCATGGAGTTGTAGAACGTTGCGTCAAAGACAAAAAGAGACAAGGACTCGGTACGTCTCAACAGAGCCGACTCGTAAAAGCCCAGAAGAGCCCATATCACAAGGAAAAGCAGCACCGCTACTGCCGGTTGCCATTTGGAATCGTCGGCAAAAAAGCGGGCAAACAAAGAAGCCTTGCCTTTCTTTGAAGCATCCATTGCTGCATCCGCAACATGAGAGGATACTTTTTTTGTGGTTTTCATATCTGTTATATTCTTGTGGTTTTAAGAAACTTTTTACACGAACAGGCGGTCCTTCGCCCTTGCGAGCATAAAGTGGTCAAGGACAACCAGCGCAGCCATGGCTTCAACGACAGGAACCGCACGTGGCACCACACAGGGGTCATGACGCCCGCGCGCAAGCAGCACAGTTTCATCGCCGTCACGGGTGACGGTAGCCTGCTCCTTGAGCAACGTCGCCACAGGCTTGAATGCCACACGGAAAAAGATGTCGTTGCCATTGGAGATACCGCCCTGTATTCCACCGCTGTTGTTGGTACGTGTAGCGATAGCACCTCCTTTGTTGTAAAAGATGTCGTTCTGCTGCGAGCCACGTCCGCAGGCTGCGGCAAAGCCATTGCCGTAATCGAATCCCTTGGCTGCATTTATCGACAGCATCGCATGGGCCAATGAAGACGAGAGTTTGTCATAAAGAGGTTCGCCCAGCCCCACAGGAACACCTTTCACCACACAACTCACCACGCCACCCACGGTATCGCCGTCGCGCTTTACATCAAGGATAAGCTGTTCCATCTCACGGGCTTTCTCTTCATCGGGGCAGCGCACGATGTTCGATTCGGCAAGCGAGAGGTCATACTGAGAATAACCCCCGCCGAGCACAATTCCACCCACCTGTGAAGTGTAGGCCTGGACAGAAATGCCCAACTGCTTGAGCGCCAACTTCGCGAGAGCACCGGCGCAGACACGCACCGCTGTCTCACGTGCAGAAGAACGCCCGCCACCGCGGTGGTCACGAATACCGTATTTACGGTCGTATACATAATCGGCGTGTGAAGGCCTGAAGGCCTCGCGAAGATTATCGTAATCACCGCTGTGGCTGTTACTATTCTCTATAACGAAGGCTATCGGGGCACCTGTAGAACACCCCTCAAAGATGCCTGAAAGGAAACGCACCTCATCCTGTTCATTGCGTTGTGTAGTTATCCGGCTTTGCCCCGGGCGACGCCTTTGCATCTCGCAGCGTATAAATTCCTCATCGACGACCACCCCGGCAGGGAAGCCATCGACAACACCTCCGATAGCCACCCCGTGTGACTCACCGAAGGTTGTAAGGCGAAGCAGTTGACCAAAACTGTTCATATTCAAATCAATGGTTGCAGCCACCCTCGCAACCGCCGTCGCCGCAGCCGCTGCAACCGCCACTGCAACCGCCGCTGCAAGAAGCCTTCAACGAATCATAGAACTTCTTGAGTTCCGATTCCTTTGCCGGGCGTGACTCCACCACATTACCCACAAACTGCAGGTCGCAGCCTGCAAGAGGATGATTGAAGTCCATGACAACCTTTACAGGAGTAACCTCCTTTACCGTGCCGAGGATGGGCGAGCCGTCGGCGCGCATCATCTCAACCACATTACCAACGTAGATATGAGCCGAGTCGAACTTGCCGTCAATGGTGAACACCTCACGATCGAAATCCTGAACATGGTCGGGGTCATACTCTCCGTAAGCATCGGCAAACGGGATTGTAAAATCGAACTCATCGCCTTTCTGAAGGTCCTTGAGGTTCTCCTCGAACGAATCAAGAGTGTAACCTACACCTGTGAGGAAGCCGAAAGGCTGCTCACGTGTTGTCTTCTCAACTTCTTCGCACTCACCGTCACGGTGTGAATAAAGGGTATATGCCACACGCATATATTTGTTTGTAATCTCCATTGTATTTATCTGTATTGCATTAATAAATCTCTCAACAGGATGCTGCACGGTCACAGTTGCCTGCTCCGGCGGCATAATGTTGCAAAGATATAAATTGTTCACAAAAAACATCAATGACAATTCAAAAAAATGGCATCCGTCACATTATCAATTAAGAAATTCAGGCTGTCAAGGAAAAAAACATATAATTTTTGGGTTCTTTTACAGAAGTTGATTAAATTTGCTACTTGCAGCCGTATGCGTTAACCGCGCGCACTTGCAATCAAGATATCGGTGTCAGTTTTGACCCATTACCATAAAGTTGAGGAAATAAACAACCATAATAAAATCTTCAAATGAGAATGAATGTAATAAAAGGCCTGTTCTTTACAATGGCAACAACAATTCTTTTGGCTTGCGGCGCAGGCGCCGGCAACAAGAGCCAAGCAAAGGAGTGCGAAAAGGAGGAAGTAAGTTTTGTAACAACCGACGGGACAAAATTCATCAAGGACGGAAAGCCCTACCATTACATAGGCACCAACCTGTGGTATGCGAGTGTGCTTGCATCTACCGGCGAAGGAGGCAACAGGGAGCGTTTCTGCAAGGAGCTCGACAATCTCAAGGCTATTGGCGTGAACAACTTGAGAATCCTCTCGGGACCAGATGCCGGCAGTGACCTTGCGAACCCCGCAAAGCCCTACCTGCAGACAGCTCCCGGAGTGCTCAACGACACCATACTCCAAGGACTTGACTTTGTATTGGCCGAACTTGAGAAGAGAGACATGACCGCTGTAATTTATCTCAACAACGCATGGGACTGGAGTGGCGGTATGGGCTTCTACCTCAAGGAGTGCGGATACGGCGACTCGCCTAATACTCTTGAAGATGGCGGCTACGACCGTTACGTCGAGTACTGCGCGAACTTCGCACGCGAGCCTAAGGCTCTTGAAATGTACTACAATTACATAAAGCTGATCGTTTCACGCAAGAACAGCATCACAGGACGCCTTTACAAGGACGAGCCTGCCATCATGGCATGGCAGCTCTGCAACGAGCCACGCGCTTTCTCAAAGGAGAACAAGGAGGCTTTTGAAAAGTGGAACCTTGAGGCTGCCGCGTTGATAAAAAGTATTGACAGCAACCACCTTGTATCAACAGGTAGCGAGGGTTACATCGGCTGCGAGGTTGACCCGGAACTGTGCGAGCGCATACATGCCGACAAGAACATCGACTACCTTACCATACATATATGGCCTGTAAACTGGGGCTGGGCGCCACGCTCCAACCCTGACAGCGGCATCGAGAACGCCTGCAAGAGAAGCGGAGAGTATATCGACGACCACATTGCAATGGCCGGAAAAATCAACAAGCCACTGGTTATTGAGGAGTTCGGTTACTCACGTCAGGGCAATGTAAGCGGCACAGGCATACCCACAGACAGCCGTGACATATTCTACGCGTTCATCTTTGAGCAGGTGAAAAAGAGCGTAGAGACAGGCGGCCCTATCGCAGGTTGCAACTTCTGGGGTTGGGGCGGCAGCGGACGTCCACGCGACCTTGTATGGCAGGCAGGCGACGACTATCTGTGCGACCCGCCACACGAGCCACAGGGCTGGTACTCTGTCTTTGACAATGACACTACAACAATAGAGACTATCAAGAAATATTCTAAAGAAATAAACAAATAAACAAAAACTTATAACTATGTATAAAAACGATAACCGCATTGTTGCCACACTCGACGCCGGCGGCACAAACTTTGTGTTCGGCGCGATGAAGGCAGGAGAGTTTATTATTGAGCCTGTTTCGGTTCCTGCACAGTCACACGATCTTGACCTCTGTTTGCAGAATATGGTCAACGGATTCCGTCAGGTATTCGACAAGCTGGAGGAGAAGCCAGTTGCAATCAGTTTTGCCTTCCCCGGCCCTGCCGACTACCCCAACGGCATCATCGGAGGCTATCTCCCCAACTTCCCATCATTCCGTGAGGGTGTGGCACTGGGTGCTTTCCTCGAGAAGCAGTTCGGTGTGCCCGTGTTCATCAACAACGACGGAGACCTCTTCGCATACGGTGAGGCTCTCTGCGGCGCCTTGCCCGAAATCAACAACCGCCTCAAGGAACTGGGCTCTACAAAGCAGTACAAGAACCTCATTGGATACACTTTGGGCACAGGATTCGGTATAGGTGTAGTAATTGACAGCCGTCTTAACCGCGGTGACAACTCATGTGTGGAGACATTCTGTCTTCGCCACAAGGAGATGCCCGAGATTATCGTTGAGGAGGGTGTAGCCATCCGTGCCGTGAAGAGAGTGTACGGCGAGAAGAGCGGAAACCCCGACCATGGCCTCACTCCAAAGGATATATGCGAGATTGCCGACGGCACACGTGAGGGTGACCGCGAGGCAGCAAAGGAGGCATTCGCATCACTCGGAAGAATCGCCGGTGCCGCAATCTCCACAGCAGTGACAATCATCGACGGCCTTGTTGTAATTGGTGGCGGCGTATCGGCTGCAAGCCGTTGGATTATGCCTGCCCTCCTTGAGGAGATGCGCTCAAAACTCCACACATTGGGCGGCGACGAGGTAAACCTTGTACAGATGAAGGTATACGACCTTGAGAATGACGAGGAGTTCAAGCTCTTTGCAAAGGGTGAGGTAAAGAAGGTAAAGGTTTACGGTGAGGATAGATATGTCGATTACGACAGCCAGAAGCGCGTGGGTATCGCAATTTCCAAGCTCGGTGCAAGCAAGGCCGTATCGGTAGGTGCATACGCTTTCGCCTTGAGCGAGCTCGACAAAAGATAATTGATTATGAGAAAGATAACACTGTTATTTGCCGCATTACTGTCGGTGGCAACTATCAACGCGCAGAAGCCTGTGGAGCTGGTAAACCCCTTTATCGGCACCACAAACTTCGGCACCACAAACCCCGGTGCGGTAACGCCCAACGGCATGATGTCCGTAGTCCCTTTCAACGTGATGGGCTCGGATCTCAACGTGTTCGACAAGGACAGCCGCTGGTGGTCGGCACCGTACGAATATGACAACAAGTTCTTCACAGGCTATGCACATGTTGCACTGAGCGGCGTGGGTTGTCCCGAGGCCTCATCACTATTGGTGATGCCTACTTCCGGAGAACTCGACGTAAACTACTTCAATTATGGCACAGAGTACACCGATGAGGTTGCCTCACCGGGTTACTACAGCAACAAACTCACAAAATACGGCATCAAGACCGAGGTTACAGCCACCACCCGCAGTGCGTGCGAACGCTATACCTTCCCTGCCGGCAAGGGAAACATCATCCTGAACCTGGGCCAGGGCCTCACCAACGAGAGCGGTGCTATGGTACGCCGTATAAGCAACACCGAGATTGAGGGATTCAAACTATTGGGTACATTCTGCTACACCACACAGGCTGTGTTCCCAATCTACTTTGCAATGCGCGTGTCAAAGGCCCCCACAAGCGAAGGCCCCTGGAAGTTCCAGCCCCTGCTTGACGGTGTCGAGGCAGCATGGACACCCGACGACGGCACTTACAAGCTCTACGAGAACTATTATAAGGAGATTGCCGGTGACAACATCGGTTACCGTTTCTGTTATGACGACCTTGCCGAAGGCGAGCAGATAACAGTGCAGATCGGTGTGTCGTTCGTTTCTGTTGAGAATGCCTGGGAGAACCTTGAGGCAGAACAGAGAGGCAAGGACTTCGACAAGATTCATGCACAGGCTGTGGAGCGCTGGAACAGCGACCTCGGACGCATACGCGTGGAGGGTGGCACAAAGGACCAGCAGACAATATTCTACACTGCCCTTTACCACGCGCTCATACACCCGAGCACAGTGAGCGACGTCAATGGCGAGTATCCAAAAATGGAAAATGCAGGCATCGGCAAGAGTGACCACACACGCTACACAATATTCTCCCTTTGGGACACCTACCGTAACCTTCACCAGTTGCTCACGCTTGTATATCCTGAGCGCCAGACAGACATGCTGCGTTCAATGGTGGGAATGTACGAGGATTGGGGCTGGCTGCCACGTTGGGAGCTCTTCGGCCGCGAGACATTCACCATGGAGGGCGACCCTGCAGCTATCGTAATTGCCGACAGCTGGATCAAGGGCCTTCGCGACTTCGACATCGACAAGGCATACGAGGCGATGCTCAAGTCGGCAACAACAGAGGGTGCGAACAACCCTATCCGCCGCGACATCGACCCGTATATCAAGGACGGTTTCATTCCATTGTGGTATTTCTCGAATGACCTTTCGGGTGACAACTCTGTATCACACGCACTCGAATACTGCTCGGCCGACTACGCCATTGCACAGCTGGCCGACTCACTGGGCGACAAGGCACGCGTAAAGGAGTTCACAAAACGTTCACAGAGCTACCGCCGCTACTTCTGCAAGGAACATGGTACACTGCGCCCGCTCACAAAGGAGGGCGAGTTCTTAGGAGACTTTGACCCCTCTACCGGCAAGAACTTCGAGAATGTACCCGGCTTCCACGAGGCTTCGGCATGGTGCTACACATTCGCTGTGCCCCATGACATCAAGGGCCTCACAAAGCTCATGGGCGGCAAGAAAGGATTCATCAACAGCCTGCAGGGTGTGTTCGACAACGACTACTATGACCCCGCGAACGAGCCCGACATTGTATACGCATATCTCTTCAGCCGTTTCAAGGGCGAGGAGTGGCGCACACAGAAGGAGGTGAAGAAGATTCTTGACAACAACTACAAGAACGCCCCCAACGGCATACCGGGCAACGATGACACAGGTACAATGTCGGCATGGGCGGTATTCTCCATGATGGGATTCTACCCCGACTGTCCGGGTGAGCCATATTACACTCTCACGACACCGGTGTTCGACAAGGTAAGCATCACCACCCCACAGGGAGACATCACTATCGAGTGTGAGCGCCCCGACGAGGATTGCCACTACATCGAGAGCATAAGCCTCAACGGCAAGAAGAGCGGCTACCGACTGACACACAAGCAGCTGCTCGACAACGCAAACATCAGAATGAAACTTAAAAAAGACCATAAATGAAAGCAATAAACAGCATATTGGCATTGTCGCTCATCTTTGCGGCATCATGCTCACCCGCCAAGAAGGGTGAAGAGAACAGCACCAAGCAGGAGTGTCTGACAGAATATGTGAACCCGCTCGTAGGCAGCGGCGGCCACGGCCACGTGTTCGTGGGCGCAAGCGTGCCTTTCGGCATGGTACAGTTGGGCCCCACAAGCGTGAACCAGGCATGGGACTGGTGCTCGGGCTACCATCAGGACGAGGCATCTGTAATAGGATTCTCTCACACACACCTTAGCGGAACAGGTATCGGCGACCTCTTTGACGTTACCGTAATGCCAGTGACAGGCGAGGTCAACTATGCACGCGGTGTCATTGAGGACACTACAAGCGGATTGTGGTCACCTGCCGACCGCACACAGGAGGTGGCGAAGGTGGGCTACTACTCTGTGCCTCTCACACGTTACGGCATCAAGGCCGAGGTAACAGCTACAGCACGTGTAGGATTGCACCGCTATACATTCCCCGAGGCTGCCGACGCGGCTTTGGTAATCGACCTTGAGAACGGAGGTTGCTGGGATGCTTCTACCGAGACATTCATGGAGGCCGAAGGCAACAACCGTGTTGTAGGTTACCGTTACTCAAAGGGCTGGGCAAAAAACCAGCGCATATATTTCGTCGCAGAGTTCGCGAAACCTTTCGACAGCTTTGAGTTGAAAGGCAACAAGGACATGTACGGACGCGCATCATTCAGCACAACAGCCGGCGAGGAGGTTATGCTCAAGGTTGCCATCTCACCTGTAAGCATCGAAGGTGCAAAGCTCGCCATGCAGACAGAACTCCCCGGGTGGGACTTTGCAGCGACACATGAGGCAGCTGTGGCAGTATGGGAGAAGGAACTTGCACGCGTGAAGGTTGAGATGAAGGACAAGCAGCAGAAAGAGATATTCTACACTGCAATGCACCACGCAATGATTGCCCCAATGCTATTCAGCGACGTCAACGGTGACTACCGCGGTGCAGACGACA
>JAEIGA010002749.1_pt1 | contig 27881 bp, 24 predicted proteins | sample 9270691 | NCBI WGS metagenome assembly JAEIGA01 (sample SAMN17057246, study PRJNA624740) | gut metagenome | biome: biome; isolation source: fecal sample | host: Bos grunniens | place: China: Xizang | collected 2019
ATCGATTTCTGAATTAGCGAAATTACTTGGAAGGCAAAGCATTTCATCTCGCGAAGTGGAACAAGAGATAATAGAGAATACCGTCGCGAGATCTACATTTCATCCGCTGCCCGCCTCATCAGGAGAGATAATCAGCTTAGAATACTCGGGGGATATTAATCGAGTTGTTCCGTCGGAATTGGGGAGCTTGGAGAATCCCGAGACAGAAATGCTCTTTTACTTAAATCTTATTGAAAAAAAGCTTCTTTCCTACAGTTATATAACACAAGAATTATATCAGTATAAAGAAACTCTCATAACACACACTGAAAAACAAGATTTCCTAGGGCCGATAATCGCATGTGTAGATACGAGTGGCAGTATGTCTGGTGCGCCAGAAATAACCGCAAAGACACTTTTGCTTGCCATTGCCAAAGAAGTAATTGCCACAAAAAGGAAATGCTATATTATTTCTTTTTCCAATGGGATTGAGACTCTTGACGTCTCGGATTTCAGGGGCGGGAATGCTTTGCAAACGCTCGTTGCTTTCTTGAATAAATCTTTCAATGGAGGAACAGATGCATATCCAGCATTGTTCGAGGCTATTAGAGTTCTTCAAGAGTCAAGTTACAAGAATTCTGACGTGATTATGGTATCAGATTTTATTATGCCGAGTTTGCCCCACGATATATTAGCCTCTATCGAGACGGAAAAAGCAAAAGGAACCAACTTCTATTCATTCGTGATTGGCAATTCTGCAAACAACAATGCAATTAAGGCTTTTAACGATACTCTTTTATACAATCCTTATTCAGAAGAAGGACGTAAGGCGTTTGCAAAACACATCACGCAGATAGCCAAAAGGAAGTCTGATAATATTCGGTAATATTTTTTCGTAGCCCCACGAGGAATCGAACCTCGATCTAAAGTTTAGGAAACTTTCGTTCTATCCGTTGAACTATGAGGCCATAAAAAAGAAAATCACTGATTACTCAGCGACTTTCTTTTCAATAATCTGACGACCTCTGTAATAGCCGCACTCGGGACATACTCTGTGATATTGAACGGTTGCGCCGCAATTAGGGCAAGTTGCCAATGTAGGAATCACAGCATTGTCGTGTGTTCTTCTTTTGTCTCTCCTCTGTTTGGAGATCTTTCTTTTAGGATGTGCCATTTTCTATATTCTTTATTTATAATTTCAAATCTTTCAATCCTGCAAAAGGGTTTTCTGTCAATTCCTGCTCACCTCCCGGATTGTCCGTCAGATAGGCAGAAACGATAGGATTACAAGTTCCTTCCGGATGACAATGTTGAATAGGAAGGGCCAGACAAATGTTATCATAAACCCATTGTGAAGCATCGTACTCCTTTTGTGAAGCCTCAATCACCGCGATTTCGCGGCCATCAGGCGTCTCATCTTCCTGGTCAGCACCACGACGCAACACCAATTCTTCCTCCAATTCAATCGGAAACTTCATCTCATCCCAACAACGCACACAGGGCAAAGTCAAAAATCCTTGCGCCGTGAGAGACAAATCAAAATCGCCTCCCTGCTTTGTCAAAGTGAGGTTCAGCGCAATCTGCGCCGACATAATTTCCTCATTGTCAAAAGCTTCAAAGAACTCTTTTCCTACAACGAAGTCAAATGACTTCGAGCCGGTAAGCGGTATGATAATTTTCGTTTCCATCATGACAGCAGCGGCTTTGAGCCTGCAAAGGTAAGAAAAAGATTTTGAAAAACCACTTTATTATCACAGAATTATTCCTCGTCTGCATTTCCACCCTTGCGTTTACGCTCGGTTGCATCCAAAATAATTTTGCGAATCCTCATGGATTTCGGAGTTACCTCCACCAATTCATCCTCCTGAATATACTCCAAGGCCTCTTCCAACGAGAACTGAATAGGAGGCGGCAACATCACCTTTTCATCACTTCCCGCAGCACGCACATTGGTCAATTTCTTTGTCTTACAAATATTGATATTCAAATCACGTTCACGTGTATGCTCGCCCACAACCTGTCCTTCGTAAATTTCCACACCGGGATCGATGAAGAAACGACCTCTATCCTGCAATTTATCCATTGAGTAGGCGACCGAAAGTCCCGTTTCCAAAGACACCAAAGAACCATTGGTACGTCCTTCAATCTCTCCTTTATAAGGTTCGTACCCTTTCAGACGGTGTGCCACCACAGCTTCACCCGCAGAGGCCGTCAAAAGATTGGAACGCAAGCCGATAATACCACGGGACGGGATATCGAACTCCAAATGGGTGCGATCTCCGCGCGCCTCCATGTGCACCAAGGCACCTTTGCGACGGGTTGTAAGCTCGATGGCCTTACCTACATACTCTTCGGGCACATCAATGGTCAGATTTTCAATAGGTTCGCAACGCTGACCGCCAATCGTTTTATCCAGCACCTTCGGCTGTCCCACTTGAAGCTCAAAGCCCTCACGGCGCATGGTCTCAATCAACACGGACAAATGCAACACGCCGCGGCCATAAACTATGAAAGAATCCGCATTGACACCCGGTTTGACACGAAGCGCCAGATTCTTTTCCAACTCATTATCCAAACGCTCTTTCAAGTGACGCGAGGTAACAAACTTACCCTCTTTGCCAAAGAAAGGCGAATTGTTGATACAGAAAAGCATGCTCATCGTCGGCTCATCCACCGAAATAGGAGGGAGTGCTTCAGGATTCTCAGCGTCGGCAATCGTATCGCCGATTTCAAATCCCTCGATGCCAACCAAAGCGCAAATATCACCACATTGCACCTGATCCACTTTAGCCTTACCCAAACCTGTAAAGACCATCAACTCCTTGATACGCTGCTTCTGCTGAATATCATAACGTTTACAAAGGGTTATGGGCATACCGGCTTTCAACTCACCGCGCGTAATACGACCGATGGCGATACGACCCACATAGGGAGAATATTCCAAAGATGAAACCAACATTTGAGGCGTACCCTCCACCATGGCAGGCGCCGGAATTTCCTCCAAAATCGTGTCCAACAAAACAGAAATATCTTCGGTCTGTTCCTTCCAATCCGTTGACATCCAACCTTGTTTGGCACTACCGAACACCGTCTTGAAATCCAACTGGTCATCGGTGGCACCCAAAGAGAACATCAAGTCAAACACCTCTTCCTGCACTTCTTCGGGACGGCAATTCAGTTTATCCACTTTGTTCACCACCACAATGGGTTTTTTACCCATTTCAATGGCTTTTTGAAGCACGAAACGCGTCTGCGGCATACAACCCTCAAAGGCATCCACGAGCAATAGAACGCCATCCGCCATATTCAGCACGCGCTCGACTTCGCCACCAAAATCGCTGTGACCCGGAGTATCTATAATGTTGATTTTTACGCCCTTATAAGTAACGGACACATTCTTTGCGAGAATAGTAATACCTCTTTCTCTTTCAATATCATTATTGTCGAGAATGAGTTCTCCCAATTTTTCCTGATCCCTCACCAATTTAGCTTGGTAAATCATTCTGTCCACCAAAGTCGTCTTTCCATGATCGACGTGGGCGATAATTGCAATATTTCTAATGTCTTGCATACCTTATCTAACTAAAAAAGGATGACCAAGACTTTTGGCCATCCCCTTAAAGACGACTATTTAAGTCAATCTTGTGCGCGAGATCAGACTCGAACTGACACGCCATTGCTGGCACTACCTTCTGAGAGTAGCGCGTCTACCAATTTCGCCACCCGCGCATGTACCGATAAAGGCGCACAAAGGTATAAATAATTTTTCAAATTTCAACACTGAAATGATAGCTCTCTTTCCAAAGTCCGATTTCTACTTCAATTTTCAAATACGCACAATCGATTTTTAATGAAATATCCTTCAAATCCGCCAAAGACCAATCATATCCGCCCATCCGCATATAATTTCCCAAAGCAAACTCTGCCAGCACCTCGCCATTTTTGCAAAGGGACAATTCCAGACTATCATCTTTCTGTCGAGGAACTCTTACGGCACATTTTCCTTTACGTGTGGGATAGAGGGGCACGCTAAATACGCCCTCATTCGGTCTCCCCTGCTCATCATAGCCATTCACATTACCTCGAATCCATAAAGAAAAAGGATAGTCCTGCGTCGGGTCGTTTCCCACCATTGTAATATCCAGGGTGCAGAAATTTTTTCGAAGTTGTATCTTTTCCATACATTCATCTCCACGGGTATCCAAATAGGAAAAATGAGTGAATACCGGCGGACATTGCTGCCCCATTGGGATCTTGAGAATATCTTCTTCCGGATCTGACAGCCACAAAGTACCATTTTCAAGCGCACAGACCTGGAGTAGCAGAGAGCTTTTCTCTACCTCCAATAAATAAGGCGCAGAAGGGTCCTCCGGCAGGGGCACAGACAAGCATCGTGTTCCTTTTTGCGAAGACAAAAACACATCCAGCGAATCAAAAGCATGACGAGAGACCGAGGATAAATCCAAATAGAGATGACAAGGACAATCCAGACGATTTTCTTTTATGGAGCAAGAAAGCAGACCGCTTAAAACGACTAAAAAACCGCCCCACAAAAACACTTTTCTAAAACACATAGGCAATCGAAATTATAATATCATTGGGCAGCACAAAGAATTTTTCGCCCTTTTCCCGTGTCGCGCCACAACGAGGACAATCATATACGACGTATTTCTGCCATCCGCCCCACAACCCCAGACCAGCCTCTATGTTAAAATGTCTGCCTATCATATAAGAATAGCCTCCTGACAAACTCACGCCATAAGAATCTCCTTCACGAGTCTGTGGAGAGCGGATACCTCCCACATTAAACTCTTGATATTGCATTTTAGAAGAAAGCCAAAAGCCGGAAAAGGTATGCCAACTCCACCAACGTCCCCCAACGGCAAAACAACGTTGTCTATTTTGCATCAGTCCGTTTTTGAAGATAAAGGGATTGTATTTTGCCGACGCGACAACAGACCAATGCTGTGAAAGCGCGTAGGAAAAATCCAGATTCAAAGTCCCCAAATTCGCATAATCCAACAGATTGGTTGCGATGGAAAATTTTTGAGCAGAACAAGGAGATACCGCACACATAAACCACACGCAGACTGCGATTAAACAGCGAAAGAAGGATTTACTCATAACGTTCAAATACTTGTTCTACCACTTGGCGGCGACTTGGGAATTTTTCTATCAAAGCATTTTTCAATTTTTCACAATCATGTACTCCTTCTGTCAAGACGGAAAAAATATCATTGGGAGAAAAGCCGCGCTCCCCTAACGAAGCCAAAATTTGCGGATAGAACCAATTTCCGCTGCCAAAAGTGGCAAAACCCTTATGATAACGATCCTCAAACAATTTGGATGACAGATAATAAGCCCACATTTCGCCCACTGCACAATAACCGGCGTTTTCCTCCGTTCCATTGCCATAAGGATCTGTAAATCCACTTCGCACATAGCCCTCTAAAATATCCTTGATATAAATATCCCAATAGCCTGTTCCAACGGATGAAAAATGGCTCGCATGGGCCATCTCATGCACAACAGAAGCATAGATATGATAGGGCTGTCCATAATCTTTGGTACCGATGGTAATATCTGGAGAAAACAATTCCAACAATTTGGTGTATTCGCCTAAAGTATTTCCGATTAAAGTCGAATAATAGAAGGCCCCCTGCTGTAACATCACGGCAGAACTTACATTCAAATGTTTGAACATCCAGAAACGAAGATTGGACGGAGGTAGAGCAATATCCAAATCCGACTTATCGCAACGATTGAAATACTCATAGGCGGCATTGTTCACTATTCCGCGCGTAAACAACTCATAATCAGAATCTCTCGTAATACAATAATCCAATCCCTCCGGACCATTTTTACCCAAAGTGGAGACCGAAGCTGGCACCAGCACCCAATTAAATCCAATGGCAAAGCCTTTCTCATTCTTAAATACGACACGATAATAAGGTTTTCCATTATATTTTTTAGGTATCGTATAATAGCCATCACGGTCCGTGTAGGTCGTGGCAAATTTCACAAAAATATTGGTCATGATTCTTACTCCGGACAGGCCCACAGGACGTCCCGAAAGATAATCCGGATCACAAATTGTGATGCGTCCTGTGGGTTGCACCTCTCCGGCTTTGGTAAAACAAGCCTCATACATTTGTTCATTCCCACTAATACGATAGGCTTCTTTTTCGACCGCGGCCCAATCCACTCCCTCCATAGCACGCGTATAACTTAAATTCTCCGTCAAGCAACATTCATCAATAACTTCATAATAGACACCGCTCGGAAAATGAAACGCTTTATCAACCACCGCATACTGCCAGGTAATCTGTTCCTGAGGAAGTTGCGGATCGTGATAATAATCTCCATCCTGTACGATACGATAATCCATAGGATGATCCAGCAAAGACACGCCATAGGCTTCCAATGTCCGAAAATCCGCCTCCGTTTTAGGCAAGAAGCGCACATAAAGATGCGTGGTCTGGATATCAGAAGAGGAGCGCGTCGGATATACGCCCGTATAGGCATCCCGCACATTTTCAACCGTATAAGGATTGTTCAAACGCTCTCCCAACACAATCATTCCATGTGAAAGCCGGCTGGAATCTTCCGAGGTGCGCACGCCCTCCACTCCGTTTTTACTGCACGAAAGCAATGTCAAACAAACGGTAAGACAGGTAAAAAAAGTCTTTTTCATGGCATCAAATTTTTGTTGCGGCAAATGTATGATGGCTTATCCGTTTAGGAAAATGGGCAAACGGATAAATTTATTTTCGCACTTACAGATGCACAGAACGCCGATTTTTACGAGGATAAAAAACTTTTTGCGTCGCAAAACTTTTTTCTCGAACAAAAAAACGCCCTCTCACAGGCCCACAGAGGCATAAAATTTTTTATCCGTTTAAATTTATCGTAAACGGATAAGTTGCATTTCCTTTGCCAGAAAAAAACAATGAAACGAACTTTATTTTTTATCACATGCCTAACTATGACGTTGGTAAGCGCTTGCCGTTTGGAAAAAGAAACAGTAAGCAATGAGTCTCTCGCCACCGCAGAAGGGCGTCTCTGTGAACTTCATGTACGCGCAGAAATCGGAAGAGGAAGCCATAGCCCGAACAACGCAGATGACAAAGAAAGCAAAGCGACATTGGAAGACTGTCACGACACAGCCATTCGCTCGCTTCAAATCCTCATATTCCGCAAGGACGGACAATTGGACGCTTATCAGCAAGCCGACGGGCAAAATATCAGCATAAAATGTACGACGGGAGAACGCAATATTTACGCCTTTGCCAACTGTACGCCCCTTTCTCATATCCGCCATCAGGAAGAGTTGCACGCACAAGCCATACTTCTCAAAGACTCATCACCATCCGCCCTCCCGATGTGGTGCAAAAGCCAAGTCGTCATTTACGGGAATAGCGACATTCAACTGGAGCTTGAGCGTCTGGTCTGTAAAATTACGCTCAAAAAGATATGTACCCGATTCCCAAAATCCCTTCAAGATGGCCAAATGCGAATCAAGCGAATCTTTCTCGCAAACGCCGTCTGCGCATATAATATAAAGGATGAAATTTTGGAATGGGCGAATCAGATAGTATATAAATCTGAGGGTGGAGCCTTGCTGCACGATGATTTCGATGAACAAAACGGGAACGCAGTGACAGAGATAACTCTTTCCTCTCAAGACGATCGAGAACTAAATCTTGCCTATTATTGTTTTCCCAACCCCACGATGAACGACAGTCATCAGGAAGCATGGTGCGAGCGTTATACCCGCCTGATTATTGAGGCTGATTGGGAGATGGGAACACAACAGACCCGCGTATTCTATCCCATCCCCCTTGCACATTTACAAGGAAATCATAGTTACATCATAGATCAATACAACATTACACGAATAGGTCTGGAGCACGCATGGGATAATCCTGAGATTCTCCATCCCGATATTGAAATCAGCATAGCTCCTTGGGCGGAAGAACACAAAATCACGGAAAGTCTATAAATTCAACAATTTTTATTATCTTGCGTGGTTAAACTACTATTTGTAAATCACATGGTTAGCAATCAAGCATATACTGCCCCTCAAATTCACCCTTTGGAATTTAATTTCAAAGAGGATATTGTACAAAGGGTTTCCCGTTTTGATTCAAAGAACAATACAGAGATTTTTGAATGGGATGATATTGTTGAATTATAGAATTTCCACGCCATGAAAAAAACATTGACACATATTCTTTCGCTTGTGACACTTCTCTTGGTATGGAGTGCATGCGCCAAACAAGAAGCATTGGAATCAACTGCAACAATCAGTGATTTCAGTTATAGGTTCAATTTAGCGGATTATGACAGCCGAGCGACCATGGGAAGCAATTCCGTGGAATACGAAGCGGGCGATCAATTAGGTATTTTTGTTGGTTCGACAAAAAATGCGCAAGCAGCGGTCAATATCAACACCACGCCCGTCTCTGTCAATATTAAGACGGAGCAGGCTCTTTCTGCCGGTAGCACCCTATATGCCTACCACCCCTATCAGGCAGGAAACAGCCAGCAATCCGCCTCGACCGTATCACTCTCCATTCCGACCACACAGACACAATCCGGTAACGTTTTTGATGCCGATGCCATGCCTATGGTATCCCTCCCCTACTCCATTACGACCACTCTTCAAGGAGGAAGCACGCAACCTGTCGGTAATCTATATATGTGTAATCTGGGTGCTATCGCAGAATTCGTAATTTATGGAGCCGAATACAGCAATGAAAAAATTCTATCACTGAGTTTCTTTGCAGACGGAGGCATAGCTGGAGGATTCTCCTTTAACCTGAGTTCGGTCACCAACAATGCGACATCTTTACAACTTCCGACCCTTCAGGAGACTCAAATCAAAACGGTTCTCAATACAGCCTTAAAGGTCGGTTCCACGGCGAGCAATGCCGCTAAAATCTATATGATATTGGCTCCTGGCTCACACAAGGGAACGATTACGGTCACCACGGACAAATCCACTTACACCTACACCCCGGACTTTGACATCGAATTCAACCGTTCAAAAGTAAGACCGATTGAGTTGAATCTCGCAAAAGCACAAAGAGCATCAGAGGATTTGATCACCATCATCAAGAATGCCGGATACAACCCCGACGATTATATTCCTTTGGACATCAATTACTTCGACTTTGCATACTACCAATCTAACACGGATTATATTTCAACCCTTCGCACCGTCGAAAGCGATGGATGGAACGGCACCATTTCGGACTATATCGCCACACCGATTTTCTCTAAAGGAGAGATTCCCAACGGCTCTTTGATTGTACAACGCTCCGGACAGCAGCATCGTCCCGAAGGATGGGTTTCCCTCGCTACCAAAAACAGTTCGCGCCCTGACAATGTTACCAATAACATTACAGTGGTAAACGACAGCTGGTGGGGAAGCTATAATTATAGAGGATTTAATATCTGTTACAACCCCCGCATTGATTTAGCGGCCAGCGAGAATGCAACAGAAACCCTCTGCTCGCAACTCTACGACGGCTTCGGCATCTTTATACCTAAAAAGCAAAGCGCTCCGAAAAAAATCATTAAAATTCTGTGCATTGGTAACAGTTTTTCGGTGGACGCCTCCCAATATCTTTACGGCATTCTTTCAGACGTAGGTTATGACGACATTACGATTGGTAACCTTTATATCGGCGGATGCACCTTGGAAACCCACGCAGGCCATTTTGAGGATGATAATGCCAGCTACACTTATTACCTCAACACAACAGGAACATGGGAGAGCATCAAAGATTACAAACCGCTCTCCGCATTGAAGAACCAAAATTGGGACTATATTACCATGCAGCAAGGCAGTCCCAAATCGGGTTTACCTGACACCTACGATCCTTATTTGAGTACGCTCATCAACATTGTCAAGAAGCATCAGCCCGACGCCAAATTGATATGGCACATGACCTGGGCTTATCAGGCCGACTGTACCCATTCCGGATTTGCCAACTACAGCAAAAACCAGATGACCATGTATAACGCCATTCTGAACACGGTGAAGAGCAAAATTCTCACCAACAGCCATTTTGTAGGAGTGATCCCCAATGGTACTGCCGTACAAAATCTTCGTACCAGTTATATGGGTGACAATCTAACGCGAGACGGCTACCACATGAGTTATGACAAAGGACGTTATCTTACTGGCCTCACTTTCGCTAAAGCATTGACTGGTTGCGATTTAAGCTTGGTAAAATACACGCCGAGCGAGCACACTTACAGCGTCAAAGACATCGCCGCCATGAAAGATGCCGCCAATAAAGCGTGCGCCAAACCTTACGAAGTCACCACATCCGCCTATCCGGCAGATCCCAACTTCGACTACTCGACGGCAAGCCCTGATGAGATTTTGGCATACGAAGGATACGATAAAAACAAGTTCACGAAGAAGAGTCTGAGTTTTACTTATTATGCTTTCTATAATTCATCAAACAGCAATTGTTTGGGAGAAATGTGCACGATGACAGACACTCACGGACAAAATACCAGCACCCTCAAACAGTTTATTACCACCTCCCAATACACCAAAAGCGACATTCCTGTTGGCTCGGTCATTATCATCAGAAGCGGTTGCAAATACCGCCCCGAAGCATGGGTCAGCCTGACACAGAAAAATGACAGCAGTGAGCGACCCGCCGAAGTAACCAACAATTGCGTCACCGTTACAAACAGTTGGTGGGAAAGTTGGAAATATAGAGCGTTCAATGTTGCCTACAATCCCCGTGTTGATTTGACAGACAGCAGTTGTAAGAAACTCACGGAAAGTTTCGCCATCTACGTCCCGAAAAACTAAACGCTGTCGCGCCCGTAAAAACCGTAGCGCAAAAGCAACTCGCGCCCGTAAAAACCGCAGCGCGAAAGCTGCTCGCGCCCGCAAAAACCGCGGCGCAGCCAATAAAAAAATCGCTCACTCCGAATGGAATGAGCGATTTTTTATCAAGTGTTTATCTTACTTGTTCAACTGGAAACGGGTGCAACCGTCCGCGAAATACGCACAAATCTGATTGGCTGCAGCGAGTCCGGCGTTGATATTCGCCTCGGCAGTTTCGGCACCCATTTTCTTGGGAGTAGCGAATACGCGTTTACCGAATTTCTCATTTAACTCATCCTGGTTACAAGCCGCCACGTCGGTTACATATTTCAAATCCTCACGCTCTGACAAGATTTTCACCAATTCGGGTTCGTTCATCACCTCTTTGCGAGCGGTATTTACCACGCAACCACCTTTGGGCATCAATTTCATCAAATCGTAACCGATGCTTCCAATCGTAGCAGGGATGGCAGGAATGTGCAATGAAATAAAGTTACATGCGCTATACATCTCCTCCAAAGAAGCAGCAGGCGTAACACCTTCTGCCAACATAGCCTCTGCAGACACGAAGGGGTCAAACGCCATTACTTCCATTCCCAAAGCCTTTGCTTTGGCTGCAACCAAACGTCCTACATTGCCATAGGCCTGAATACCCACTTTCTTACCCTGGATTTCAGAACCGGTACCGGGAGTAAACTGATTGCGAGACATATAAATCATCATGGCAATGGCAAGCTCTGCCACCGCGTTGGCATTCTGACCGGGGGTGTTCATGGCTACAACGGACTTCTTGGTGCAAGCCTCCAAATCCAAATTGTCATATCCTGCACCGGCACGAACGACAATTTTCAAATTGGCGGCTGCCTCAACCACCTGGGCAGTCACTTTATCAGAGCGCACAATCAAAGCATCTGCGTCAGACACAGCGGCCTCCAATTCGCTCTGATCAGCATATTTTTCAAGAAGTGCCAACTCGTGACCGGCTTCTTCAACAATCTTTTTGATACCTGCTACAGCAGCGGCTGCAAAAGGTTTCTGGGTTGCTACTAAAACTTTCATACCTTAAAAAAGGCGCGAGAGGCGCCTTATCAATTATTTGTGTAACTTTTCAAATTCCTGCATACATTCAACCAATGCCTTCACGCTCTCAACAGGGCAAGCATTGTAGATAGAAGCGCGGAAACCACCGACAGAACGGTGTCCCTTGATACCCACCATCTTACGCTCTTTTGCAAAAGCCATAAACTCATCCTGGAGTTCTTCGTAACCGGGAGCCATCACGAAGCAAACATTCATGATAGAACGGTCTTCTTTGGCTGCAGTACCTACGAACAAAGAGTTGCGGTCGATTTCATCATACAACAAAGCGGCTTTGGCCTCGTTGTTTTCCTGAATCACTTTCAAACCACCCTGGGCTTTAATCCATTTCAAAGTCTCGTTCATCACGAAGATAGAGAATACAGGAGGTGTGTTGAACATAGAAGTACCTTTGATATGAGTACGAAGGTCAAGCATGGTAGGGATATAACGGCTCACCTTGCCCAACAAATCCTTCTTCACGATGCAGAAGCTCACACCGGCAGGACCTACGTTTTTCTGGGCACCACCATAAATCATCGCATATTTGCGCACATCCACAGGACGGCTCATGATATCGGATGACATATCTGCAATAAGAGGAACAGGACAATCCATATCCTCTTTGATTTCAGTACCGTAGATGGTGTTATTGGTTGTGATATGGAAATAATCCAAATCCGTAGGGATTTCGTAACCTTTGGGGATGTAGCAGAAATTCTTGTCTGCAGAAGATGCAATCGCATAAGCCTCGCCCAAACCCTTGGCCTCTTTGAGCGCTTTTTTCGCCCAAGCACCAGACTCAAGATAGGCAGCTTTCTTCTCCAAGAAGTTCATCGCAACATAAAGGAAGCCCATTGAAGCACCACTGGAAAGGAACAAAACCTCATATTCCTCGGGAATATCCAACAACTCTCTCCACAAGGAGCGACATTCATCCATAACGGACTCCCACTCTTTAGCACGGTGAGAAATCTCAATTACAGACATTCCAGTACCTTTGAAGTCTTTCAAGGCCTCAATGGCTGCTTCGATAGCCGGCTCAGGAAGCACGCAAGGACCGGCATTGAAAATGTGTACCTTTTTCATAGTATATTATTGTTAATATTTTTTCAAAACGGAAACGCAAAAATACGGAAAAATATCTAATGTTGTCCTCTCAAGGCTAAAAATAATTGACCTTTTCGCCCAGCATAGCACTTAACAAACTGTTACCCAGCCTACTAACCCCCAAACGAAGCAAAGCTGGAGTCAGCCACTGAGGACCTAAAATTTCTTCCACGATTTGCATATATTGTAAGGCCTCTTCAGCAGTAGATATCCCACCGGCTGCCTTAAAACCCACTTTTTTACCTGTCCTGGCATAATAATCCACAATCGCCCGACACATCACCCTCGCCGCTTCCGGAGTCGCATTCACCGGAACCTTTCCCGTAGAAGTCTTGATAAAATCTGCTCCAGACTCCATCGCCAACATGGAAGCGCGGTAGATTTTTTCCTCATCCGCCAACACGCCCGTTTCCAAAATCACCTTCAAATGACATGATTCCCCGACCGCCTGACGAATGGCACGTATTTCCTGGGAAGCCCTTTCTTCATCTCCCTCCAAAAAAACATTGAGTGCAAGCACGATATCTACCTCATCCGCCCCATTTTCCACAGCCATACGACTTTCCAGACATTTTACCTCAAGAAAACTTTGCGAAGAAGGAAAAGCGCCCGCCACCGCAGCCACTTTCACAGGAACACGCAAAGTCTCACGAACTACAGAAGCGAAATTGGGATAGACACAAATAGCTGCCGGCAAAGGACAAGACGGAAAATGAGCAGGAAGCGCATTGATTTTCTCCACAAACGCCCTTACAGAAGAAGGGGTATCTTCGCTTTTCAGCGTAGTAATATCCATCAAGGAGAAGCAGCGCTCCAATTTTTCTTTATACTCCATAATTATTCTTTAATGCCAACGACGCTTTCAAGCTGGGTGCTATCAGTCGGCTCAACCCCCGCAACAGACAGACTATCAGGACTTTCAATTTGCATACGAGGGCCGATATAGATTGTATCGCGTCCTTTCTGTTCATCAAACATCCAGGATGAAGTGCCCGTGGTATCCACATACACCTCCACGCCTCCGGCAAAAGTGAAAATCTCCGGATTATCCAGACCGGATAATTGGTAAATAAACTCGGGAACATAGGCCAGACGAGCCTGACGACGCTGTTCTGCAGAGCGAAGAATCTTCTGTTCTTTTTCCAGCATATCTTTGCGATCCTCCAATATGCTGCGCGTATTCTTCAAAATGCGGGAAAAACGGTCCGGATCATCCAGATAGGCATCAATACTCGCCCGAAAATCCTCCACCGTGTAACCGTGTCGTTCCAAGACGGCAGCATACAAGGACAGAGAATCCAACTTTCGCATAAAGTTTTGATGGGCAGCCCACTCGTCCGTCATAAACAAATCCGCATAAATTTCCGCCATATCATCTCGGGGAATGACTTGCCCTTTCTTGGAGCAAGCCAACAAGAAGACCATGGCGAAAGCCAAGCACAGATATGTCAGGACTCTTTTCAACGCAACACCGCTCCCCACTCGTTGGTAAGGGTAGCCAGGATTTTGTTCATTACTTTCTCAATATCGCTGTCTGTCAAGGTCTTATCGGCATCCTGCAGAACAAACGACATCGCATATTGCTTTTTGCCCTGAGGGATTTTATCGCCTTTATAGACATCGAACAAACTTACGTTCTTCAACAGTTTCTTACCGGCACGAATCGCACTGCGACGCAAATCCGAATAAAGAACGGCGTCATCCACGAGCAAAGCCAAATCGCGGCGCACTTCAGGATACTTGGGCAACTCCTTGTATACGATACGCACACGTTTTACCAGTTCAAAAAGCGCCGGCCAATTGATTTCTGCCGCAAAAACGGGCTGCTTGATATCGAAAGCGCGCAACATTTTCTTATTGACCTCGCCGATAACCGCCAATTGCTTGTCGCTGCCAGGCATATTGTAACGTACTCCCTCCGCAAAAATATCCTCGGGCGCACTTTCGCAAGGCAAAGTCTGAATATCCACGCCAATGCGTTTGAGAAGCAATTCGAGATAACCTTTCAATTGGAAGAAACATCCCTTCTGGGCATCCAGACGCCATGCTTTCTCCTTGTTTCCTGTCATAAACAGCGCATAAGCAGTATGCTCTTCATAGCTTTCCAAAGTCTTGCCATCCATCCCCTCTTTCAAGGCATACACAGAACCATATTCAAAGAGTCTCAAATTGTTAATCTGGTGATTGATGTTGCAGGCTACCACTTCAAGACCACCGGGAATCAGACTCTGACGCAATACATTGAGGTCGGAAGACAAAGGATTGAGAATACGCACACAAGCCGACTCGGGATGGGTTGTAAGCGGCGTATAATAAGCCGATTTGGTCAGGGAGTTGTTCATAATCTCCACAAAACCATTCGCGGCAAAGAAATTCGAAATCAAATTACGGGTTGCCTCCGGCTCGGGACGAAGGGTCGGATTGACAGAAATCTGCATACGGGCAGGCAACTCGATATTGTTGTAGCCGTAAATACGCAAAATCTCTTCCACCACATCACATTCGCGATAAACATCCACCATATAGGAAGGAGCCGCTACCAACGCACCGCAAAGCACACCATTTTCATCATAAGAGCGAGAAACAAATTGATAATTCAGGCAATCCAAAATCTTTTCAATCACCTCATTACCAATCTCCTTACCCACAAAACGCTCGATACGGCGATAATCCAATTCTATCTGTTTGCGAGGGAGTTCGTCGCTGAAAACTTTCTGCATTGTGCCACACACCTTACCTCCGGCAATTTCCTGAATCAAGGTCACTGCACGTTTGGCTGCCCACTCAACAATCTGCGGGTCGCAACCACGCTCATAACGGAAAGAAGCATCCGTCTTCAAGCCATGACGCTTGGATGATTTACGGATAACAGCGGGTTTGAAATAGGCACTTTCAATCACCACATCCGTTGTTGTTTCTGACACGCCGGAATGTTCGCCTCCGAAAATACCTGCCAAACACATAGGCTTCACGCTGTCGGCAATCATTAAATCTGCTGCGCTCAAACTGCGCTCCACCCCGTCCAAAGTTATAAATTTCTCTCCCTCAACGGCCTGTCGAACCACGATTTTACCACCCTCGATTTTCGCCATGTCAAAGGCGTGCAAAGGCTGTCCAACCTCCATCAGGACAAAGTTGGTAATATCGACGATATTGTTGATAGGACGCAAGCCTATGCTCAACAATTTCTCCTGCAACCATTGGGGAGAAGGCTCCACTTTAATGCCTTTCACCGTAGTCGCCGTATATTTAGGAGCCCCCTCGGGAGCATCCACCTGCACGGCCACCGCTTCTCCCTCTGTTTCAGCAAAAGCCGTCACATCAGGGATATTCAAAGCACAAGGCATATCATTGTATTTCATCCACGCATACAGGTCGCGCGCTACGCCGATATGAGAAGCACCATCCACACGATTGGCGGTCAGACCAATTTCTATCACCGCATCGCTTTTCAAGTTCAGATACTCTTTGGCAGGCGTTCCGGGCACCGCATCAGCGGCGAGCACCATAATGCCCTCATGGTCATTACCAATACCCAATTCATCCTCGGCGCAAATCATACCGAAGGACTCGACGCCTCTGATTTTAGATTTTTTAATCTTGAAATCCTCACCCAAAACCGTTCCGACCGTCGCCAGCAACACTTTCTGGCCGGCTGCCACATTGGGAGCGCCGCAAACGACCTGCAACAACTCGCTTTCGCCTGTATTGAGTTGGGTTATATGAAGATGGTCAGAATCAGGATGTTCCACACATTCCACCACCTCTGCGACAATCACACCTTTAAGTCCGCCGGGAATTTGCTCCACCTCTTCTACGCCATCCACTTCCAAACCGATAGAGGTCAAAGCTTGAGCCACCTGTTCAGGGGTCAATTCACACTGCAAATAATCTTTCAGCCAATTGTAAGAAATTTTCATATCACTTATTTTTCAAATCCTCTTCACTAAAGAGGTTTTCTACATACTCTTTTTTATCAAATACCTTCAGGTCTTCCACGCCCTCGCCCACGCCGATAAATTTAATGGGCACACGGAAACGGTCTACAATGCCAATCACGACACCTCCCTTGGCGCTACCATCCAATTTGGTAACCGCCAGAGAAGTGATTTCGGTTGCCTTGGAAAACTCCCCCGCCTGCTGGAAAGCATTCTGACCGGTGGAACCGTCCAGCACCAACATCACATCCGACGCCCCCTCGGGCACCACTTTTTTGATGACATTCTTGATTTTGGAAAGTTCATTCATCAAATCGATGCGGTTGTGCAGACGTCCGGCCGTATCAATCAACACGACATCCGCTCCCTTTGCCACGGCTGACTTCACCGTATCAAATGCCACAGAAGCCGGGTCAGAGCCCATTTGCTGCTTGACAATATCTACTCCGGCACGCTCTGCCCAGATGGTCAATTGATCCACCGCCGCAGCACGGAATGTATCGGCCGCACCGATCACCACCTTTTTCCCCTCGGCACGAAGACGCGAAGCGATTTTGCCTATGGTCGTGGTTTTACCCACGCCATTAACGCCTACCACCAAAATGATATAAGGCTTCTTGGTGAAATCAAACTGCTCGGAAAAAGACGGCTCTACATAATCATCAGACGCTTCCACGTCCACATCCAACAATGCCGCAATTTCCTCGCGCAACATCGCCACCAGCTCATCGAACGACATATATTTGTCGCGGCTGACACGATCCTCCAGATTGTCTATAATCTTCAAGGTCGTATCCACGCCCATATCGGTAGCAATCAACGCATCCTCAATGGCATCCAACAAATCATCACCCACCGTGGACTTACCCACAAGCGCGCGAGAAAGTTTATCAAACAGACCGACCTTGGTCTTTTTTACTCCTTTGTCAAAAATTCCCATAATCTCGCAAAGTTAATGAAAAAATGACTATTTTCGCAGGAAATCTCAGGAAAAGAATAACATTTCTCAAGATGAAGGATCAATACAAAAGCATAGGCAATACGACAGAGGGCTTGTTCAAGGACAAAGGAAGCCGTTTTATTTCCTATGCCTACCCCGTTGAATCCGAAGATGAAGTCAAGGAAATCGTCACCCAGATTAAGAAAAAATACCACGACGCCAGACACCATTGCTATGCCTACCGCATAGGAGTCAATGGAGAAAAATGGCGGGCTAACGACGACGGAGAGCCCTCCGGAAGCGCCGCCAGACCAATTTTAGGCGTTATTGACTCCAACGAACTGAGCGATATTCTGATTGTGGTCGTGCGTTATTTCGGCGGCATCAAATTGGGAGTCCCCGGATTGATTCATGCCTACAAAGAAGCCAGCCTCTCCGCATTAGAGTCTGCCAAAATCATTGACAAGACCGCCTACGAGGAAATTGAATTTGAATTTGCCCATGAAATCATGAACGAGGTGATGAAAATCACCAAAAACGGGAAAGTGCAGATTCGAAATATGGAAATTGGAAATCCCTGCAAAATTTTATTGGCCGTCCCCCTGTCTCTCTGCGAAAGCGTACGACAAAGTCTTAGCGATCTTTCCAGACTTTAAGATACTCCTGTAATGCCCACATTTCATCCCTGTATTTGGCTGCCGAAGGGAAATCGAGGGCAACCGCCGCTTTCTTCATATTGCGTTCGGCTTCCTTGATACATTTCTGCACCTGTTCGCGACTCATCGCACGAATGACCGGATCCTGCAAGACCGCCGCCAAATCCGCACTCACATAACCATCCACCATCGCACCGCTCTTTTCTCGGCGGGAATCGTGTCCCAAGCCCACCGACACCTTTCCATGCCCCAACTCATCGGGAGACGGCACATAAACAGGGTCGTCATAGGAGGTCGGCGCGCTGATTTTTCCTTTGGAGGAAGCCTGTACCAGGACATTGCTATGGGTTGCCACCTGGGTCGGAGTAATATGATGCTGCTCGTTATAAGCCAACTGTTTAGCCCTACGACGAGAGGTCTCTTCCAAAGTCCTTCGCATAGAACCGGTCAGGCTGTCCGCATACATGATTACCAAACCATTGACATTGCGCGCTGCACGTCCCGCCGTCTGCGTCAGAGCCGTATCCGAGCGCAAAAAGCCCTCTTTATCCGCATCCAGAATCGCCACCAAGGACACACTGGGAATATCCAAACCCTCACGCAAGAGGTTTACACCCACCAGCACATCAAACAAGCCTTTTTTGAAATCCTCGATAATTTCCACCCGCTCCATCGTGTCCACATCCGAATGGATATAGCGACAGCGCACCCCCATACGTTGGAAATAGGAATCCAATTCCTCCGCCATTCTTTTGGTCAAGGTCGTCACCAACACACGCTCATCTCGTTCGGCACGCACACGCACCTCCTCCAACAAATCATCCACCTGGTTTTCAGTCGGACGTATTTCAATGGGAGGGTCCAGCAAACCGGTCGGACGCACGACCTGTTCGACAATGAGTCCATCCGATTTTATCAACTCGTAATCGGCGGGCGTTGCACTGACAAAGACGCGCTGTCCGGTCAAATCCTCAAATTCATCAAACTTCAAAGGACGGTTATCCGCCGCAGCGGGCAGACGGAAGCCATAATCAATCAAGACATTTTTACGGCTATGGTCTCCCCCATACATGGCACGAATTTGAGGGATGGTTACGTGTGACTCATCGATAAAGGTGATGAAATCATCGGGAAAATAATCCAGCAGACAGAAAGGACGGGTTCCGGCTTGACGCCCATCGAAATAACGGGAATAGTTTTCAATGCCCGAGCAATAACCCATTTCCTTGATCATTTCCAAATCATATTCCACCCTTTGCTGTAAGCGTTTTGCCTCCAGGTGTTTTCCGATTTCATGGAAATACTCACATTGTTTCAACAAATCATCCTGAATCTGACTGACCGCCAACGCACTGCGCTCCTTGGTCGTCACGAAATTGTTGGCCGGATAGATATTGACCTCCTCGATTTCCTCCAAACGCGCACCCGTCAAAGGGTCTATGATGAAAATGGCATCAATCTCATTGCCAAAAAATTCCACCCTCACCGCATTCTGTCCATATCCCATGCAGACATCCACGCTCTCACCATTGACACGGAAAGCACCCATTTTGAATTCTCCCTCCGTACGGGAATATAGCGCATCCACCAGACGATACATCAAAGTCGTCTGCGTGATACTGTCTCCCCTTTTTAAGCAAATCGTCTGATTGTGAAAATCTTCCGGATTACCGATACCATACAGACAGGACACACTCGACACCACAATCACATCCCTACGCCCGCTGAGCAATGCCGACGCGGCAGAAAGTCTCAACTTCTCTATATCCTCATTGATGGAAAGATCTTTTTCAATATAGGTATCCGTAACCGGCAAATAGGCCTCCGGCTGATAATAATCATAATAGGACACGAAATATTCCACCGCATTGTTGGGAAAAAAGGACTTGAATTCACCGTAGAGCTGGGCGGCCAAAGTCTTGTTGTGACTTAAAATCAAAGCGGGCCTTTGCAGCCGTTCAATCACATTGGCCATGGTAAAAGTCTTACCTGAACCCGTTACACCCAACAAGGTCACATCGCCCTCTCCCTTGGAAAGTGCTTGACAAATCCCATCGATGGCCGAGGGTTGATCGCCAGCGGGCGCGTATGTCGATACCAATTGAAATTTCACAACCTTGCAAAAATAGTCATTATTTCCCTAACTTTGCAGCATGAAAGGAAAGAAAATCATCGGACTGCTGTCGCTTTTGCTGCTGCTTACCTCCTGCGGGTACGGCGTGGGTGGCAACAAAGACACACAAACCCAGAAAGACACCCTATACCCTTTGGGCTTTTTAACCGACACCTTGGAAAAGGTCAGCGGAAAGGTAAAGAATGGAGAAAATTTCCAATCCTTCCTCATGCGGGCCGGACTGGACGGAAAACGTGCCTGGGATTTGTCACAACATTGCTGTGACAGCCTGTTTGACGTGCGAAAACTGCGCGCGGGCAACAGTTATGACGCCTATTATTGGAACGATAGTACAGCAAACGAACCCGCACGCAAACTGCATTATCTGGTCTATAATGACAGCAAAACTGTCTGCACCGTCTTTGCCTGCCGCGACAGCCTCCGCATTTACAAAATTGAAAAGGAAGTCACTTACGAAGACGCCAAAGCCGACGTCACCATTGAAAGTTCCCTTTGGAATGACATGCAAGCAGCCGGAGCCCCGGCACAATTGATTTTGGATCTCTCCGATATCTATGCCTGGACGGTGGACTTTTTCGGACTGCAAAAGGGCGACCGCTTCCGCGTGCTGTACCGTAAAAAAATGTGCGAAGGCGAGCTCATCGGCATTGACACCATACGCTATGCCATTTTCAGCCACAGAGACCAAGATTTTGACTGCATCATGTTCAACACGGGCGAACAGGGCAACATCTATTGGAACGAAAAGGGGGAAAGCATGCGAAAGGCCTTCCTCAAGGCGCCGCTTCATTTCTCTCGCGTCTCTTCCGGTTTTTCCTATGCACGCAGACACCCCGTCACCCGCAAAGTACAACCCCATACGGGCGTGGATTATGCCGCTCCGACCGGGACCCCCGTAATGAGCATTGGAGACGGCGTGGTAACGAGCGTCAAATACGAAGGACACGGTGGAAAGACCGTCCGCATCCGCCACAACAGCGTCTATTCCAGCGCCTATCTACACCTTTCCAAATATGGCAAGGGCATTCAGGCCGGTGCGCGTGTTCACCAAGGACAAGTCATTGGTTATGTGGGTGCTACGGGTCGCTGCACCGGTCCTCACCTGGATTTTCGCATCTGGAAAAACGGCTCCCCCATCAATCCTTTGAAGATGGAATCTCCCCCTTCAGAGCCCCTGCCTGAAAAATTCCGTCCTGCTTTTGATTCTTTGCGGGTAGAATTGAGAAAATCTTTGTAAATTTACACGATGATTTTAAGTGAAGACATATTCGCCCGCTACACCCCGGAAGAAAAGGCACTGATAGAAAGGGCCGCCAACCTCGCGCAAGAGGTCTTACAGGGAGAATTCCGAAGCAACAACCACCCCTTCTTCGAGCATCCGATGGCGGTGGCGCGTATTGTTGCCCAAGAATTAGGCCTGACGGCAGACTGCGTCGCGGCGGTGTTTCTGCACGAAGCATCTTCCTATTGCAAAAGAAAAGGAGAGAATGCGGATGAGGCTTGTCCGCTCGAAGTCCGTAAAAAGATAGAAAGTTTCGGCAAGGATATCTTGACCATGGTCGAAGGATTGGATAAAATCTCGACCATCCGTCCCAAAGACACGCGTCTGGAAGCTGAAAATTATAAAAAACTGATTGTTTCCTATTCCAAAGACCCTCGGGTCATTCTGTTGAAATTGGCTGACCGTCTGGAGATTATGCGCTCGCTCTCCATTTTCCCGAAATCATCCCGCGAAAAGAAGGCTTTGGAGACCTTGATGCTCTATATCCCCTTGGCGCACCAACTCGGTCTTTTCAACATGAAAAGTGAGATGGAAGATATCTACTTCAGTTACGCAGAGCCGGAGCAATACAAGAGCATCACCAACCACTTGAAAATCACGGAGCCTGACCGACAGAAACTGACCTCCGACTTTATCGAGCCCCTCAAAACCCGTTTGTCCGAAGCCGGCATCCGATACAAATTGAAAGCCCGCACCAAGACCGCCTTCTCCATCTGGAAGAAAATGCAGAAACAGAAAGTGGATTTTGACGGAGTCTATGACGTGTTTGCCATTCGCTTCATCATTGAGACGGGCGACTGTGGACGAGAGGAAGAAAAGGCGCTCTGCTGGAAGGTCTTCTCCTATGTGACAGAAAAATACGAATCCGACACGGCGCGTTTGAGAGATTGGTTGAGCAATCCCAAGCCCAATGGCTATGAGAGTCTGCACATTACGGTCAAAAATAATGAGGGCGCATATCTAGAAGTTCAAATCCGCAGCCAACGTATGGATGAAGTGGCAGAGAGCGGACTGGCCTCCCATTGGTCCTACAAAGGCATCAAACAGGAAGTCGGATTGGACCAATGGCTAAACGCCCTGCGAAATTCCATTGAAAACGGCACCAAACTTTCCATGCCGGACAGCGAAGGAGATGATGATTTGCCCGCACCGCCTACGCGTGAAATTTTTGTATTCACGCCCAACGGAGATTTAAGGAAATTGCCCGCCGGCGCGACGGTGCTGGATTTCGCCTTTGATATCCATACAAAATTGGGCTCACAATGTACTGGAGGCCGTATCAATGGCAAGGCTGTCTCTTTCCGCGAACCTTTGAAAACCGGTGATTATGTGGAAATTTTCAGCAGCAAAAACCAAAAACCCACAGCCGACTGGCTGAATTGGACGGTTACCAGCAAGGCGCGCAACAAAATACGTCAAAGCATATCGGAAAAAGGCCACCAAAAAGCCGCCGAGGGCAGAGAGCTATTGGAAAGAAGACTGCGAAATTGGAAATTGGTCTTAAAGGATGAGGACTTGGCGGAGTATATGAAAAAACTCCAAATCAAGACCATTAAAGATTTTTACGAAGCGGTTGGAGAAGGCAAGATTGACCCGTCCGAGGTAAAAGAATATATCCTGGATATTGAGAACGCGCGGATTCGAGCCGCACAAGCAGCCGCACAGGCTGCCCAAGAAAGAATGTTGGAACGGGCCGCCCAGGAAGAGGACAAACAGAAAGACGCAGATGACATTATGGTCATCGACGCCAAAAACGTCAAAAAACTGGACTACTGTCTGGCAAAATGCTGCAATCCCGAGCCTGGGGACGATATTTTTGGATTCATCTCCATTAAATCCGGACTGAAGATTCACCGCATGTCCTGCCCCAATGCCGCCCGATTGATTGAAAAATACCCGTATAGAATTCAAAAAGTAAAATGGAAAGACAAAGTTTGATTTTTGCCACTGGAAATAAAGGAAAACTGAAAGAAGCCGGAGAAATTTTAGGAGAAAAGTTTGAGGTCATCGGGGCTGCGGCGGCCGGTTTTACAGAAGAGGTGGAAGAGACGGGGCAAAGTTTCCAAGACAACGCCCTGCTCAAAAGCCAGGCTCTGTATGACGCGCTGGGCAAAGATTGTTTTTCCGATGATTCCGGCTTGGAAGTGGATGCGCTGGACGGAGCGCCCGGCATCTATTCAGCCCGCTATGCCGGAGAGGACAAAGACTTTGAATGTAACATAGACAAAGTGCTTTCCCAAATGGAAGGCAAGACAGACCGACGCGCCCGTTTCCGCTGCTGTGTCAGCCTGATATGGAAAGGCGAACGATATTTCTTTGACGGGAAACTGGAAGGAGAAATCGGCTATGCCAGAAAGGGCCACAATGGCTTTGGCTACGACCCTATCTTCATCCCTGACTGGGTAGCTCCGGGCGTTGCCAATACGGAAAGATTGACACTGGCTGAAATTTCAGCGGAAGACAAAAACCGCATTTCACACCGCGCGGAAGCCTTATTCCTCTTGTCCGAATTCCTCAACGCTTAAACACGCGCACCAGAGAAATTTGAAGAATCCCTATGAAACAACGCTGCGAATTCATTGTTCTTCATAGCACAGCTTACGCAGAGAACGCGTTGGTAATTCACACTTTCAGCCAAGAATACGGGAAAAGGAGTTTTTTGGTACGCGGCATAGGGAAAAAGGTTTCACAGGCCTATTTCCAGCCACTCAATATTGTAGAAGCCGAAATCATTGAATCGCAAAAATCCTCTTTGTGGCTGGCTCACCACTTCCACCAAGAACATCCCTTGAACGCGATTCGGGAATCCATGAACAAGAACTGCATCAGTCTGTTTTTAAGCGAAGTGCTGCTCAAAACCCTACAGGAAGAGGAAATCGACGCCGCCCTATACCAATGGTTACGCGGAAGAATACTTCTTTTAGACGCGTTGGAGCAAGGAGTCAGCAATTTTCATTTAGGCCTGCTCAAAGAATTATGCGAACGTATCGGCTACCAGCCTTCGCAGGAGCAACTGCTTCCTTTTGAAGATGAAGGGGCTTTTGAGGGAGGACCATTAAAAGAAAACTTTGAAGAAATTCTGCTCATGCGTCTCAATGGAGAAAAACGCTGCAAAATCGTACGAACTTACCTCAAATTTCTTGAATATCATTTAGATACGCCCCTTCACATCCGCTCTTTGGACGTACTGGGGTGCATGTTTTAAGCTACTCGTGTACCTGAATGACGAAAGCGTGGTGATTTTCATCTTTCCAACGCTCTTCGTCCCAATCCGGACTCACAAAGGTATTTTTCCCCGCCAAAGAAAAGTTCAAATAGCAGATGGGATAATTTTGAGCCAGAAAATGCTTCTCATAAAAAGTCTGCACCTCAAACAAAGCCGCATCGGGCGCGGTCGGAGCCAGTCTATCCTCCTGATACAAATCATGGGTAGCAAAAGCGCAGGGCAAGGCATTCACTTGGCAGAGCGTACGCGTATATTCATAGAGATAGCGGCTGTCCGTCTTCAGGTGCACCGCACCATCCGCCTGTAAAAAACCGGCATAACGAGACAAGAACAGAGGGGCTGTCAGACGTTTTTTCTCACGACCGATTTGAGGGTCGGCAAAAGTAATCCAAATCTCCGACACCTCACCCGGAGCAAACAGAGAGGAAATAAATTCGATGCGGGTGCGAAGAAAAGCCGCATTGGGGATATGGTTCTGCTCCACATATTTGGCCCCCTTCCACATGCGCGCCCCCTTGATATCCACTCCGATATAATTGACCTGGGGATTACGGAGAGCCAACGCTACCGTATAATCTCCTTTTCCACAACCCAACTCCAACACAATGGGATTGTCATTGTGAAAAAAGTCACTTTTCCAACGTCCTTTAAGGGGGTGATCACATCCCATTACCTCTTGGGTAGTAGGCTGAATCATACAACGAAAACTCTCGTTTTCAGCGAATTTGCGTAACTTGTCTTTTCCCATTAGCGACGAGAGCGGTTGCGTTTTTTGCGTTTGCGAGAACTTTTATCGAAACGAGTGATGCTATCATCCCCCACGGCAGTCACAAATTCGGGCGCCTCCGGAACCAAATCTTCTTTGAGAGAAGGTGCTTTCACTCCGTTGCGATTCATTTTGATAATATCTTTCACCTGCTCGGCAGTCAAAGCGAACAAATGGCTGAAAGAAGACTTATCGTACGAGAAGAAAAGGACTTCACGCAAGATGTCTGTCTTCATCAAGAAGGCCTGTCCGTCTTCAAGTTCAAGCGGATCATGCACTTTGGGTATTCTGGAACGGGCATCCTGATAATTGGCCGTCTCATAATTGAGACAACATTTCAACTTGCCACACTGTCCCGCCAACTTTTGCGGGTTCAAGGAAAGGTCCTGGATTTTAGCCGCAGAAGTAGAAATAGACTGGAAAGAACAGATATAGTTTGAGCAACACAATTCCCTGCCGCATACGCCCAAACCACCAATCAAACCGGCTTCCTGACGGGCTCCAATCTGCTTCATCTCGATGCGAATCTTGAACTCCTCGGCAAAGCGTTTGATAAGCTGACGAAAATCGACACGGCCATCGGCAATATAATAGAAAATGGCTTTGGTACCATCGCCCTGAAACTCCACGTCGCCGATTTTCATTTCCAGACCCAGCTCATTGGCTATCTGGCGAGAGCGAATCATGGTTTCCTGCTCGCGATAGGTCGCCTCCATCCATTTCTCTATATCAAAAGATTTGGCTTTGCGATAGATTTTCTTGGGGGCACTGGATTGCACATCAATCTCTTTCGCAGCAATCTGATGCGCCACGATAGGCCCCTCCAAAGTCACGATTCCCAAATCGTGTCCATTGCTCGCCTCAACCACCACAAAATCACCGGTCTTGATGGTCTGACCGGAAGCATTGAGATAAATCCCTTTACGGGTATTCTTGAAACGGACCTCAAAGAGGTTGTTATATTGCTCCTGACTGATACCTTTGAGCCAATCGTACACCTCCAATTTGCAACAGCCCGGGCGATATTCCACTTGGGGCTCGCTGCTATTCTCATGGGTTACGATACAGCCACGCTGGCAGTCATATCTTATATTTTCGTTATCCAATTCCATATTCATAGGTTCACCGTATCATCCGGTTATATATTGATACTCATTCGGTTAATTAAATCCGTAAAGAGTATTTTACGATTGACATTCCTGTCCATATAATACACGAGTTTGTCCAAAACAGGCAACATACGTGTAGAAAAATTACGAGACACTTGGGAGGAAAGAGTCTGACACAAAGACATGCGGGCAGCAGAAGTGTAAGACAAGTCCGCCATACCTCTTTGCATCAGAAATATTTTCCGAAGCATATCGCTGGCAAATATACAAAAAGCTTTTTGTTTTTCACGGGAAGGTTGCTCCGCGATTTGTTCCCCTATAGACAAAGCTTCCAACAAATCCTTTTTCAAAAGGGCCTGTAACAGCTGCGTAAACCATTGGAAATAAAGCTCATCATCGGCTTGATTTTCCAAATGCGAAAGAGCCACACCCATACTACCCGCACTCTGGCGAACGCTTTCCTGAACCGCTTCGGGCGTATAGCCACGCTCTGACAATGCTTCTGAAAGTTCGGATTCCGACAAAGGAGGCAGACGCAAAGATTGACAACGAGAGAAAATCGTCTGCAATACTCGCTGCGGATGATGCGTGATAAACAGAAACAGCGTCATTTCCGGGGGCTCTTCCACCAATTTCAAGAGTTTGTTAGCCGCCTGGATATTCAGATTTTCAGGCAAATAGAAAATCACCGTCTTCCAACCTTTCTCCATGGAAGAAAGCGAAAGTACATGACTCAATTCTTTGGCCTGAGCCACATTCACATCCCAAGATTTGGACTCCAGCCCCAAAGTTTCCATCAATTGAGG
>JAEIGA010002750.1_pt1 | contig 27875 bp, 24 predicted proteins | sample 9270691 | NCBI WGS metagenome assembly JAEIGA01 (sample SAMN17057246, study PRJNA624740) | gut metagenome | biome: biome; isolation source: fecal sample | host: Bos grunniens | place: China: Xizang | collected 2019
ATGCTAAAGAGGTTCTTATCCTCGTTAACGGCCACAACAAGGCTCAGGCATTGTATCACGCAGTTGAGGGTAGCATCACACAGATGTGGACCATCAGCGTTCTTCAGATACACCAGAACGGTATCATCGTTTGCGACGACGCTGCAACAGCAGAGCTTAAGGTTGGTACTGTAAACTACTTCAAAGATATCGAGAAAGACAACATCTGTCCTTGCTCTAACTTGAAGTAATTACTACCTTATATAATAAAAGATGAATCTGTGGCAGTCAACTGCCACAGATTCATCTTTTATATACTCTGTTCAGTGCAAAATATTAAAGCAAGCTTTATATATCTGAATCGTTTGTTATATATCTGAGCTAAGCTCGAAGATTTTCTGCACTAGCCGTAAAACGCATCAAAGTAAACTTTGTGCGTTTCGCTCGTTTGTTGTATCTTTGCAATAGGATATATTTATTTAATATACAACGGTGTAAAATAATTATAACAGACATGCATAGACACATTATCACAATTGCAATGTTGCTGTTTACAGCAATCGCTGCACTTGCAGGAAACAAGGAAGTAGAAAAGATGCTAAGCAGAATGGCATCGGTAACAAACTACGAGAAGATTGAGAAGAACGACACCACACGCAGTTACTATCTTCTTAAATTCACACAGTTGATTGACCCCAATAACGAAAATGCCGGAACATTCGAACAGCGCGTTATGCTCGGACATCGTGGTTTCGACCGCCCCACAGTAATTGTTACCGAAGGCTACGGTGCCGATTATGCCTTCAACAGCAAACGTTATATGGAAGAGCTTACCTATCTGCTCGATGCCAATATTCTTTTTGTAGAATACCGCTATTTCTCACAGTCGAAGCCCAATCCGCTCGATTGGCAACACCTTACAATTGCCAATTCAATGCACGACTACCACGCAATAACAACTGAGTTCAAAAAGCACTACACAGGCAAGTGGGCAGCAACAGGAATAAGCAAAGGCGGTTCAACAACTATATTCTATCGTGCCTATTACCCCGAGGATGTAGATGTGTCGGTACCTTATGTAGCTCCGCTGAGCCGTGCACTCGAGGATGGCCGTCACGAGTCGTTCCTTGAGCAGGCCGCAACAAAAGCCGACCGCGATGCAATACGCGAATTCCAGTTCCAGCTATTGAAGCGCAAAGCCGAGCTGATGCCTAAGTTCAACGAGTATTGCAATGAAAAGGGATACACATTCTATGTACCTACAGAGACAATTTATGACCTTTGTGTACTCGAGTACCAGTTCTCATTCTGGCAGTGGGGCATGCCCGTCACAGGAATCCCCTCAAACGATGCCGACAACGAAACCATATTCAAATACCTCATCAAATCGTGTGAGCCCGAGTATTTCTCACGCAAGAACGATTTGGAATCGTTCTCTATTCAGGCAGTAAAGGATTTCGGTTACTACGGATACAACGTAGACCCATTTAAAGATTACATCAAAGCCGAGGATATTGAAGGATATTACAAAAAGGTGATGTTGCCTGCTGAGTGGGCCAATACAATCTTCGATGATTACAACTACCGTTTCGTAACAGACTATCTGACCGAGAACGACCCCAAAATGATATTCATATATGGCGAGTGGGATCCTTGGACTGCAAGTGGTGTTACATGGCTCGAAAGCCGTAACAAAAAAAACATACACATATACACTCAACCTAACGGTAGCCACAGAGCACGCATCTCCACAATGCCGCGCGACACTCAGAAAGAGATTCTTTCTCTGCTGAAAGAGTGGATGCAATAATACAGAGCATGGCAAGTATAAAACTCGACAAGCTTTCGATAGGATACACTCATAACAGGCAGCAAAGGCCTGTTATGAGTGTATTCGATGCTACGCTCGAAAGTGGAGAATTCATTGCACTGATAGGAGCAAACGGAGCCGGCAAATCGACACTGTTGCGCACCTTGTCGGCTTTTCAGGATCCACTAAGTGGCACCATAACTTACCCCGACGGAAAAAGCCACCGGCGCAAGGCATCGGAACTTGCAACACAGATGGCAGTGGTACTAACCGACAACAGGAGTATAAATAACCTGACTGTACGCGAAGTTGTTGCACTGGGCCGTGTACCATATACCAACTTCATAGGTTATGAACGGAAAAACGACGAGATGAAGATTGCCCGTGCCATGCACTATGTCGACATATCACATCTTGCACAACGCAGCATAGAGACACTCAGCGACGGCGAACGCCAGAAGTGTATGATTGCAAAGGCACTTGCACAGGAGACACCGGTTATTCTACTCGACGAGCCTACATCGTTTCTCGACTTTGGAAGCAAGGTGCAACTTTTCCGTCTGCTGCGTAACCTTGCCCACGAAGAGAAGAAAGCCATACTGATATCGACACACGACATTGAACTTGCCTTGCAGCTTACCGACAAGCTGTGGCTCATTCACAATGGAGACATATACACCGGCAGTGTAGACGAACTTGTAGAAAAAGGCATTCTGCAGGAGTTCATAGAGAATGAAGGAATACACTACAATGTGGCCACAAACAGAATTGAAATAGAAAAGCTATGAAATACAATTTCGACGAAATAATAACACGTACAGGCACCGACTGCGTGAAATACGATGGTGCAGAAAACATATTCGGCACAAACGACCTTATACCTATGTGGGTGGCCGATATGGATTTCCGTACACCGCAATGCGTTGTCGATGTCATAAGAAAAAGGGTAGAGCACTCACTCTACGGATACACATTCTTAAGCCCCAAATGGCGACCCTCCATTGTAAACTGGGTTGGACGCCGCTATGGCTGGAAGGTAGAAGAAGAGGAGATTGGTTTTGTGGGAGGTATTGTACCTGCGCTCGCATTCGCAATACAGTGTTTCACAAAGAAGGGCGACAAGGTACTTATTCAACCGCCCGTATACCACCCCTATTACAATGTCACCAACGACCTTGAACGCACTGTCGTGACAAATGCCCTGCAACTTGTCGACGGACAATACAAGATAGACTTCGACGACTTCGAGAATAAAGCAAAGGATTGCAAAATGTTTCTTCTGTGCAGCCCGCACAATCCGGGAGGACGCGTATGGAACAGAGAAGAACTTGAGAGGATTGCCGACATCTGTGCCAAGCACAATGTACTTGTAATCTCTGATGAGATTCATTGTGATATGATGCTGAAAGGTTACAAACATATTCCATATGCAACCGTAAGCACTGCAGCCGAGCAGAACTGCATTACATTGATGGCAGCAAGCAAGACATTCAACATCGCAGGACTTAAAAGTTCGTACCACATAATCAAAAACAAGGAGTTGCGCGACAGGTACTGCGAATACCTGCGCAAAAGCGAACAGGACTTTGCCCCTCTCTTTGCAACCGAACCCGTAGCAGCAGCATACGACGAAGGCGAAGAATGGCTCACACAAATGATGGTGTATGTCGAAGAGAATATCAACTATGTACAACAATACATAGAGGAACATCTGCCCAAACTCTCCATGATACGTCCGCAGGCATCTTACCTCATATTCATCGATGCACGAAGACTCGACCTTACGAACAGCGACCTTGTCGATTTCTTTGTCAAGGAAGCAAAAGTTGGCATGAACGACGGTGCGATGTTCGGTGAAGGAGGCGAGGGATTCATGCGCATGAATGTAGGCTGTCCACGCAGCATTATTGAAAAAGCGATGAAACAGATTAAAGAGGCATACGACAAACGCCAATTCTGATGAAACCGATATATAAAATAAAATCCACTTCCCCTTGGAAGTGGATTTTATTTTATATATGAATTGTCGGCCTATCAAATTTCTTCAACCTCGTCGTTGGAGTATTCATCAATCCTATCCTCCCACAGATAGTAACGTGTATCCCTAACCAACATGTTTGAAAGAACAAACAGAGGTATTATGTTGGGGATAATCATAAATGCGGCAGCTGTAGTACCTATGTTCCAAACAAGATGCAAAGGCATTATGGCACCTATAAAAGTTGCGATACCCCATAGTATTCTGAAGTTACGCACAGCCTTTTCGCTATTCCCCTTATAGATATATTCTATTGCTTTCTCGCCACAATAGGTCCATCCAAGGATGGTGCTGAAAGCAAATGTAAATATTATAATTGTCAGCAGATGCGAACCTACTGCCGGTATCTGCTCAAATGCGGTCTGCATAATAAGCCCGCCCGAATTAGGATTCCAGTCGAAGCCAATTGCAAGCATGCTGCTCACTGCCACTATACCAGTAATGGTACACACAACTACAGTATCCCAAAAAGTAGAGGTTGAGGAGATAAGGGCCAATCGCACAGGGTTACGCGACTTTGCAGCTGAAATAATGATTGCAGCCGAGCCCATTCCCGACTCGTTAGAGAGCAGTCCGCGGCTGACACCATACTGCAACGCAATCATCATACCGCCTACAACACCGCCGCCAATGGCAACAGGCGAGAAAGCGCTCTCCATAATAAGCACAACAGAGGGCCACAGGTATTCGCAGTTGATAAAGATAAGTATTATGCAACCTATCATATAAGCAATGGTCATAAAGGGAACAAGGCTCTCACAAACACGGGCAATACCTTTCAATCCGAAGAATATAACCGAACAGACGGCGATTGTAAGCAGCGTTGCAGTTACATATATATCAACATCGTAGGCCTCTTTAAGAGTCTCGGAAATGGCATTTCCCTGAATAAAGTTTCCGGCACTGAATCCCATTATAAGAGTAAAGATACAGAAAATAACCGCAAGGGATCTCAAATTCAATGCCTTGTCGAGCACATACATGGGGCCACCCGACACAGAGCCGTCCTTACGGCGCACCCTGTATTTCATGGCAATGAGTGACTCGGCATACTTTGTTGCAATACCGAGGAGACCTGTGAGCAGACACCAGAAAAGGGCACCGGGACCACCAATGACCAACGCAGTAGCAACACCTACAATATTTCCCGTACCTATAGTACCTGCAAGTGATGTAACGAGGGCTGCAAATGGAGTGACATCGCCTGCCGATTCCTTATCGTTTTTTACCGACAGACGTATTGCCTTGAAAATATAGCGTTGGGGAAAACGCAGTCTGAAAGTCAGGAACAAGTGTGTACCCAAAAGAACAAGCAACATGGGCCATCCCCATATAACATCATTTATACTTTGCACCCACTCGTTGAGACCCGTAAAAAGTCCCTCAATCCACAATCTAAAATCATTCAAATTCATATAAAGCGTCTTAATATTTAGTACATGTAAGTCGTTATCGCATATCGAGTTGCGAAGATACGCATAAATATTGAAATATCAGCCTTTTTTAAAGAGCCGAGATTAAGAATCTCTTTAATTCTATCTAAAAAATGTTGCCTTCATAATATGAAAAACATACTTGACTTTAAATTTAATATATCTCTGTTTCTCTTTTATTTGCAGCGTCGCGCGCGGGAGGTACTGACAACATGAATAAAGTATTATAAAAAGAAGCGCAATGTCTCATTGCAATAATTCAGAAGGGTGTCCAAGAATTAAGCAATATTCTAAAGTATAAATTTTGTTGAATCGAGAAAAAGTAGTAATTTTGCAAAAAATAAGCGAATTTGGCTACTACAATTAAAGAGATAGCGACCGCCCTTGAAAAGTTCGCGCCTCTGCCGTTGCAAGATGGATTTGACAATGCCGGACTGCAAATTGGATTAACAGATGCGGAAGTTACAGGGGTTTTATTGTGTCTGGACGTAACGGAGCAGATTATCGATGAAGCAACCGCGTTAGGATACAATCTCATCATATCACATCATCCCCTTCTTTTCCGTCCATTAAAGCGCATAACAGGTAGCAACTATGTAGAACGCTGTGTAATAAAAGCGCTTGCTAACGGTATCTCAATCTATTCGGCACACACAAATCTCGACAATGCCCACAACGGTGTAAACTACCACATTGCCAATAAGTTGGGACTTAAGAATGTGCGCATACTTGTGCCTAAAGAGAACTCATTGCTCAAATTGGCGGTATATGTACCTGTGTCACATGCCGAAGTTGTAAGAGAGGCACTCTTTAATGCCGGTTGCGGCAACATAGGCAACTACGACAGTTGCAGCTATAACATCGAAGGAACAGGAACATTCCGCGCACATGAGGGATGCAACCCTTATTGCGGCAGCATAGGCAGCATACACAACGAGGCCGAAGTGAGAATAGAGACAATACTTCCTACATACCTCAAGAACAAGGCAATAAGCGCATTGCTAAAAGCACACCCATACGAAGAACCGGCCTACGACCTGTATCCGACAGAGAACAAGTGGAGTAGTGTTGGCTCGGGAGTAATTGGAGAACTTGAAGACGAATGTGACGAGAAGAGTTTCTTGCTGAACATAAAAGAGACATTCTCGGCCGGTTGTGTAAAACACACGCCGTTCAGGGGTAAACCGATAAAAAGAGTGGCATTGTGCGGTGGCGCAGGCGCATCATTTGCATCGGCAGCACTTTCTTCGGGAGCCGACCTATACCTCACAGGCGAGGCACGCTACCATGAACTGTTCGACAATACCGACAAGATGATGTATGCCATAATAGGGCATTACGAGAGCGAACAATACACAACGGAGATATTGCACGATATAATATCGCACGAATACCCCGATTTGCCGATAAAGACGACAAGCATATCGACAAACCCCATAAATTGTTTATAAAGAATACATTAACCTTAAATAAAAAATAAAATGGCAAAGAAAGATCCTTCTGAATTTACAGTAGAAGAGAAGCTCAAGAGCTTGTATCAGCTGCAAACAATCCTTACAGAGATTGACAAGATAAAGATTCTTCGTGGCGAACTTCCTTTGGAGGTAAAGGACCTCGAGGACGAGATAGTAGGTCTTGGTACACGTATCGAGAACATCACAAACGATATCAAGAAAGTACGCGAGAACATCGTTGCCTTCAGAGAAGAGATGGAGCAGTCGGAGAGAAACATCGCGAAATATACCGAAGACCAGAACAATGTTCGCAACAACCGCGAGTTCGACGTACTTAACAAAGAGATTGAGTATAACAAACTTGTTATCGAACACGACGAGAAGAAGATAAACGAAGCACGTCGCGACGAAAAGGCTAAGAGCGAGGATCTTGAGAAGACAAAGACACAGCTCGACGAGCGTCAGAAGGACCTTGAGCTCAAGCGTTCAGAACTCGATGAGATTGTAGCCGAGACAAAGGCCGAAGAGGAGAAGTTGCGCGAGCAGGCACGTAACCTTGAACTCAGCATCGACCCCCGTTTGTTGGCTTCGTTCAAACGTATCCGAAAGAACTCACGCAACGGACTCGGTATTGTATATGTAGAGCGCGATGCTTGCGCCGGCTGTTTCAGCAAGATACCCCCCCAGCGTCAGATGGATATACGTATGCGTAAGAAAATCATTGTATGCGAGAACTGTGGCCGCATCATGATTGACCCCGAGCTTGCAGGCGTAAAGCAGGAGCAGATTGTAGAGGCACCCGCACCCAAGCGTCGCAGCATACGTCGCAAAAGCGCAGAATAATTTTTAAAATATGTACAATAAAAAAGCAACTCCGAGCCATTCGAGTTGCTTTTTTATTGTACAAAAACCTCATATATACAGGAGGTTTCCTTATTCAGCCAACAATGAATCTATAGTCGCTACAAGCTGTTTGAACTCGGGTTCTACAAATTTGCGTGTAAGCATCACAATACGTCCATCCTTGTCAATCAACACATTACGTGTAATTCCCGATTCACGCAACGCATAGCTTGCAAACACATCGGCCTTGTCATCGAGCAGCATGGGGTAGGTGGTTCCAATCTTTGAAGTATAGGATTCAACAACCTCTTTTGTCTCTTCGCGATCGACACCCGCCAGAACAAAATTGGGGTTATCCTTATGCTTTTGCCAAATTTCGCTCTCAATGTGTGGCATCTCGTTACGACAGATACCGCACCAGCTGGCAGTAAACTGCAACATGACAACCTTACCACGTTGCTGCGAAAGGGTAAACTCACTGCCATCGGTATACTTGAGTGTAAAATCGGGAGCCATATCACCGACCTTCACCAAATAGTCGTGCTCATATACAATAACCGAATCACTTTTCTCTGTAACATCCGCAGCAGTAGAATTTGTGTTTCCATTGGCACATGCCATAAGAACTGCTACAGAAACGAACAATAATAATTTCTTCATATCTATAATACTTTATACATTCATCTTGCGAACATAAACAAAATAATCAAATATATAAAATAGAAAATATTAAAAATGTAATATATTTCGTAACTTTGCTGTAAACAGCGAATATATACTGTAAGAATATGCTACCTATACACTTTGCACCTTTACAAGGATACACCGATGATGTCTATCGCCGAATACACCACAAAATGGCAGGCGGTATTGAAGAGTACTACACACCATTTGTGCGTGTAGAGGTTGGAAGTGTACGCTCTAAGGACCTTAGGGATATTCTGCCGGCAAATAACAGGAATGTACCTGTTGTTCCACAAATTATATTCAACAGCCGCAAGGAATTTGAATATCTTACAAGCAGAGTCATAGAAAACGGGTACAAAAGAATAGACCTTAACATGGGATGTCCATTTCCATTGCAGGCCAAGCATAAACGCGGTTCGGGCATATTGCAGCACACCGATATAATTTCAGACATAATTGATGGAGTAAAGGAACATTCCGATATTACATTCTCGGTAAAAATGCGCTTGGGATGGGATAACAACAACGAGGCAAACGAGGTTTTAGACATCCTTAATACCATTGATTTACAACACATTGCAATACATCCGCGCACAGGAATACAACAATACAAGGGTAGTGTGGATGTTGAATCATTCGGCCATTTATATGAAAATAGCCGTAACCCGGTAATATACAACGGCGATATTCTCACACTCGATGATATACACCGTATTGAAGAGAAATTCCCAAAGCTAAAAGGAATAATGATAGGTCGCGGACTATTGGGCAATCCATTGCTTGCCTGTGAATATGCCAACAACGAAGAGTACAGCAACAGCCGTAGAATTGCAAAAATGTTGGAAATGCACGAGGCACTTATGGCAGAGTATTCAAAAATACTTAAGGGTGATACTCAGATGCTGAACAAGATGCGTACATTCTGGGAGTATAGCGAACTGCTTCTTGGACGCAAACCCTACAAGAAAGTGATGAAAAGCGGAAACTTGAAAAACTATCTAGCAGCAGTAAACGAATTAAAGTTTTTGTAGCGCTCATTTAAGTAAAAATAAATGCAATTCAAATAGTCGGTGGCCTCTGTAATATGCGCTGAATTATTAGGCTTACAAGCAGTAATGTTGGTTTACTGCGTATGACATATACAACCTAAACGTACTATTTTACCTCATTTCAATAGGCTTTAAAAATAAATTTTCTCGCCCAACAAATAGGGAATGATAAATATTTCAAAATGCTATTAAACATAATATTCATTATCATTCAAAAGAACATGACTTATTTTAAAGAGCTAATAAACAATATTTATTTAAGAAAACGTGGCATTTATAAAAGATTACAAAATGATTTTAATAAATTTGCAACACTCTAAAAGAAACGAAAAATTATTTACTATGCCGAATCTATCAGAACGCGCCATATTGATGCCATCATCACCAATCAGAAAATTGGCACCTCTTGCAAACGATGCAAAAGAACGCGGAATACATGTATATCATCTCAACATCGGACAGCCCGACCTTGAGTCACCCGAAATAGCACTCGAAGCAATCAGAAACATCGACCGCAAAATACTTGAGTATTCACCAAGTGACGGTTTCCTCTCATTGCGCGAAAAACTTGTCGGCTACTACGATCAATATCAAATAAAACTGAAAGCAGATGATATTATAGTAACAACAGGAGGTTCCGAGGCTGTGCTGTTCGCATTCATGTCGTGCCTCAATCCCGGAGACGAGATTATTGTTCCCGAGCCTGCATACGCCAACTATATGGCATTCGCAATTTCGGCCGGTGCTGTAATCCGTCCTATACGTTCTACTATAGAAGAATCGTTTGCATTGCCTCCAATGGAACGATTCGAGGAGCTTATCAACGAACGTACACGCGGTATACTTATATGTAACCCCAATAATCCCACCGGTTATCTCTATACAAGAAAAGAGATGAACCGCATACGCGACCTTGTAAAGAAGCACGACCTATTCCTCTTCTCAGACGAGGTTTATCGTGAATTCATATACACCGGTTCGCCATATATTTCGGCTTGCCACCTTGAAGGTATTGAAGAGAACGTAGTTCTAATAGACTCTGTATCAAAGAGATACTCTGAGTGTGGAATTAGAATTGGTGCACTTATAACAAAGAACAAGATACTTCGTCAGGCTGTTATGAAATTCTGCCAAGCACGTTTGAGCCCCCCACTCTTGGGACAAATTGCAGCCGAAGCATCATTGGATGCGCCACGTTCATATGCTATAAACACATACGAAAAATACATTGAACGCCGCAACTGCCTTATTGACGAACTGAACAAGCTGCCGGGTGTATATTCGCCCATCCCCATGGGTGCTTTCTACACTGTTGCACGCCTGCCTATTGACGACAGCGACAAGTTCTGTGCATGGTGTCTTTCGGATTTCAATTATGAGGGCGAAACAATTATGATGGCACCTGCATCGGGTTTCTACTCCGAGGAAGGCTACGGAAAAGACGAGGTGCGTATAGCCTATGCACTCGACAAGAAGGACCTCAAACGTGCAGTATTCATACTTGGAAAGGCACTTGAGCAATATCCCGGACGAACAATCTGATTCATATACAACAAATCATAAGCGAGCAAACAGTTATTTGCTCGCTTTTATTATGCACCCGCGATATGAATTAATAAAAAAAGGTTCAGTGTCTTACATGACACTGAACCTTTTTTAGTATTAAATATCAGGTGTTTACTCCTGAGGCATAAGTTTCTCCATCTCCTTAACCTTATCCTCCATGTTAAGGTTATAGTAACACTGGAAGAGACCGTTCAACCACAAGTTGGTCTTGTCGGGTGCAATTGAGCGGAGCTTCTCGTACAAAGGAAGAGCCTGCTGGAAATAACCGTCAAGAACCTCCTTGTCCTTCTTCATCTGCTCTCTTGTTACCTTAGCACCAGCCTGTTTGTTGCTATAATCCTGTGCCTGCTGTATGTAGCAAAGAGCGAGGTTACCAAGAGCATTCTCGTAGTTGGGATCAATCTCCAAAGTCTTCTTGTACCATACAATAGCCTCTGTCTGGTCATTACCCTGCTGTGCGATGTAACCCTTTACGTATACGAACAAGGGGTTGTTGGGATCTGAAGCAATCATCTCATCAGCATAAGCAACGAGCTCGCTGCGTTTGTTGTTGTTATCGTAGTACTGAATGAGTGACTGATAGAAATATACGTTAGAAGGATACATGATAGAACACTCCTTAAGTGTGTTCAACCATGCAACAGTGTCACCTGTATGCAAAAGGGCATCGGCCTTGAACTGATAAGCACTCTCAGCATTTGCTGAATCCTGAACAGCTACCTCGATGTTGCTCAATACCATTTCGTAGTTCTCGATGCGCATACCGCAAAGTGCAGAATAGTAAGCAGCTATCTTGTTGAAGTTCGCGTTCTCGCCCTCGTTGAGACCAAACTCTGCAAGGCTGGGATATGAAGCTGACTTCAAGAATGTATTGAACTGATCGTATGCCTTAGCAAAATCCTCTTCGTTGTAGTAGTATACACCACCGTTGAAAAGGTTGGGACGGTTGCTTGAAAGAATCATCTTAATCTGCTCGGTATACTTGGGCTTTACACGACCCTTAGCATCGGGGGTTCTGTCAAGCTCGTCGCAACGAGAAAGATCTTGGAAAATCTCAACACAGTTCTGATACAACACTGCCTCGTTGCAGGGCTGACCCTCCTGCATCTTCAACTGCTCCTGCTGCATGATGCCGAGCTTAGCCGATGCAAGAATATACCACAAATAGGGCTCGTTTGCAACAAGTGCACTGTGCTCACCTGTCAATGCAGGCTGAAGAGCGTTCAAAGCTCCTGCGGGGTCGTCCAACAATGCCTTCTCAGCGTCTGAAATAAGACCCATAAGAACCTTCTTGTTTTTCTTCTGAGCCTTAAGCTCCTCCTTTGACAATTCCTGACCGAATGCAAAAGATACAGCCAGAATCAAAGTAAACGATAATAATAATCTCTTAATCATAATTTAAAATTTAAAAATATTATTAATCTTAGTAATTATTCCGCATCTACAACGCTCTGTTCGTTGTTTTCGTTATTTTCACTCTCTACGATATCTTCGTCACGTGTTACCTTACATACCGAACCGATACAGTCGTTCTTTTTACCCACATTTATGATGCGGACACCCTGTGTGGTACGTCCCTGAACAGGAATCTGGTCGACAGCAGTACGTATTGCAATACCCGACTTGTTGATTATCATAAGGTCGTTTTCGTCATTCACATCCAAGATAGCAACCAATGCACCTGTCTTCTCTGAGATATTCATGGTCTTTACACCCTTGCAACCACGACCCACGGTAGGATAGTCCTCAACGCCTGAGCGTTTACCTATTCCCTGCTCCGACAATACCAGCAAGCTATGCTCGGCATCATCCTTAGGCAATACAACCATACCTACAATCTCGTCGTTCTCTTCGAGTGCCATACCCTTGACACCTGTTGCAGTTCGTCCCATTGCGCGTACTGTCGACTCATTGAAACGTACAGCCTTACCACCTCTGTTTGCAAGGATGATGTCGCTGTCGCCATCGGTGAGGGCTACTGAAATCACACGGTCGTCTTCGCGTATTGATATTGCAATAATACCGTTTGCACGGGGACGTGAATACTGCTCAAGGCTTGTTTTCTTAATAATACCCTGCTTGGTACAGAATACGATATTATGACTCTCAATGAAATTCTTGTCGGCCAATGTCTTCACACGAACAAACGCATTTACTGCATCATCGGGCTCAATATTCAGCATATTCTGGATAGCTCTTCCCTTAGAGTTCTTGTTGCCTTCGGGAATCTCATATACCTTAAGCCAATAGCACTTGCCTCTTTGTGTAAAGAATAGCATTGTATTGTGCATTGTTGCAGTGTAGATATACTCGATAAAGTCACTGTCGCGTGTATCGCTACCCTTTGAACCTATACCACCACGATTCTGACTGCGGTACTCGGTGAGAGGTGTACGCTTGATATATCCCAAGTGAGAAATGGTAATTACCATCTCGTCGTCGGCATAGAAGTCCTCGGGGTTGAAGTCTTCGGATGCGCTATAGTCGATGCGGCATTTACGCTCGTCGCCATATTTCTCCTTAACCTCAACAAGCTCGTCTTTCATCACCTGCTTGCAAAGCTCGTCGTTTGTAAGAATCTCGTTATAGTATGCAATCTTCTGCTGCAGTTCATCAAACTCGGCATGCAGTTTCTCTTGATTGATACCTGTGAGCTGTGCCAGACGCATCTCGACAATGGCATTTGCCTGCACCATTGAAAGCGAGAATCGTTCCATAAGCGCAGTCTTTGCATCCGAAGGAGATTTTGCAGCCTTGATAATGCGTACAACCTCGTCGATGTTGTCCGATGCAATTATAAGTCCTTCAATAATGTGAGCACGCTCCTGAGCCTTTCTCAAATCGAACTTGGTGCGACGTATTACAACCTCGTGACGATGGTCTACGAAATTGGCAATACAATCTTTCAATGTAAGCAGACGTGGGCGTCCATGAACAAGTGCAATACAGTTAACGCTGAACGATGTCTGCAGTGCGCTCATCTTGTACAGCTTGTTCAGAATAACATTGGCATTGGCATCGCGCTTAACGTCAATCACAATACGCATACCCGACTGGTCCGACTCGTCGTTGATATTTGATATACCCTCGATTCTCTTCTCGTTTACCATCGAGGCAATATCCTTTATCAGTTCCTCTTTATTTACATTATAAGGAATAGCGGTTACAATAATCTTATCGTGAGCTGCGCCCGACTCAATTTCGGCAACAGCACGCATGACAACTCGGCCACGTCCTGTTTCGTATGCATCGCGCACACCGCTCAACCCGAAGATATCACATCCTGTGGGGAAATCGGGTGCCTTGACGTGCATCATAAGACCGTCTGTGTCTATATCGGGATTATCGATATATGCCACACAAGCGTCTATTACCTCGTTAAGGTTATGTGTGGGGATATTTGTTGCCATACCCACCGCAATACCGGTTGAACCGTTAACCAACAGGTTGGGTATTCTGGTAGAGAGCACAGTAGGCTCTTCAAACTCGTCGTTATAGTTAGGCTTAAAGTCAACAGTCTCTTTGTAAAGGTCCTCGGCCATGCACTCACCGATTTTCTTGAGACGTGCTTCGGTGTAACGCATTGCTGCAGGAGAGTCGCCGTCGATAGAGCCGAAGTTACCCTGACCGTCTATGAGCGGATAGCGCATAACCCAATCCTGAGCCATACGTACCAATGCACCATATACCGATGAATCGCCATGAGGGTGATACTTACCAAGCACATCACCCACTGTACGGGCCGACTTCTTATGTGGCTTGTCCGAAGTATTTCCAAGCTCCATCATACCGTACAATATACGGCGCTGTACAGGTTTCAATCCATCACGCACATCGGGCAATGCACGGGCAACAATAACCGACATCGAGTAGTCGATATATGCCGTACGCATCTCCTCTTCAACATTGACTTTTATAATTCTGTCGTTGTCAATCATTTAATCTTATACTATTTTTATTGTTAATCTTATCTGCGATATTCTGCTCTGAAATATCACTAAAACATTGTAAAATTACACAAAATAAGCGATTCGAACAAATTTTTTAAGATTTATTACACTTGTTTTATAGACAGAATAGGGTTATTGGGCCATATAACGGCCGTAGAGAGGAGATAGGCTTAAAACAGACATAGAAAACGGATTACAACATGCCATCATTTTTGAAGCTGCGGTTTCTTACTCTCCATCACGCGACACTATGTCAAATCCCAAATCCTCGACAGACTTGAGAATATCCAACTTTTTTACCCGTCCGTAAACGATTACATGACCATCAGACAGAGTCACATCTACACTCTTCACACCATCAACCTTCAAGAGAGCATTTTTCACATTGGCCGCACAATGATTGCAGCGCATACCGCTAACAACAAACTCACTTTTCTCCTCTTGCGACAATGCACCCCCACAAGCATCTTCGTTACATTGGCAATGACGCGACTGCGACTTACGCCACTTATATATAAAAGCATTGCATAGCAACACCAACAACAGTACAAAACATCCGATGTTAAAATATGACAAGCCTTGCTCATGACAGTTATAGATATAAGAAAGATGCTCTGTAAACCACTCGCGAGGTAAAAAACAGTCTAATCCAAGCCCGAAAAATATACTGCAAACAATAATGGATGCCAAATAGATAAACAAAGTTCTTTTACCCATCACTTTGCTTATTACTAATGTAGAAGCCACATTGACCGCAGGACCTGCAATAAGAAGCACCAGCGCTGTACCCGGCGAGAGTCCTTTAAGCATAAGCGCCACTGCAATGGGAATTGACCCGGTGGCACAAAGATACATCGGTATGGCAAAAACCAGCACCAACAGCATGCTCAGAAAAGGCTTGTCAGCAAATATAGCAAAGAAACTATCGGGCACAAATACCGTAATCAAGCCCGCCACAATCAATCCCACGACCAGCCACTTACCAATATCCTGCATCATTTCAATATACGCATAATGCAATGCATCCGATACCCTATGCAAAAAAGTAGTTTTCTTTTGTTCCAACGGGATTGTAGATTGAGCGATTACACTATTATTATCAGCAACAAACCAGCCCACCATGAGACCTCCTATCAGCGAAGTCACAAAAGCTATCAGAGGACGCAACAGAGCAAAAGCGAGCCCCATCAGCGAGTATGTAGCAATAATAGAATCTACCCCTGTCTGCGGTGTAGATATAAGGAACGATACGGTAGCCGCTTTAGATGCTCCCTCTTTGCGCAATGACATAGCAGTAGGAAGCACCCCACACGAACATAAAGGCAATGGTATACCAAGCAACGCGGCATTAAAAACCGCTCGAAACGAGTTTCCACCCAAATACTTACTATATAATACTTTAGGAATAAATGCATGCATCAGGCCTGCCAATAGGAATCCCAACAGCAGATAAGGAGCCATGCTGCTCGCCAACTCAATAATCTCTATCATTTTAGTCACATTTTCTATACAAAGGTAAATAAATAATATCGTAACAACCCAAAATTAACTTCGAAAACAGATAAAATAAACCAAACATTCCTCTATAAATTACTTTATCTGACAAATAAGAGAAAGTTCTTGTGAGATAATGCTCTGAAATAAATCTTATTCATTGGTGGAAATATCAGTTTCTTACCCGACAATAGCCGAACAACCAAATAAAAAAGTTATCTTCGCAACATGAATAGCATCTACAGATACAACAAAAAAAACAGGAGAGAACAAAAATTTAAGAATTTACAATATTATACAACACTATGAGAGTTGACATAATTACAACATTCCCAGAGATGATGGAGAGCTTCTTCAACACCTCAATCCTCGGTCGCTCACAACGACATGGATATACCGAAATTCATTTACATAATTTACGAGATTATACAACAGACAAACACCGCCGTACCGACGATTACCCCTTCGGTGGCTGTGCCGGACTTGTAATGAAAATAGAGCCCATTGACAACTGTATATCGGCACTAAAGGCCGAACGCCACTACGACGAGGTAATTTACACCTCTCCCGACGGTGAAGTATTCGACCAACCCATGGCAAACAGCCTCTCAATGGCCCAAAACCTTATATTCCTGTGCGGACATTATAAAGGCATAGACTACAGAATCAGAGAACACTTGATAACCAAAGAGATAAGTATTGGAGACTACGTTCTGACAGGTGGCGAATTGGCAGTATCAGTAATATGTGATGCTATTATTCGCCTAATTCCGGGCGTTATTTCAGACGAAACATCGGCACTTTCCGACTCATTTCAGGACAATTTGCTTGCTCCACCGGTATACACACGCCCAGCAGAGTATAAAGGATGGAAAGTACCCGACATTCTGCTCTCGGGACACGAGGCAAAGATACGTCAATGGGAGTTCGAACAGTCAATGGAACGTACCAAAAGACTACGCCCCGATTTATTAAAATAAACTCCACATGGAGGTAATAAAACCAAACAAAATTTACACTTGGTTTACAAAATACAATTGTATACATACAAAAAAAAAGAGTGTCGTGCGACACTCTTTTTTATATGTTACATATCAACACAATTACACCTGTAACGCACCTATAAGTTCGTCAACAGAATTCATCTTGTGACGTACAAGATAATCCTGTATATAATCGACAATCTCACCGGTAACAGCAGGATTCATAAAGTTGGCTGTGCCAACCTCTATAGCGCTCGCACCGGCAAGCAAGAACTCGATTGCATCGGCACCTGTTGTAATACCACCGATACCCACTACGGGAATCTTGACAGCCTTGGCAACCTGCCAAACCATACGCAACGCGATGGGCTTGACAGCAGGTCCGCTCATACCACCTGTAATGGTAGAAAGCAAAGGACGGCGCTTCTCCGAGTCGATAGCCATACCCAGCAGAGTATTTATGAGCGACACACTGTCGGCACCGGCACCCTCTACAGCACGGGCTATCTCGGTAACATCCGTAACATTGGGCGAGAGCTTCACAATGAGGGTCTTGGGATAGGCCTTGCGCACAGCAGCAACCACCTCGGCTGCCGATTGAGGCTGAACACCAAAAGCCATTCCTCCCTGCTTTACATTAGGACACGAGATATTCAACTCAATAGCAGGGATATTCTCAAGCGCAGCAACCTTCTCGGCACATGCCACATAATCCTCGATGCAGGCACCCGATACATTCACTATTACATTTGTATCAAGGTCTTTGAGCAGTGGATAGATATTCTGTGCAAAATAATCTACACCCTTATTCTGCAATCCCACAGCATTGAGCATGCCCATAGGAGTCTCGGCACTTCGCGGATAGGGATTACCCTCTCTTGCATTGAGAGTTGTACCCTTGACAATAAAACCACCCAACTTGTTCAAATCGACAAAGTCGGCAAATTCGAGTCCATAACCAAAAGTACCCGATGCGGTTAGAACCGGATTTTTCAGATTCAATCCGCCAATTTTTACATCTGTCTTTACCATTTCAAATCATCTATTGAGAAAACCGGACCATCTGTACACACACACTTATGCCCCTCTTTTGTATCCTCGACGCAGCAGAGACAAGCACCCAATCCGCAAGCCATCTTGTTCTCGAGCGAAGCCTCGCAAGGAATAGAGTTCTCGCGGGCATACTTTGCCACAGCCATCATCATAGGCTTAGGACCGCAAGTATAAATATAATCGAACTTCTCGTTCAGCACCGAGTGATTGGTAACATAGCCCTTCTCGCCAAGCAAACCATCCTCAGTAGTATACTCGACACGGCCAAGCGCCTCGAACTCGGAACAACGATAGAGATCCTTAGCCGAACGGGCACCAATCAATATCACAAAATCATTACCACGGCGCTTGAGTTCCTGCGCCAATCCGTAAAGGGGAGCCGAGCCTACACCGCCACCAACCAGCAACAGACGCGCATCGGCACTCTGAGGCATTGTAAAACCATTACCAAGAGGCAGCAACACATTCACCTTGTCGCCTACTGCAAGCGAAGCCAACCAACGGGTTCCGTCACCAACGACCTGCACAAGAAAACCTATTTCGTTTTTCTCGGCATCGAAACAGTGTATAGATATAGGACGACGCAACATCACAGTAGGTGTCTTATCTACACGCAACTCGGCAAACTGACCGGGCAGAGAGGCAGGCAAAGGCTTCTCATCGGTCATCATAAGCAGCACGCACGACTCGTTCAATTTCTGAACTTCCTTTATCGTTAAATCTGCAAGATATTTCTTCATAGTAACTATTAATTAATAATGGTGCTAAGATAAACATAAAAATAGAGACAACCTATACGCATTGCCTCTATTTTTTATACCAACTTAATTATATATTATTGTTTCTCGGGATAAAGAATCTCGTATGTACCGTCACTATAAAAAACTCTCACCTCTTTTATACGTCTGACATTCTCTTCGGGCTGCGCCTGACGCACCTTACGAATACGTTCTACAGCCACCTCTTTAGGAGTGCTCCTAACCTGACGGGGAGCTTCACGCACAGTATTCGGAACGGCAGCCCTTGCAGCAACATCGCGCTGTTCTGCATTCACAACCACTGCACTGTCGGCAGGAAACAACGTATCCGAGGCAGCTACAGCCTCGGCCGGCAACACTGCTGCATGCAGAGATGGTTTATCGCCTATACCAAGCATCAGCCACTGCAAATCGACATCAGGAAACGCAGCAGCCACTTTCTGCAGTATCTCCAGACTCGGCTTATTTCTACCACCAAGTATGTGCGATACAGAAGCACGGGGTATACCGGTTCTTTCGGCAAACTGCGATGGTGACAATCCATAACCATTTATTATAAATTCTATACGTTCACGCTCATTCATCTTTTATGCATTTTCATTTATACAAAAGTATCAATAACAAATACCGTACAAATGTAATAAATAATATCCAACAACACAACATACAAATAAAAATATAATCAATAAATAATTAATACCATCAAATACACAAACAACAAATATTACAATTGTAATTCACAATTATAAAAGCAAATAAAACAAAACATACCAGGCTCTATTCAATAGTAAAAACAGATGTAAACCACTACACAATCAACATTAACAAAAATCGGTATTTATCTTATTTACATATAGTTAATCTCATTATTTTTGACAAAATACACCCATTTATGCATAAAATAAGGCAATAAAACCTAAAAACAAATAATAAACTTTATATAAAAACACATTAAACATTGTTTTTCAATCACTTATTATACAATATACAAAAATGTATAAATTCTGAATTACAAATAAAAATAGAGATTTATTCGTTTAACATCCATTAACACATCACCTATTTAACATTAGAAACAACTACAGTTAAATGATATAACCATAGTACAAATATTATAACATTAGTATTATACTGTTATAATATTATATACTTTTGTATAAATCACAAACTTTTATTAAATGCAGCACATGCACAGATTTACTTTTGTAATCATTAGAAAAAGTGCATATTTTTCTAATGGTGCAACATAACAGTGGGCTTTGAAACAGAAAATACCCGATTAACAAAACAATAGCGCTAAGAATCAAAATATTTCGCACTATTATTCAGATTAAAAGAAAAATTGAATTCTCAGAAGACAAAAAACCACCTACTCTATTAAATACCAATAAGTTAAGCACAAAAACCGTATTCACCACTATCATCAAACCAGAAAAAACAGCCATTAAAGCAAAAAAAATGAATGGGCGACAGTATTTACACCATCGCCCATTCATTTTTTAAACATATTTATCAGTGCATAATCTTATACAGCAATTCCCTCATGATTTCGCCCGCCGGAATGGCTGCGCCTTCAGCACCTTTAGACTGTGCATCAGCCAAACGAATCAAGTGAAGAATCTCCATCACATGCATTGCCCTGTAATTGCGCATAGCCTTGACATAATCACCACACCCCCATCGTATCCCCAAGAACTCCGACACACCACGCTCACTTTTATCGGGAGCATAATATGCCATCATAAGATTGGAGAAGAAACTGAACAGCAATGGCAATGTCATTTGAATAGGATTCTTCTTCTGGTTCTGGGCAAAGTAATTGATGATACGGTTAGCTTTGTATATATCCTTATTGACTATGGCATTCTGGAGCTCAAAATTATTGTACTCTTTACTGATTCCAATATGTTCCTCTATCATATCGGGAGTAATATTAGCAGAACCCTCACCCTTCAGGATCGAAAGTTTATCAATCTCACCTGCCATACGACTCAAGTCAGCACCTACCGACTCTGCCAACATCAGCACAGCCTTATTATCGGCAACAAGACCCTTCTCGCGCATATAGTTATTTATAAACTGTGGCAACTGATTGTCGTTCACCTTTTTACTGTCGAGGACAACACCGCAACGCTCAAGTTCCACCGCTACCTTTTTACGTTTATCGAGAGAGCCGTTCTTATGGGCAAAAACCAACAACGTAGACGGCTGAGGCACTCTCAGATAATTTATAAGAGCGTCGATATTCTTAATCATCTGCGCCTCCTTTACAATTATAACCTGATGCTCGGCCATCATAGGATAGCGGCGGGCTGCAGAAATAACAGTATCAATATCGGTATCGAGACCATAAAAGACCGTCAAATTAAACTCTTGTTCAATATCACTGAGAACATTCTTCGAGATATAATCGACCAGTCTATCCGTAAAGTAAGACTCCTCACCCATCAGATAGTAAACAGGATGATATACTCCCTTCTTCAGTTCTGCAAGTATTGAATCGTATGTGTATTTTGCCATTTTTCGAAAAAATCTTACTATTTTTGCAATATAATATTGCGCCTACAAAGATAGCAAATGTTCGCATTAAACCTACCCGGCTACGACACAAAAATATCATCAAAAGATGGCAAACCAACCATCTTCGACCTGTTGCGCCGTTGCTATGTAGCACTCACCCCCGAGGAGTGGGTACGTCAGCATTTTGTACATTTTCTTATAGAGCATTGCAACTACCCTGCCACACTTATGGGCAACGAAGTGGGACTGACACTTAACGGAACAAAAAAGCGTTGTGACACAGTAGTTTACGACCGAAATCTGAAGCCACGCATAATCATAGAATACAAAGCTCCAACCGTAAAAATCAATAAAGAGGTCTTTTCACAGATTGCACGGTATAACCTTGTTCTTAAGGTGGACTATCTCATTATCAGCAACGGCATACAGCACTATTGCTGCCGAATGGATTATGAAAAAAACTCATTTGAGTTCATTGCCAATATCCCGGAATACAGTTCTCTGTAGATAAAGACAAAAAAGGACTCAAAGAGAACAGGCATCCCCAAAAAGTCAATATAGACATATAGACAAAAGGTTGCGTATACAAGAAACTGTATCGCAACCCTGTTTATTTAACATGTATCATCGGAAGCTGCTTGATTTCATCACTTAGCTTCCAAGAAACAACCATTTACCAATTTATTTTTTCTTGCATAAGCGGAAAGGCCTTACGCATCTTTGCCACCATATCAAAGTCGATATCACCGCTGGCACTGCCCTGACTCTTAGAACGGCAACCACCGAGTTTCTCTCCATAAGGGCTTATCACTACACTATGCCCTACATAATTACCATATTCATCTACACCCACGCGATTCGAAGCAGCCACATAACACTGATTCTCAATTGCACGTGCACGCACCAGAGTATCCCATGCAAGAATACGGCTCTCGGGGAAATTGGCAGATATGAGCAGCAGGTCGTATCCCTGACTATTATGCAGGAAAAGAGGGAAACGGATATCGTAGCAAATAGCCGGGCGAATCTTCAACCCGCGCCATTCCCAGATTGTTTGCTCTTTGCCCGGTGTATATACAAGATTCTCGCCACTATACTCGAACAGATGCACCTTGTCGTAGTGTCCCAACACACCCTCGGGAGTTACAAAATACATGCGGTTATAATACTTGCCATCTTCTACCGTCATCACAGTTCCGGCAATGGCTGCATCATATTTGACAGCCCACTGTTTCATGCGTTGCACAGTGAGTCCTTCGGGCTCTTCGGCAATATCTTGCGGTTGCATACAGAAGCCGGTTGAACACATCTCGGGAAACAGATATATATCAGATTTGGGAGCCTTCTCAAGCAACTCTCCCATGTGTCGAAGATTGGCCGGAATATTCTTCCACACAATATCTTGTTGTAATACAGTAACTTTCATTTAAATATACTATCATTAATACACATTGCATATACAGCCGACAGATGCAGCCGCATTTACTGAATTCATTCTGCAAAAATAGGAAAACTTTTATACACTCTTAAAAAAGAGACAAACTATTTTATCGGGTTACAGAGCACTACGCCCCGTTTTGCAGTTAACGACAAACCCACTACTGCCACCAACTACTGCCGACATCGATAATACGCACACAAAATATGGGATGCACTTTATTGCACATCCCATATTCATCATTCTGCTGTTCTCTTTTTAATCCTGTTCCGGTATGACCTTCATCATACACTCTTTACAGTCGAACGAAAGGCGGAATCTTCGGCCATCGCCAGATACTATATAAAGCGGCTCTTTATAAGGTACATTCTGCCCCATTCTGCTGCACCAACCAAAACTGCGCCTGATGCAATGCTTACAGAACATCACAGCAGCACCTTCCACTGCGTTTAGTTCATAGGCCGGAGCTATCTCTTTCACGCCATGCTCTTTATAGAATTCTGCAGCCAGAGTGTTTGAAACATTTCCACGATAGTCGAGCTTTTCACTTACATATTCACGCGAAACCGAAGAGGCCTGTTTACGCAACTCGGGTGTGTAGGAAACAGTATGCTCGTGCAACAAAGCCTCATAAAGCCTTCTGCGAGCATCGGACAGCACAGACGATGGCACAAACCATTCATCCGACAGCTGCACATCTATATTGCGTGTAACAAAAGGAGTGTTACCCCACTTACTCAACTGCTTGACAATGTTATCGCGCTGGGGGGTGCGTGCAACCTCTTTAGCCGACTCTATGTTTACCGTAGCAGATACACCACTCTCATCATTTGCAGTAAGAACGAAACCCGCTTCACACTCGCCGAATTCAACATCCAGCAACAGGGTACGCCTTACATCGGGACGTGAAAGTTCCCTCTCGAAGTCGCAATCGTAGTTACGGTAAAGCTCGGCACCCTGAAACAACAACGAAGGCATCGTCTGCGGAAATATTCTATTACCCTCGACCTTGTTTATTCTGAATCCATGCAATTTGCCATCCTTGCCGACAAAACAGGCACCGTCACCATTGTTAAAATCCTTTCCGATGACTGTAAAGAAGTTACGTGCCACGACTCTTACACTACCCATAAACTCGCCACGCGATTTGGGAGTATCGAACGACGTAATATCCTCTTTATCACCAACAAGGAGGTAATCGGTAAAACCTCTGCTGAAGCTCTTTTCGGGAGCAGGTACGAACTGAGGCACCGCAACACCGCATGATGCACGCTCGTATTCATCACGACGTGCAAGCACCTCGTCTATCTTTGCTCGATAGTAAGCTGTCACATTCTTCACATACGACTCGTCCTTCAGCCTACCCTCAATCTTAAACGATGTGACACCGGCATCCATCATCTGCTCTACATAATCGCTACGGTTCATATCTTTTAGCGACAACAGATACTTCTCCTTGCACAACAGGTTATCATCTGCATCCCTCAAATCGAACGACAGACGGCAGAACTGAGCACATGCCCCCTTGTTGGCACTTCGTCCGAAACAGTACTGCGATGCGTAGCACTGTCCGCTGTAACTCACACATAAGGCACCATGCACGAACACCTCGAGTTCCGTATCCGGGACACTCTTGTGAATATCGCCAATCTCGGACAAAGAGAGTTCCCTCGCAAGCACCACACGCGAGAATCCTGCATCGGAGAGAAAACCCACCTTACGGGCATCGCGGTTATCGGTCTGCGTGCTTGCATGCAGCTGAATAGGCGGTATATTCATTTTCAGAATACCTAAATCCTGAACTATCAACGCATCAACACCTATCTCATAAAGTTCGCCAATAAGTTTTTCGACCTGTGCAATATCACTATCCTCTACAATTGTATTAAGCGTAACGTAGACCTTCACTTTGTACAAATGGGCATACTCCACAAGCTTGGCAATATCTTCGACACTGTTTCCGGCAGCCTGCCTTGCGCCAAACTGCATTGCACCGATATACACAGCATCGGCACCATGATTGACAGCCGCAATACCCTCTTTTATGCTACGCGCAGGGGAGAGCAATTCTATTTTTCTTTTCTTAACCATCTATATGCAATTAATATCTGCGAAGATACTTAAAATAGCGCAATCTTGAACATCAAAAAGAAAAAACAACTTCAAGGATAAAAAAACAGAGAGCCACAGCACCATTTTAACTAAAATATTTGTAAATTTGCAGTAATAAGCGAATGTATGTTTCTGTTACAACAAAATCATATATCCCGCTTGTTTAATATATCATCAGCAAATATTCACAGAAAGGAATATTCAGTATATGAACAAACTCGAACGACATATATCACATCTGCTCTCAAGCAACGATTGTGTAATTGTACCGGGCATCGGAGCATTCTTGGCTCATCGTGTACCTGCACGTTATCTATCAGATGAGCAGATATTCATGCCTCCACATCGCACATTGGGTTTCAACCCACAGGTGAAGGTTGACGATGCCCTTTTGGTATCAAGCTACATAAAAGAGGAGAAGCTCTCTTACAGCGATGCATACGATGTAATGCAAAAGGATATCAGCATGCTCAATGCAAACTTATCACAGAACGGAACAGTACGTTTCGGTGCATTGGGTACATTCTCAATGGATATAAACAACAATATATTGTTCGAGCCCGACAGTAACGGCATAGACGACCCATACAACTATGGATTCGAGACACTCTCCATTGCCCGTCTACAAAGCAGAAAAGAGAAGACAATCACAATAAAGCGCAAAGAGCTTGGCCGTTATATCGCAGCCGCAGCAGCAGTGATACTCACATTTCTGTTTGTAACACCCATTAGCGACCGCGCCTATGAGAGCAACCTGAAGGCTTCATTGAGTAACTTTGCATCATCAGAGCAGATATCAATGATGCAACAACTCACAACGACATCGCCTGCAACAGTAGAATCGCCTGCCGACTGCAACATCTATCCTGTAACATCTACATCAGAGGATGCAGCAACATCCGTAAGCACTGCAATAGCGCCGAAGGCTACAGAACCGGTTACAGCAACAGTGGCCGTTGAAGCCGCTACAACTGCGACAGAAACAGGCAAGAAACACTACATAATAGTAGCAAGTTCGCCCACAGCCGAGAATGCACAACTCGCAATAAGCGAACTCACAAGAAAGATGAAGGCCGACTACACCGTTGTGGTATGCGGCAAGCGTCATCGTGTGGCAATAGAGGCATTCAGCACCGAGAGCGAGGCACAAGACGCACTACCCCGTATTCAGACAACATTCCCCGATGCATGGGTGCTTACCCATTAATCTACAAAATAAGATGAAGAAGATAACCTGTCCCAAGTGCGACCACCCTATAGTATTCGACGACAGCGGCTACCCCAAAGGCATGTCTGTGGTTTTTGAATGTGACAGCTGTCGCAAGAGTTTTACAATACGTATAGGCGAAGAGTTAGAGGAGTATCAAGAGGAGGATTTAGGACATGTTGTTGTCATTGAGAACAAATTCTGCTTCAAACAGACACTGCAACTGACCGAAGGCGACAACGTCATAGGCCGATACAACAAGGGAACTGTAATATCGCACCCTATTGAGACACGTGACCCAAGCATGGACCGCCGTCACTGCATAATAAATGTAAAGCGCAATGGAGCCGGTGAACTAATATACACAATACGCGACAATCCAAGCGTTACAGGAACATTTGTCATGAACCGCATATTGGGCGACCGCGAACGCCTGCGCATTGAAGACGGTGCAATCATAACACTTGGAGCAACAACACTGATTCTTCACACTCCCTACGCCGAGGAATAATTAAAAGAACAATCTACATAATACGTTTCAAGCATGCCTTAAGGCATGCTTGAAACGTATTATCGTTTTACGCTATTACGGCAATTATTATCTGTTGCATGGAATTATGCTGTCGGTATACAACATCCGCAGCCTTTCATCAAATACATCGGGAATGAGCGATATATCGTTAACCGTAAAGAGCGCTGTCTTGAAGTCACACAACGTATTGACAAGAGCAAAAAAGGGATATTCGGCAGCACTCGTATGCAAGGCAAGCCACTCAATCTTAGGACCGCGGAAAAGAGCATGCAGCATCATATGCTTGACAAGAGAGCTGTACAAATCCTCGGCCATGCACGAATACAACACCCTGTAATAACCATCACTTAACAGATTCCTATAATCGTCATAGCTGAAAGCCTCTACAACCATACGCTCCTTCAACGAAGGAAAAGCTTCGTTCAGAACCTGCACATCGGACACCTTATCGGTAACAAGAAAAAGTTCCTTATGTCTTGTAAAGAAGTCATTAATATCATTGAGCGTCACAGGTGTATATTTACCATATATACGTCTTGCAACAAACTCCTTGAGAACGGGAGCCGTATCGCCACAATGCACAAAGCCTGTAATCCTGTTAAAATCGCCCCACGAATGTGCCGCAACAAGAACACTGTCGGCCGTATATTGCAAATCGAGTTCAATATATCTATATCCCAATGCAGCAGCATTCTCCATAGCCTCGATACTGTTTGTATAGACATAGCCGTCTATTGCACCACCTGCATGGGCAATATACTCGCATAGAGCCGTCTCCTGCTCCACTTTATGCGAGCAAGAGAGAACCACAATCAACAGCAGCAGATAGAGCAGACGCATACGAATCAAATTGGTGAACAAAGTCCCTTCATAAACTCAAGCTCCTCGCCTGAGAAATAACTATGCAGAGATTCGAAGACCCATGCATTGTAATCATTCAGATAATCCAGAGCCTCCTCATCCATCATC